>Ga0315537_1000217_pt1 | contig 42427 bp, 42 predicted proteins | sample SalMarSW160270MG_FD_203091 | JGI IMG/M metagenome (GOLD analysis project Ga0315537, IMG submission 203091) | Salt marsh sediment microbial communities from the Plum Island Ecosystem LTER, Massachusetts, United States - Salt Marsh Sediment SW1602-70 ... | reverse complement strand
TATAGAGGCTGATACCTGCCCGGTGCCAGAAGGTTAAGGAGAGAGGTTAGGATGGTAACATTCAAAGCTTTGAACCGAAGCCCTGGTGAACGGCGGCCGTAACTATAACGGTCCTAAGGTAGCGAAGTCCCTTGTCGGGTAAGTTCCGACCTGCACGAAAGGTGTAACGCCCTGGGCGCTGTCTCAACGAGGGACTCGGTGAAATTGAAATGGGGGTGAAGATGCCCTCGACCCGCGACAGGACAAAAAGACCCTAGCAGCTTTACTATAGCTTGGCATTGGGCTTAGGCTGAGCATGTGTAGGATAGGTGGGAGGCTGAGAAGCTGGGGCGTCAGCTTCAGCAGAGCCAACGGTGAAATACCACTCTTGCTTGGTTTTGGTTCTAACCCGCCTTAGGGCGGGGACATTGTCTGGTGGGTAGTTTAACTGGGGCGGTTGCCTCCTAAAATGTAACGGAGGCGTCCAAAGGTTCCCTCAGCACGAATGGAAACCGTGTGTAGAGTGCATTGGCATAAGGGAGCTTGACTGTGAGACCTACAAGTCGAGCAGGGACGAAAGTCGGGCAAAGTGATCCTACGGCACTGTATGGAAAGGCCGTGGCTTATCGGATAAAAGCTACGCTAGGGAAAACAGGCTTATCTTGCCCAAGAGTTCATATCGACGGCAAGGTTTGGCACCTCGATGTCGGCTCGCCGCATCCTGGGGCTGGAGAAGGTCCCAAGGGTTGGACTGTTCGCCCATTAAAGCGGCACGCGAGCTGGGTTCAGACCGTCGTGAGACAGGTCGGTCTCTATCCGTCGTGGGCGCCGGAGATTTGAGGGGAGCTCTCCTTAGTACGAGAGGATTAGGAGGGACAGACCTCTGGTGTGCCAGTTGTTCCGCCCGGAGCAGCGCTGGGTAGCTATGTCTGGTTGGGATAAGCGCTGAAAGCATATAAGCGCGAAGCCCACCCCAAGATGAGATCTCCCATCCTTCTTCGGAAGGAGTAAGGCCGCAAGTAGACTACTTGCTTGATAGGCGGCGTGTGTAAGCGGAGTAATCCGTTTAGCTAAGCCGTACTAATGGCTGAGGCCTTGACTTACGCCAGGCTGAGCACAAAACCGAATGGATAGAAAGGACAAACTATGATTAGACATGTCGTTATGCTCAAGTTTAAACCCGAGGTAAGCCAGGAACAACGGCTTAAGCTTCGTGAGATGTCAGTAGCAGCGCTGGGACAGATACCCGGTGTCAAAAATGTCATCGCGGGACAAGCCTTGGACATAGAAGGCAAACCAGTGTGCGATGCGGCCGTATTTATTGATTTTGACGATGAAGCCAAGCTAAAGGCGTATCTGGAGCATCGTGTGCATAAGGCGGCAGAGGCACAGCTTCCTGCGATGTGTAGCGACATCAGGGTTTTGGACTGTTTGTACTAGCACAATTTCGACGCGGGGTAGAGCAGTGGTAGCTCGTCGGGCTCATAACCCGGAGGTCGTTGGTTCAAATCCAACCCCCGCCACCAAGACAAAACTAAGGGGAGCGATAATGCTCCCCTTCAGTTTTCTGGGCTGACAACCCCGATGTTAAACAAGGCAACACAGTGCATTTTGCAGGCTAATAGATTTCCTCTCCGTACATCATATGATAGCCTTCCTGCTTAATCATCGGCATAACTTCCTTTAGAAAGGCCTGGAATTGCTGAGATGGGACCTCTCTTTGGTAGAATTCATCCAGGTTGTTCACATGCAGGATGCCGACATAGGTATAGGGGGACTCCCCCGTCACCGCCCCCTTTATCCTGACCAGCTCGAACTTCCTGACCGAGGGCAGACTCTCCAAGAAGGGACCCTTGATATTTTTAACGTACTCCCGGTACTGTTCGTCAGTCACACCATCGGCCAGGTTGTAAATAGAAATTTCCTTTCCCATCTTGGCCCTCCTTTGTCAAGACTCTATTCCGCCGGCCTTTGAGCCCGGTTTTTCAGGTCATAATAGCCTGGTTAGGAGGAAATATAGTTGGCTCACCTATGTTTGTCAAACATCTGACAAGGCCTCAAGATATCCTCGAACTCCACTAATGCAATACAACTCGATACCATACCCAGCTTCTCCCAGCCATAACTCCGTGACCAACAACTCACCCTTGTGGTGTTGATAGGCTGGAGGTCGTTGGTTCAAATCCAACCCCCGCCACCAATCTTTGTAGCTAAAATCCCCCAACGCCGCAAAAAGGCCCGGGGGACTTTTCTTTCTGGAGTGTGCTAGGATGGAGAGCGGCGGAGCGGGCAGAGCTAGAATGGTGGTACCAAAAAGCTGACCCAGACCGCATAGACCGTTTGAAACCGGTCAGGCCAGCATTGGAGGACATTGTGGAAACGAGAAGGATTCCCGGGAAGCCGTATCCCTTAGGGGCTACCTGGGACGGTAAAGGCGTCAATTTTGCCATTTATTCGGAAGCAGCTGAAAAGGTCGAACTCTGTCTTTTTGACGACCGGAATTCGAAGTCTCACCGGCAATGTGTTGCTCTCGGTGAAGTAACCAGTCATGTCTGGCATATTTACCTGCCTGGAATTGGCCCCGGTCAGCTGTATGGCTATCGGATTGATGGCCCATACAAGCCGGCAGAGGGTCTCAGGTTCAATCCGGCCAAGTTATTGATTGACCCCTGCGCCAAGGCTATTTGCGGGACGATAAACTGGAAGGCCCCCGTTTTCGGCTATCAGATTGGAAATAAGGATGGCGACCTTTCACGTGATGAGCGCGATGATACCTGGGGCAAGCCGAAATGCGTTGTGATTGACCCATCGTTCGATTGGGAGGCAGACCGTCCTCCCCGTACACCCTGGAACGACAGCATCATTTACGAAGTCCACGTCAAAGGCTTCACCGCCCGTCACCCCGGGGTACCTGCTGAAAAGCGCGGCACTTACGCGGGACTCGTATCCGAACCGGCGATAGAGTATATCAAGGGCCTGGGTATAACTTCCGTGGAACTGCTGCCGGTGCACGACTTCCTGGATGACAAGTATCTGGTCGACAGAGGTCTGAGGAATTATTGGGGTTACAATACCACCAACTTCTTCTCTCCGACGGCGCTCTACTCGAGCTCCGGAGATACCGGCGGGCAGGTCAGCGAGTTCAAGCAGATGGTAAAGGCTCTCCACAGGGAGGGAATCGAGGTCATCCTCGATGTGGTATATAACCATACTTCTGAAGCGAATGAGCTTGGCCCGACGCTCAGTTTCCGTGGCATCGATAATCCCACCTATTACCGTCTTGCCGAAGGAGACAAACGGCACTACACGGACTATACCGGGACCGGAAACAGCCTGAACATGCATCACCCGCAGGTGCTCCAGCTTATTATGGACAGCCTCAGGTACTGGGTGCAGGAAATGCATGTCGACGGCTTCCGTTTCGACCTGGCGGCAACGCTGGCCCGGGAACTCCACGATGTCGACCGCCTTTCTGCCTTTTTCGACATCATTCACCAGGACCCGGTTATTTCACAGGTCAAATTGATTGCGGAACCATGGGACCTTGGAGAAGGAGGTTATCAGGTGGGTAACTTCCCGATACTCTGGACCGAGTGGAACGGCAAGTATCGTGACACTATACGTAGATTCTGGCGGGGAGACGAGGGTCAGATGGGCGAGTTTGCGTATCGGCTCTCAGGCAGCAGCGACCTGTACGAACGAAGCGGGCGCAAACCCTATGCGAGCATTAATTTCATAACGGCGCACGATGGATTCACTCTTCATGACCTGGTCAGCTACAACGAGAAGCACAACGAGGCCAATGGTCAGGATAACAAAGACGGCACCAACGAGAATCTCTCCTGGAACTGTAGAGCGGAAGGGCCAACCAAAGACACAAGTATCATCGAACTCAGAGAACGCCAGAAGCGCAATTTTCTAGCCACCCTGCTCCTGTCCGAAGGCGTACCCATGCTGTGCGGCGGCGACGAAATCAGTCGAAGTCAGAGAGGCAATAACAACGCTTACTGCCAGGACAATGATATCAGCTGGTATGACTGGAAGCTGGACGAGAACAGGGAGAAATTGCTTGCCTTCGTTAAACTTCTGGTCCGTCTCAGGTGTGAACATCCTGCGTTGCGGCGGCGGAAGTTCTTTCAGGGGCGGCCGATTCGGGGCACTAATGTCAAGGACATCATATGGTTGAGGCCCGACGGGCACGAGATGTCTGATGAGGACTGGAAAGCATCATGGGTCCGCTGCATAGGGGTCTTTTTGGCGGGTGAAATACCAGGTGAAGTGGACAAAGAAGGCAAGCCACTGGTTGACAACTCGCTCATCATTTTGCTGAACTCCAACCCTGATTCCATAGAGTTTAAGATGCCTGAACTGAAAGCAAAGTGGCAAATCGAAGTAGAGAGCGGTGCAGCCGATGCCAAATCGGGCGAAAGAACGGTGAACCCGGGCGAGATAACAGACGTCGCAGGCCGGTCCGTGGTTCTGCTGAAACAGATCGCCTGACCGTCTCCGTATTTCCTGGCAGGAGAATGAGTAAAGAAAAGGCCGCAGTTCGTTGGTTCACATCCAACCCCCGCCACCACGAAGCTAAGCAGGCAGGATGACTTTAACGGTCGTCCTGTCTTTTTGTTCTCGCCGCCTAGCTTACATATGCCACTATCAAAATAATTTGTGTTATGCTATTATCGTTCAAACTATATTGAAAAGAGCAAAAAAGGGAGCGTAAGTTGAAGATATTATTAGTCTATCCCCGGTATCCGGATACCTTCTGGAGTTTCAGGCATGCTTTGAAATTCATTTTTAAGAAAGCTGCTTTCCCCCCGCTGGGCCTAGTGACTGTGGCTGCCATGCTTCCCGAGCGATGGGAGAAAAAGCTCGTGGACCTCAATACCACAGCCCTGACAGACAAAGACCTTGAGTGGGCCGATTATGTGTTCCTCAGCGCTATGGTGGCGCAGCAGAACTCGGCGAGGGAGGTCATCGATAGGTGCAAAAAGCTAGGGACCAAGATTGTTGCCGGTGGCCCCTTTTTCAACCCCGGGTATGAAGATTGGGGGTTTGATGATATAGACCATCTTATATTCGGCGAGGCTGAAGAGATACTGCCGCTCTTTGTAGAAGATTTAGAGAAAGGCTGTGCCAAGCATATCTACGCGTGTGAAGAATTCCCGGACATAGGGAAGACTCCTGTGCCCTTGTGGTCACTTATCGACAAGAAAAAATACCAAGCAATGAGTATCCAGTATTCGCGAGGCTGCCCTTTCAACTGTGAATTCTGCGATATCGTTATACTGAACGGGCATAGGCCACGAACCAAGGACAAAAGTCAGGTAATAGCCGAACTGGATGCGTTATACGATATGGGATGGCGAGGTGGCGTATTCTTTGTTGACGATAATTTCATTGGCAACAAACGGAAACTAAAGTCAGAGATTCTGCCGGCAATAATTAGATGGATGGAAGAAAGGAAACGTCCCTTCACATTCTTCACGGAGGCATCCATAAATCTTGCCGATGACGAAAAGCTAATGTGTCTGATGACTGAGGCAGGATTCAACATGGTGTTTGTGGGCATCGAAAGCCCCAGTGAGGAAAGTCTGGTCGAATGTAATAAGCTGCAGAACAAAAATCGTGATTTGTTGGCCTCGGTTAAAACGATGCAGAACTATGGCTTGCAGGTGCAGGGAGGATTTATTGTTGGGTTCGATAGCGACCCGCTTTCCATCTTCAAAAGCCAAATCGATTTCATCCAAAAGAGTGGAATTGTTATGGCTATGGTTGGTGTGCTGATGGCTCCTCCAGAGACAAGATTATACAAACGTCTAAAGAAGGAGAACCGCATACTGCCAAAGGGCTCCGGTGATAATACGGATGGCTCAACCAACTTCATCCCCAAAATGGGTCGTGAAACGCTGGCCAGGGGTTATAAGCATGTTGTAGATACAATCTACGCCCCCAAGCCATACTATGAGCGTATTAAAACCTTTCTAAGGGAGTATAGGCCTGGTAATAACGGGAAATTCAGGATTTCTCTTCTCCATCTAATAGCATTGATAAGGTCCATCTGGGCTTTGGGATTCAAGGAAAAAGGGCGAATACATTATTGGAAGCTGGTTGCCTGGACCTTGCTGAGAAAACCAAAAACCTTCCCTTTGTCCATGACGCTGGCTGTTCAGGGATTGCATTTCCGCAAGGTCGCCGAGAAAGTACGTGTATCCCTGGCTAGCGATATCCGCAGGTTGGAGCCAGTAAGAGAGCCACTAGGCAAACATAACTAGCAGAACTAAGATCCTCGTCAGATGTTCTCGCCTTGAAACGTGCCTTGATAGCCTTGGGCAACCTCGCGGGTCAAAAAGAAGAAGACCATCTGAACAATTCGAGCGTTCCTGTATAGCCGAAATCCCTGTGTATTGTAAACCACCATGAGAGACTGCGACCGGCCCGAGTAGCCGGCATCCCAGACCGCATTATGAATGCTGACTCCGCAGCGCAGAAGACTTGACCGGGGCATTGCCAGAGCCATTATGTTCTTGGGGAGATTGACCGCCTCGTTGTACGTAACCAGATAGCAACCGGGCAACAGGTCTACACGGTCCAGACCATCGAAAACGAGCGGGGAAGTACTGGAAAGGACCCTGTTCTCGTTGCCGGGACCCAGGCTGCCCGGCGAAGAAAACAAGACAACTTCCTTGAGGGTCAAGTCTATGCCATTGGGTTGAACCTGCTGCTGGACATCGCATAAGTTCTCCACCAAGGGAGGACTTCCCTCCAGCATCTTTAAGATATCTTCTCGGGAAAGGATGCTGAACATCTGTTCACCAACGGATTAGGCTGATGCAGCCCAGGTTATTTCCACTTAGTATAATCCGCGCCGAATTGTCAGACAAGGCAGTCTTCCTCACCGTGACTAGCCCAATTTCCTCTCCCTTGATGGGAGAGGATTAAGGTGAGGGTCGCGAAGTTTTCGCCAGGGACTGAGATTCTCCCTATGATAGTTTGGGAAATCCTGTTAATATAACTGCTGTTCCAATTCATCTATTGATTGTGAGCAAACCATGAAGGTGGTAGCAATTGTGGGCATGACAGGCGCCGGCAAGTCAGAGGTAGCCAGGGTATTTGAAGAGCATGGCTTTAAGAAAGTGCGGTTCGGAGATATCACGGATGAGGAGCTTAATAACAGAGGACTGGAGCCGAATGAAGAAAATGAGCGCAGTATCAGAGAGGGACTGAGAGAGAAATACGGGATGGCTGCTTACGCCAAATTGAGCTTGCCCAGGATTGATAGCTCACTGAAATCATCTAATGTCGTAGTGGATGGGCTTTACTCCTGGGAAGAGTACACCTTATTGAAGGAGCGCTACGGGGAAAGGCTGAACGTGCTGGCGGTCTGGTCCTCGCCTGCCGCCAGACATGCCAGGCTTGCCCATAGAGCAAAACGCACCTTGACGCTCAAAGAAGCAGCCAGTCGAGATAAGTCTGAGATAGAGAATATTAACAAGGGTGGGCCGATTGCCATGGCTGACTTTGCTATATTGAACGAAAATTCGCTCGAGAGACTCAAAAGGGAGACGGAACGAGTTTTGTCTGCTTTGAGATGAAAGAAAAGACCAGGCCGGATATCGATGAATATTTCCTCAAGATAGCTTCCGTGGTAGCGGAACGTTCAACCTGCCGCCGCCACCACGTAGGCGCTGTGGCCGTGAAGGACAAGCATATATTGTCCACCGGCTACAATGGAGCTGCCGCCGGACTTAAAGATTGTCTGGAACTCGGCTGCCTTAGGGACGAGCTGGGCATAGGATCTGGAACCAGGCACGAAGTATGTCGTGGCATTCATGCCGAGCAGAATGTAATCATACAGGCATCACTCCATGGGGTGAGCCTTGAGGGTGCCACGATTTATGTTACCCATTCGCCTTGCATACTCTGCGCCAAGATGCTGGTTAATGCCAAAATAAAGCGCTTCGTAACCTTTGGCAGCTATAATGATGACTCCTTCGTGGACATGTTCCGGGAAGCTGGAATAGAGTTTAAGCTGCACAAGAAACCACCCACCGAGATAACCCACCTAGCCTGAAACAGACGCCCCATCCTGTTATTGCCGGTGGCCTCTCCTTCTTTGGGAGAGCAGCACAAGAATTCAAAAATCAAAAGGCAAAAATCAAAATGACAAATCAAAGTGCAAAAGTTCCAAAAGGAGGTAGGTGTACTGTTTATCATTTCAGTCGTGAAGGAAAGGATTTCTTGACCTGGAAAACCTGCCCTGAAAGGGGAATTCGCGCTGGGCAGATATCGTTGTGGGAACTACTTATTCCCGAAGGACGCGCTTCCCCTTGATTTCACCTCAGCCGCTTCTGCAAGATTAGCTTATCATCACCGGGCGCATAGAAGTCCGGTATGCGGGCCACTATCTCGTAGCCTTGACTGAGATGAAAATTCCGCGTCTTCTCGTATGCTGGAGTGGATGATGTCTCAATTATAGATAGTCTTCCCTGACCTTTCATGATCTCTTTTTCCGCGGACTTCATAAGAGCGCTGCCTATGCCTTGACCTTGCTTCTCTCGAGCGACAGCCATCCAATAGACGTCCCACGTAGCTTCAGTCAGCGGCGTAGGCCCGTAGCAGATGTAACCTTGTACAGTTGAGTCAACCTCAGCAACAAGGACGTGATAGCCTGAGCCAGATGGGTCATCAAGATAACTCTCAATTAGTTCCTCGGCTACCGCGACTTCAGAAGGTTTGAATTCTGGCGTGTGGCGCAGTATTTTTGTTATGCGGGGCCTGTCTTCGCCGGACATAGACCGGACATTGATTTTCATCATCTTTCCTGTCAAGGGCCAGTTGCACAATTCTCTCAATGAATTGAGTATAGGTCATCCCGGCGGCTTCTGCCTGGCGTGCCGCGCCAGTTCCGGGAGAAATGTCGGGGTTGGGGTTCACCTCGATGACGTTTAGCTCTCCCTCGTCGTCCAGCCGCATGTCCACCCTGGCATAGCCCTGGCAGCCAAGCAGTCTGTAAGCCGTTGTTATTGTTTCAGCAATGCGTTGGTGCTCTTCAGTCTCGATCTCGGCCGGGCAGACTGGCTTTGTGCCTTCAAAGTAAAGGCTACCATCCTCCCATTTGGCGTCAAAGGTAAGAATTTCCGGCATTCCGGGGGGCAGAGAATAGAGGATTTCTGACACGGGCAAGACAGTCAATTCATAGTTACCCATAACAGTGGCGTTAAACTCACGACCCGGGAGGAACTTTGCGACGAGGGCATCGCCACCAAAGGAGTGGCATATCCTGCTAACCTGTCTTTCCAGAGCCGAAAAGTCATGAACCACACTGTCCGCTGATAGGCCGCTACTGGCATCACCACAGCAAGGCTTGACAATGCAGGGATAGCCCAGCTGAAAAGTACTCATGGTCTCAGTATTAAGCAGCTGAAAGTCGGGCGTCTTGATTCTAGCCGCTTTGAGAGTTAGCTTTGTCTCAGCCTTATCGAGAGCCAGCCTCAGGACTGGTGCGGGACAGCCGGTAAAAGGAATGCCCATTTCCGACAGGATTTCTGGTACTGTAGCTTCAGTCTCGGGGGAATCAGAGAAGCCTTCGAAAAGGTTGAAAACTATGTCTGTATCGAGGTCTCTCAGTTCCTTCGCAGCTTGCTCAAGTGGAGGCACTAAAGAGACCACGGTGATGTCAAAGTCAAGCTTGCGCAAGGCTTCATGCACCGCACCCACTGCCTCAAGCACTGCCTTTACCGCATTGTATTCGTCGACCGCACCATAATCTGACTTTTGTGGTTCGTTGTAGACGAGAGCTATACGCGTACGCATTGTGGATATCTCTCTAGTGCAGCACTGAGCACAGCGCCTATAAGCTGTCTATGATTCCATCCCAATTTCTGTGCCATAATGACCAGGTCGCTGTGGCTACCCAGTCCGGGCAGAGGGTTTACTTCCAGAAAATAGGGCACTCCCCCTGCGCTGATCCGGAAGTCGAGCCGGGCAAAGTCACGGCACCCCAGAGCCTTAAATGCCTTGAGGCTGGCAATTTGTATGCGTTGCAGCACCTTCTCCTCGAGACCGGCCGGGCACTCATAATCAACCAGCTCCAGGTAATTGTGTTTCACGTCAAGGGTATAGAGAAAATAATCGTTCTTCTGTTTCGGAAGTATGCGCATGACACCCAAAATTTTGGCGGGGGAGTTGCCTATTATTCCCACGGTGACCTCATCACCCAAGATAACCCTTTCCATCATTGCTGGTTGGTGATACTTATCCAATAAGCACTCTATTACCTCATTCGCCTGTTCGGCATCTTCAACAAGTGAAGTAAGGCGAATTCCCTTACTTGAGCCTTCGTACGCTGGCTTAATGATAGCCGGGAAAAGGAAACGGCAGCGGTTCATCTCATGCAGCTCTTGTCTATCATTGATTATGCGCCAGGTCGGGGTACTCACTCCTTCTAATGCGACCAACTTTTTGGTCAGAGGTTTGTCCAGGCATATGGCCAGACATTGGGGATCGGAACCAGAATAGGGTATGTTTAGCATCTCGAGAGTTGAAGGCACCTGAGCTTCCCGACTGCGGTAGGTACCTCGCCCTTCAGCAATGTTGAAGACAAAATCGACCTTCTCTTGAAGAATCTTGCCCAAAAACTCCCGGCCGCCGCCGAGCAAGGTTACTGTGTGGCCCTCAGCTTCAAGAGATGTGGCTATCAGCTCCACGGTCTCTGAAGAGTCATATTCTTCGCAGGCATCATCGCAGCCAGCTTGTTGCAGCGCAATTGTTTCCTTCAGGTCATATGACAAACCTATCCGCATTTGGGACTCCTTCTAACCCGAACTGGCAGCGCTTCCTGAGGGTGGCTGGTGGTTGTACTGCCAGCTGGACATAGCACCTCAGCAGCCGGTTCGGGTCTTGCCAGTGTCGAGGGGTTTCGATAGTGGAAAGCGCGCCCCTCATAATTCCGCAGCACTAGCTCATCTTTAGTTTGTGCCAGAATATAGTCTGGTTGGAGAGGGACCTTGCCACCGCCTTGGGGCAGGTCTATCACGAAGGTCGGAATAGCCAGCCCCGATGTGTGCCCGCGCATTCCCTCAATTATCCTTATGCCTGTCTCCACAGGTGTGCGCAGGTGCTCAGTGCCCTGTACCTCATCACACTGAAAGAGATAGTAAGGGCGCACCTTCATCTTGAGAAGTGCATGGCATAGTCTCGTCTGAGCTTCAACGCTGTCATTAATGCCGCGCAACAGGACAGACTGATTGTTTAGCGGAACGCCACTCCGCAGCAGACGGTCACATGCCTCAGCAGCTTCGGGGGTTATCTCCCGGATATGATTGAAATGTGTATTTAGCCATATGGGACCGTACTTAGCCAGCATACTACACAGTTCACTGTCTATACGCTGGGGTAGCACCACCGGGAATCTGGTGCCGATACGGATGATTTCGACGTGCTTTATATCTCTTATCCGGCTAATGATGTCTTCAAGTCGGCGGGTAGAAAGTGTCAGAGGATCACCACCGGAGATAATTACATCTCGGACAGCCTTGTGCTGTCGAATATGGTCTAGCATGGCTTCGACTTCGGCAGGCGGCCGCACCCAACCGCCGTTTCGCCATTCTCTCTTACGGGTGCAGTGCCGGCAGAACATGGGACAGATATCAGTAAGCACTAGAAGTACGCGGTCGGGGTAGCGGTGGACCAGCCCAGGGACTACGGTATCGCCTTTCTCGTCCAGTGGGTCATCTAGACCCACCGACCCCATGGTCATTTCCATAGGGGAGGGTATGGCCTGCTTTCTTATCGGGTCATCAGGATCATCGGGGTTGATCAGCGATAGATAATAGGGGGTCACCGACAGGGGATAGCGCATGGTTACTAACTTGAGCTGTGCTTGTTCTTCAGTGGATAGAGAGACGAGTGGGGCTAGTTGCTCGACGCGGGTAATTCTGTTTCGGAACTGCCACTTCCAGTCATTCCAGAGGCTATCTGGAATATCTCGAAAGAATCTGTACCTGGTCGTGGCTATTTTACCAGGAGGTTCCTCCTCCGGATCATCAGAGACGCTGCGCTTGCCGGGAGGTTCCTCTTCAGTGTCGCTGTTGCTACAACTTTCTAGGCAGCGCTTGTCTGATTCATGCACACTTTGACTTCTGAGTTTTACCAGCGATGTCTTCACTTTAGTTTCTATTCCCTCCATTACAAAGAATCTGTACTCGATTTAACTGACTTGCTCAGTGCTTCGGTTTACATTGTCTGCTTTATCGCTTGTTTTATCCCCTTTCTTCGGGGTATTTCTGCAATATACAGGAATTACTTGACCTGAATTCTTTTCCATGTTATAATCTACATGTTTTCAACTATAGGAAATAGATTTCTTGACTTAATTGTACATACCCTGTTTGAGTTGTCAAGGGGTTGTGAGCTTTGTGGGAAAAATCTTGTGAAAAAATTTTTGGGGAGTGACGGGGCCTAATTTTGAAAAGGGGGTGTGACTATGCCAGGATGGAAATTTGTTACAAATCACGCTCTGGTGCTTTGCCAGATTGCTCAACAACCACGGATTACTATTAGAGAAATCTCTCAGACGATAGGCATTACTGAGAAGGCAATACACAGGATAATCACTGACCTTGAAACTGATGGCTACGTTACCAAGATAAGGGAAGGTAGACGACTGAGATATCGAATCAATCCCGATTTGTACCTTCCCGATGAGATGTTGCAGGACAAAGAAGTCGGTGACTTTCTGGAAGTACTTGGCTGGAGAAGACGACGCAGGCGAGTGCAGAAGAGAGAGTTGGTTGCTGTCGGTGGAAAAACAGGACTCTAGCGAAGCTGCACTGGTTAATCAGCGTGTCGTCACCGAGACCAGGCTTATAGTCTTAGTCATTGGGTAGAATCGGTCTTCGTTTAATACCTTGGTGACAACTCCTTCTGTCATTGCGAGGAGCGATAGCGACGAAGCAATCTCTAAGCGAGGCTCCTGAGTCCAATTATAGCGGGCTCCTGCTTCGCAATAACATGACGTGCTACCGCACCTTCCCCCTGGCCAGCGAGGCAAAGATACCGCCGAAGCAGAGAATAGCAAAAATTGTAAACGAAGTCTTCATACTTTGCTGGAAAAGCGGATAGTATTCGGCCGTAATTTGAACATCCGCAATGTTGTTTAGGGTAAACATCAACATGGCAACTCCCATGCTTAGCACCATGCCAACCTGTCGCATCGTCGCCAGCGTTGCCGAAGCTGCCCCATAAGCCGTCTTTGGTGCAGAACTCATAATCGCGTTGGTATTGGGAGACACGAAGAGTGCAAACCCAAAACCAATCAGAATCAAATTGCCGATAATGAGCTTCAATGGGGTTTCTTCATTTACAAAAATGAAGAGGGTAAGTCCTACCGTGTTCAAAACCATTCCTGCTGAGGCAATTAGCCTTGGTTCGATCCTATCCGAGAGCCTGCCGGTAAGCGGTGAAAAAACAGCCTGCACGGCAGGCATGGCGACCAGAATCAAGCCGGCATCTTGAGCGTCGAATGGGTTTATAGGCCGATACTGCAAATAAAAACTCATGAGTAAAGTTACAGCATATGTGGCGCTGTAATTGATCAATGCTGCCAGATTGGAAAAGGTAAAGGCCCTGCTGTTTCTAAACAGACCTATATCCAGGACAGGGCTTCTTATTCTCATCTCCCACCATATGAATGCGGACAGCCCTATGACGCCTCCGGCAATCAGCCCCACTCCTAACCACATTCCTGAGCTCTCTTCCAGGAGAGTAAAACCGTATACCAGTGCTACCAGCCCAATGACATAGATTACGGAGCCGGCAAAATCAAGTCTCTCACCCTTTGCTCCTGTCCACTCGCCTTTTAGCTTCCATAGAACGACACCAAGAACCAACGATCCCAGGACTGCACCCAGGAAGAAGATGCTCCTCCAGCCAAGATGCTGCGTGAGAATCCCGCCCAGAACGGGACCCAGGGAGAGGCCAAGATATGCTGCTGCGACAATTATCCCCAGGACTTTCCCCCTCTCGTTGGCGGGAAATACTGTAGTAAGCAATGCTACCGAGGTCCCGGCAAGCATGGCACCGCCGATTCCCTGTAGGACACGAAAGGAGATGAGCATAGTGGCGGACGTTGCTATCCCGCAAAGCAAAGATGAGACTGTGAAGATGGCTATGCCCCAGGTGAAAATCTTCTTCCTGCCATATATGTCTGCTATTCTGCCGAAGGGGACAAGAAGAGCTGCCGAGGATAGGAGGTAGGCTGTGGCAACCCAGTTCAACATGACTGTGCCCAATGAAAGTTCTTTCCCGAGCGATGGGAGAGCAATAATTACAGTGGAGGCCATAAAAGGAAAAATAAACGACGCAATCGTGGCGACAAGAAGTACCACGCCTCTACTGGCACCGTTGCCCCTAGGGTCAGCCATAATTGGTCAGTTTAGCTTATTTACTGATGATTCTTCTAGCCCTGGTCGGCAATCCTTAGGCAATCGTTTTCTGCTTAACAGCCTTATTGAATCACATGGGAACAAAGTCGCAAAATACGAGACAACAGTTGCTTTGGTCGAAATATCGCTGTAAACTTCTGGTTCTCTGTAGTTTCATGTCGGCGGTGCAGGAGAAGTAGAGATGTTTTCGACGAAGGCCGGGGCGACCAAGCTGCTGATTGGTGTAGTCGTAGGTCTAATAGTAATTAAAGTGGTCGTCGGCTGGCTGACCGGCAGTATCAGTGTACTGGCGCAGGCAGCCGATAGTTTGCTGGACTTGTTTGCCGCAATAATTACCTTCTCGGCCGTTCGCGTTGCGGCTAAGCCAGCTGATGCTGAACATCCATATGGTCATGGCAAGGTAGAGGACATTGCCGGCGCTGCGCAGGGGATTCTCATCCTTGTCGCTGGCGGACTCATAATCTATGCGGCAATAGAACGCATAATAAGGGGTTCTGGTATTGAACTGGCCGGAGCTGGAATAGCTGTGATGGCGGTTTCCATAGTGGTCAGCATCTTCCTATCGCGCCATCTGTTGAGGGTTTCTCAGCGCACCAACTCGGTAGCCCTGGAGGCTAATGCCCGCAATATTGCCACTGATGTCTACTCCGCCTCGGCTGTCTTGGTGGGACTGGCGATAGTGCAATTCACCGGGCTCGATATTGTTGACTCGGCCATTGCTATCGGAGTTGCTATTTACATCCTGAAAGTCGCTGTCGATACTATCCGCAAGCCGATATCCGGACTCCTTGATGAAAAGCTACCTCCTTCACAGGAGGCAGTCATCGAAGAGAGTATAAAGAAACACAGCGGCGAGGTATACGGCTTCCACGCACTAAGGACTCGTCGGGCTGGAAGCCAGAGCTACATAGACCTTCATTTGGTAATGGCCGGGGACATTAGTTTGGAGCGGGCTCACCAGATATGCGACGAGATCGAAAACGAAATACAAAGCACGCTTCACGAGGCCAGTGTAACCATTCACTGTGAACCGTGCGACGATGAACGTGAATAGTGCTCTACTGACCGCTCAGAACGCCGAATCAGCTAAAAACAAAGGCGTTTCGGCCATTTCGAGTTCAGCCAGGACCAGGAGCAAGGCCATTAGTGGCCAAACAGGTGAAGCAGCCATGCACCGCCGTAAACTATGGCGAAGCCGATTGCCAGGCAAATCAAGACTATGATTGGACCTCTAAGAAGGAACCTCTTTATCATAACAGCCACCAGACTTTAGCTTGACTGCTTGGGGGCTTTCGTGGTCCTGGCTCTCCTGGATACAGCGTCCTTATATACTCTGGCCAGGCTCTTGCCATGCTGAGGAATCCTAGCCTTTTCCTTGGCTCGCCGCCTTTCTCTTCGTTCTTGTTTGGTTTCCCTGGCAAGCTGGTTCTGGTTTGAAAGCTGCTCGTTCACCACTTAATTTCGTACGAGCCGAGGATAAAATCGAGGTCTCCTTGAAAAGCGGATAGTTTTTCCTGGGGGAAAAGGGTTTCATCTATGTCAAGAAGCATTTTTGTTTCGCCTTGGGGTGACCCTAGTATATGTACGCCGCCGAATTCCTTCTGGTCTTTCTCCTGCTCAGCCTGCGTTCTCAATGCCAACGTGGTACGCGATTGAGTATCGCCGCTGGGAAGACCATATGTTTGCGACTCAGTCTCGACGACTATAATCCCTTGTTTCTGCAGCAAGTCCCGTACCTCATCGTAGAGCATCCCGGGACTTAAGCCCCTGTAAGTCTTTTTAATCTGGATTGTCATTTGTTCTCCTGCCGCATATTATAGCACTTTCTTAGTTTCACTGCCCATATGATATAATTGGAATCTGAAATGAAAAAAGAACTGATGCAAATCTTAGCCTGTCCCGTATGCAAAGGGGATTTGGAGCTTAGGGTGGATGAGGAAAAAGGGGAAGAAATAGTCACGGGTTCTCTCTATTGTTCTAAGTGCAACTATTCTTACCCGATTGTAGATACGATTCCCAATTTGTTGCCGCCGGAACAGAAAGCCTAACTCAAGAGCATTCTGCCGAACTCGTGCATTTCCCCTGGGAGCCTTGGTCAAATCTGTTCACGTACAAGTCGGGTTCGTCAAGGGGTGTACGCCACGCCTGCCGTGGGCGATTCCCAGACTTCTACACTTACCAACTTTGCCGGAGACTTGGAAAAGTGGGCCTGGAGTGCATCATAGATAACTGCAGCAATATTCTCGCTGGAGGGTCCAATCTTATTAAGAGGAGCCACATCATTCAGACACGTATGGTCGAATCGAGCCAGGACTTCCTTTAGGTGCTGCTTTAGCTGTGCGAAATCGTAAGCCAAGCCAGTCTCATCGAGCTTGGTTGCTTCAAAACGAGCTACTACCTTGAAGCGGTGACCATGTAACTTCTCACACTTACCATGATAGTTCGGGAGATAATGGGCAGCATCAAAATGCTCTTCTACAAACAGCTGATACATGGAATCCTCCTTTATACTTTCGCACTCCCTTCCGTCCCTTGACAGCATTGGCCAATTGGGTAATACTCTTGCCCAGCTCGGGATGAACTAAGTCCGGGGCGACTTCCGCTAATGGTATAAGAACGAAAGCCCGCCCTTGCAAACGGGGGTGTGGAATGATCAAGTCTTGAGTGCTCATGATTCTATCTTCATAGAAAAGAATATCTATATCTATAATGCGGGGTGCGTTGGGAAAGCTGGGAATTCTGCCCATGCTGGTTTCGACGTCTTTAGCGACATGGAAAAGCTCGTCAGGAGGCAAATTGGTGGCGATACGGCAGACCAAGTTGAGAAACAATGGCTGTTCCTTATAGCCTACTGGCTCGGTTTCGTAAACGGATGAGACCTCCTCAAGATTCATTTTTGCAGATAGCAATGCTAAAGCCTGGCAGAGGTTTTCTTCCCGCTCTCCCAAGTTTGAACCCAGACCAAGATAGGCAAGAGCCAATTCCCTTAAACGCCTCTCACAACGGCATCACTCATCTTACACACGCGTGCCATCTCCCTGACATCGTGCACTCTAACGATATCAGCGCCCTTGGCAATGCCGATGGCTATGGTGGCCGCCGTTCCTTCCAGCCGCTGGTCGCCGGGTGGAACGAATGCCACCTTATTTGACCTCTGTTCAGGAGTTAAGTCGAGCACCCAGCCTATAAAGGACTTGCGTGAGCTACCCAGAAGGATAGGCCTGCCCAGCATTTTGACTTCCTCCAGGCCTTGCAGAACCTCCAGATTCTGCTCTTGTGTCTTGCCGAAACCTATGCCAGGGTCGACGATTATATTCTCCCAGGGCACTCCTGCACTTAGCGCTTGCTTGATGGCTCTTTTCAAATCTGAGATGACCGCAGGCATAATGTTCTGGCACGGAGAGTCCCGCTGATTACTCATCAAAACGATGGGCATACCTTTTTGAGCCGCTAAATCAGCGAGCACGGGCTCTTTCTGCAGTCCCCAGATGTCATTTATCATGTTGGCTCCGGCATTTAAAGCTTGCCGAGCTACCTCCACCTTATACGTATCCACACTTACGGGCACCGATACCTCTTTAACTAGCTTTTCCACAACAGGAACTACCCGCCGCAGTTCTTCGTCGATGGAAACCGGGGTTGAGCTAGGGCGAGTGGATTCTCCACCGACGTCAATTATGTCTGCTCCTTCGGAAGCTAATCGCTTTGCCCTGGCTATAGCTTCTTCGGCATCGGCTATTCCATCGCCAGAAAAAGAATCCGGGGAGACGTTTACCACTCCCATGATGTAGGTGCGCTGGCCCCAGTGAAAGATGGTGCTGCCGCATGGTGTTGAACCCAGATTGCTTGACTTGTATTCAGGCATGTTATTGATTATAGCAGAAGGAAGCGACCAAACCACCCAAGAAAACCTTGCGATTTTCTTGGGAACCCAGTTAATATAGAGCAGTTCTGGTCGGTTCTCGAAAAGTCGTGAGACTTTTTGGGGTAATCTAGAATAGTAAAGCGAAATGAGGCAATAGGATTTTGGCATTTGGAGTTGGGATTTTGGACTTGTTTAGAGATTAGACATTAGGATTTGGACTACACATGGGCAAGACGCTGGCCGAGAAGATTTTGAGCCTCAAATCGCATGGTGAGGCCAAAGCCGGGGACGTTGTGATTAGCGATGTGGACTTGGCTTTTGTCCAGGATACTACCGGCCCCCTCACCATAAGACAGTTCAAGGAAAGCGGTTTTGAAGCTCTAGCCAAGCCACAACAGGCAGTGGTATTCCTGGATCATGCCGCCCCCAGTCCCGCTCAGCAGCTTTCGAATGACCATGTCTTTCTGCGTCGCTTTGCCGGGGAAGGGGGTTGTCTCATCTACGATGTGGGCGAAGGCATATGTCATCAGTTGGTGGCGGAGAATTTCGCTAATCCCGGAGACGTCATTGTGGGTGCGGACTCCCATACTGTTACTGCGGGAGCTTTGGGAGCTTTTGCCACTGGCATGGGTTCCAGCGATGTTGCCGTAGCGCTGGCCCTAGGTAAGACCTGGTTTCGGGTGCCGGAGAGTTTTCTAATCGAGCTCAGTGGCACCTTCCCTCCGGGAGTCTATGCCAAGGACTTGATTCTGTATCTCATCGGTCAGATTGGCGCTGATGGCGCTAGTTACAAGGCCTTGGAATTTGGCGGCGAAGCCCTGGCTAAGCTGACTGTGTCGCAGCGTCTGACTATCGCCAATATGGCTGTCGAGGCTGGGGCCAAGGTGGGCTTGTTTCCCGCCAATAAAATCACGCGGGACTTCCTTACAGAGCACGGCCGGGGCGACAAATATAAGGCATTATCCGCAGATCCTGGAGCAAATTACGAACAGGTTATACCCGTGAATCTCGACCAGCTTGAGCCGATGCTCTCGCTTCCCCACGCTGTTGATAACGTCCGTCCGGTGGCTCAAATGAAAGGAATCAAAATTCAGCAGGCATTTATTGGCACCTGTACTAACGGACGCCTTGAGGACTTAGCTGTGGCTGCTGAGATTCTTAAGGGCCAGAAGCGGCATCCCGGTACTAGACTGCTCATAGCGCCAGCTTCGAGGGAGGTGCTCATTCAAGCCATGGAGAAAGGCTATATGGAGAGTTTAGTTGAAGCTGGAGCAATTATTCTGCCGCCGGGTTGCGCTGCCTGCCTTGGTCTTCATCAGGGGGTGCTGGGAGATGGCGAGGTTTGCCTTTCCACCGCCAATCGTAATTTCAAGGGAAGGATGGGCAATCCCGCAGCTATGATATACTTGGCTAGCCCGGCCACTGCCGCCGCCTCAGCCATAAAGGGCGAGATTACCGACCCCAGAGAAGTTATATAAAAGAGAAAAATGCAAATGGCAAAAATACAGAGCAAAAAATAGAAATGAAATCTTTTTGCAGTTTGATTTGTCATTTTGATTTTTTATCTTTGACTTTTGATTTCCGAGAAGGTTGACAATGTCGGATCTGCTGCTGAAAGGTAAAGCCATTAAGCTGGGGGATAATATCTCCACAGATGATATTATTCCGGGCAGATTTGCCTATCTGAGGAGCAACTTGCCTGAACTGGCCAAGCATGTCCTGGAAGATGCTGCCCCTGAATTTGCCTCAAAGGCAAATGCTTTGTCGATGGCAGGTGAAGGCAAAGCAATCTTGGTGGCGGGCAGAAATCTTGGCCTCGGTTCCAGTCGGGAACATGCTCCGGTGGTCATCAAGATATCTGGGGTAGGCGCTATTTTAGCTAAATCAGCAGCCCGTATCTTTTTCCGGAACACCATAAACCAGGGTATGCCTGTCCTGCTTTGCGACACCGATAAAATCGGCGACGGCGATGAGCTGGAGATAAATGTGACGGATGGTAAGATTACTAATTTGACTTCTGGCATTACACTGAGCTGTGGCAAGATGCCACGGATAATGTCCGCCATCCTTAGAGAGGGCGGGCTTATCCCGTATATACAAAAACATAAGGACTTCGTCACTACAGGCTGACTTTCGTCTCCCTTGACGGGAGAGGATTAAGGTGAGGGTGATGGCTATTATGAAACACAAAGTGACTTTCATCCCGGGCGATGGCATAGGTCCTGAAGTGGCTGAGGCAACGCGGCGGGTTCTGGAAGCTACTGGAGTCAAGTTCCAGTGGGACACTGTTATCATAGGTAGTCAGGCTCAAGATAAGTTTGGCACCCCTCTGCCTGACCAGGCTCTCCAGTCCATAAGGAAAAATAAGGTGGCCCTTAAGGGACCGGTGACGACACCCATAAGCGCAGGCTTCCGGAGCGTTAATGTCGCTTTGAGGCAAGCCCTAGACCTCTATGCCTGCCTTCGTCCCTATAAGGTGCACCCCGGTGTAGAAACGCCGTTCAAGGGCGCGGATATAGTGGTGGTCAGGGAAAACACCGAAGATCTCTATGCCGGCATCGAATTTGCCAAAGGTGATTCGGGAACCGAGAAACTGCTGGATCTAGTGCTACATGTCACAGGAAGGAAGCTAAACAAAGATTCTGCTGTGAGCCTGAAGGTAATATCTCAAGCAGCGAGCCGGCGGATTGTCAAATTCGCTTTTGAATATGCCAGGCAGAACGGCAGAAGAAAGGTGACTGCGGTCCATAAGGCTAACATACTGAAATTCTCCGATGGCCTTTTCCTGGATACTGCTCGTGAAGTAGCCAAAGGGTATAAAGACATGGAATTTAGCGATATGCTGGTGGATGCAATCTGTATGGAGTTGGTCAGGAAGCCCCAGCTATTTGACGTCCTTGTTTTGCCCAATTTGTACGGCGACATAATTTCGGACCTCTGTGCTGGGCTGGTTGGCGGCATGGGCATAGCACCGGGAGCCAACATCGGGGATGAAGTGGCTATCTTTGAGCCCACCCACGGCAGCGCCCCCAAATATGCCGGGCAGAATAAGGTCAATCCCATGGCCATGATGTTCTCCGGTGTGATGATGCTGCGTCATCTGGGTGAGAAAGATAGCGCCGATAAATTGGAAAGCGCTATAGCTGAGGTCATAGCTGAGGGCAAGAATGTCACCTATGATTTGAAGCTCGACCCATCCGCCGCAGTCGGCACCAGCCAGGTCGCCGACGCCGTAATAGCGAAGCTAAAGCGTTAAGCTTAACCAGCCGTCCAGAACTCATTCGAGGTTTTTGACTTACCAGGCATTACAAGCTACCATATGAACATGAGCACAAAGACTGTGCCTAAGCTAGCTCTTTTTCCCCTCATGACCGAGGCCAATAAGCAAGGTCACCTTGTTATCGGCGGCTGCGACGTTGTGGATCTGGCTAACGAATTCGGCACGCCGCTCTATCTTTTCGATGAGTCCACCCTCCGCCATAAGTGCCGTGAGTTCAAGGAAGAGTTCGGCAAATATCACCCTGATACTCTGGTCATCTATGCCTCTAAGGCTGTTTTGAACAAAGCTCTGGCTCTGATATTTAAGGAGGAAGGCCTGGGACTTGATGTTGTCTCCGGGGGAGAACTCAGCATTGCCCATTCTGTGGGTTTCCCTCTGGACAAGGTCTATTTCCACGGCAACAACAAGACATTAGAAGAATTAAGTCTGGCCCTGGACTTGAGAGTGGGCAGAATTGTCGTGGACAACTTCTATGAACTTGAACTGCTCGAGAAGCTGGCTGGGAAGAGAAGAATCAGACAGAATATCTTGCTTCGCCTCGCTCCGGGGGTCGACCCTCACACTCACCAATATACTACTACCGGGACGATAGAGAGCAAATTTGGCTTTCCTTTGGCTACCGGGCAGGCTGAAGAGGCGGTAAATCAGGCTTTGTCAGCCTCCAATCTTAACCTTTTGGGCTTTCATTTCCATCTGGGCTCTCCCGTGCCTGAGATTCAGCCTTATGAGTTGGCTATGGAGCTTGTGCTTCACTTCGCACGGGAAGCGGGCCGACAATTCGACTTCACTCTCAGCGAATTCGACATCGGTGGTGGCTTTGCCGTTCCCTACAACCTGGACTCTAGACTGCCCACAATAGCTGACTATGCTCGGGCTGTAACCGGCAAGCTGGATAGTCTTATTTCGGAACTGGCATTAAGTCGCCCGCGGCTGGTTGTCGAGCCCGGCAGGGCAATCGTCGGCCAGGCTGGAGTGGCATTATATAAGGTCGGAGCGGTTAAGGAGATACCGGGCATAAAGAAGTATGTCTGTGTTGATGGCGGCATTAGTGACAATATCCGCCCGGCTCTCTATGGAGCTAGATATGAGGCTCTGGTGGCTAACAAAGCTTCGGGGTCGGAAGGAAACATGGTTACCATTGCCGGTAAGCTCTGCGAGTCTGGGGATATTCTGGTAAGGGACGTTAATTTGGCTGCAGCGCGTCCCGGCGACGTCATAGCCATTCCGGTTTGCGGTGCCTATTCCATTCCCATGGCGAGCAATTATAATGCCCTGCCCAGGCCGGCTATAGTCATGGTAAAGGAGGGGCGAGCACGTCTCATTCGACGTAGGGAAACTTATCAGGATTTGATGAGTCTGGACTTAATTTAACATGTGGCAAATTATCGGACAGGACAAGATTTTATCTTTGCTGGATTATAGCCTCAAAACCAATGCTATGGCCCACGCCTATCTTCTAGCAGGGCCGCGGCATGTGGGCAAAGGGACTTTAGCCATCAATCTGGCGCAAGCCCTGAATTGCGAGGATCCAGAAGTGCCGTGTGGCGAATGCCGTTCCTGCCAGCGAATCCGGGAGGGCAAGCACGCTGATGTCACACCTATTGGCCTGGATTCTAGAACGGAGATTAGCATTGATGATATTCGAGGTCTGCAACGCTCAGCCAATCTGCCACCATATGAAGGTAAGTGCAAAGTGTTTATTATTGATGAGGCGGAATATCTATCTACCGAGGCGGCCAATTCCTTGCTCAAGATATTAGAGGAGCCGCCGCCAAGGGTAGTGTGGCTTCTGTTGGCTGCTGAGGAGGAGCGCCTCTTGCCGACAATTACTTCAAGGTGTCAGAGGCTGGAATTGAAACCTGTGCCATCGGAGCGAGTGCGGGAGGTACTCGTCAACTCATACAACGTTGATGCTGATAAAGCGAAGCTTTTGACTCAATTGTGCCATGGTCGCCTGGGCTGGGCATTGTCTGCTCTGGCAGATTGCGATATATTAGAGCAGCGCTCTCAGAGGATAGACAGGCTGGTCTCCTTGTTGACTGCTGGCTTGGAGCAAAGGTTTGCCTATGCCCAGGAGCTAGCCAGCCGGTTCAGCCAGGATCGGAAAGCCGGGGCGGAAATAATAGAGAACTGGTTCGACTGGTGGCGTGATTTGATGCTCATTAAAGGGGGTTGCCAGGAGGCTATCATCAACGTGGATTTGAAGACAGTTCTGAAAGAACAAGCCAGGGGGTTAAGTCTGAGCGAGATCAAAGAGTCTCTGGCTAATCTTGGCTTGCTACAGGAGGCAATCTCTAGGAATGTTAATCCTCGTTTAGCGTTGGAATGGCTGATGCTAAATTTACCCAGACGGGGCAGCCCCAAGCACGAAATACGGAGATTTAGACAAGCAGGATCTTAGTTTTGGTTAGAGCTTAGAAACTAGAGTTAAGGATTTACACGTAGATGGCTAATATAATTGGAGTTAAATTCCGTTCTAGGGGGAAACTGGTCTGCTGCGATGCAGGTGAGATATCCTTGCAGGTGAACGACTATGTAGTGGTGGATACTGATCATGGTCCGGAGGTGGCCAAAGTCGTCACTCTGGAAGCCCCGTCTCAACCAGGCGAGCAGTCAATGAAGGTAGTGAGTAAGGCGGAGGCGAAGGACTTAGAGGAAGCTCGGCGGAACCTGGAAAAAGAAGCCCTAAGCGAGTGCCATGAAATGGTCGGCCAACTTGGTTTGAAGATGAAGCCACTAGCGGCTCGCTATGATTCTGAGGCCGAGCGTCTGACCGTATTCTTCAGTGCTGAGGAGAGGGTGGACTTCCGAGACTTGGTTCGGAAATTGAGCCATGCCCTGGAGAGGCGGGTGGAGTTAAGACAAGTGGGGGCAAGGGATGAGGCTAAACTGTTGGGCACCATGGGCAGATGCGGCTATCCCTTGTGTTGTCAGAATTTCCTGACCAGCTTTGCCTCAGTATCTATAAAAATGGCCAAGGAACAGAGCTTGGCCTTGAATCCTATGAAGATATCGGGCATCTGTGGAAGACTCCTTTGCTGTCTGGCATATGAAAACAAAGAGTATGCAGCTATGAAAAAGAAGATGCCTCAGCTGAAACAAGAGATATCAACACCCTGGGGTAAAGCCAGGGTGATCGGCACTGACTTGTTCAAGGAAACGGTGACAGTAGAATTACTGGATAAGGAGGTGGTTAAGGAGATAGCTTTGGATGAATTGGTCCAGCCCAAGGAGAAGTCTTATGAGGAAGCCGAGCAGACTTAGGGTGAATCGAGGTCAAGTCAATTCAGAGATGGCAGATATTTTTGCCACTCGCCATGATTGTTGAGAAGGTGATAGGGAATATAGAAGCCGTTGTTGTGGGGAGGATGTGGCTGATGCAGCAATCTCATCCTTGCTTCATCCGGTGTACGTCCACCTTTGTGTCTGTTGCAGGGAATGCAGGCGCTGACCACATTGTCCCAGGCGTGCTTTCCACCTCGCCGACGTGGAATAACGTGGTCTAAGGTAAGCTCCTTAGTCTGGCGGCCACAATACTGGCAGGTGTATTGGTCACGGTTAAATACCTCGGACCTGCTCAATTTCTTCTGATGTCGGGGACGATTGACCATATAGACGAGGCGGATTACTGAAGGTATCTGAAATATGCAGTTAGCAGAGTGAAGCTCACCTCTGTTGTTTTCCAGCACTTCGGCTTTGCCTCGAAAAACCAGCACTATAGCCCGACGCGTGCGACACAAGTTAAGGGGCTCATAACTCTGATTAAGCACTAAGACAGGAGAATCTACCATAATTACAACCCGGCTACTAAGTCTGCCCTAAGAATTCCGTTCCCTCCTTCTGATTCTTCGGCTATTTTAGCAAGCCTTTCTGGCCAGCGCAATAATTTGTACTCGTTCATCTCTGAAAAAGCCGACCTCGTCAAGTACTATCAAGTTGCTTCAAGTCTTTGCCCGGCTTGCTTTGATAGCACCTGGACACTTGTCAGACGCCCATATCCCAGAATTTCGCTATAAACATTCATGGTGCAACCGTTATAGTGTTCTTTCATGACTTCTGTGTGACTAATCGTAGGCACGAGTACAACATATTGCTAGGACTATACGGCGGTGATATAATGGTGTAAGTGAGACATTATGTAAAAACTAGACTATTGCGGGGGTTTTAGGGCAAACCTGCGACTACACTACTGGGGAGAGTTGCCCAGAGGAGGTGCTGAGCATTTGAAGGGAGCAGGACTAGACGACTAACGGAACTAATGGAGAAGGAGGTTAAAGATCTCATGGGAGGAAAATCTAGAATAATAACACAGGTGTTTTGCGTCCTGGTGTTGACCTTGAGTCTGAGCTTGGCGACAGCGCTGCCGGTGGTAGCAGCTGAATTCCCTAGCATTTCTCCGACGACAGCCGAATACGATCTCGACGACCCGGCCGAAGTCATGACTACCATCACCTGGGGCATCGCCAGCAACATAGTAGCCGTGACCGATGACGAAGGTAATCTGACGCCAGGCCTGAGCAAAGACTACATAGTACTGGTTAAACATCTAGTCATCTTGAATACCTATCTCGAAGATAAGCTCACGGATATCGGTGACAGCGTGGAGCTAATTATAAAATTCGACGTGGGTGCCGCCACACTGACCATTACAGCAATTGGCACACAGCCCTCTATCTCTCCGACAACAGCCCAATATGACCTCGACGATCCGGTTGACGTCGAAACCACCATAAGCTGGGGCATAGCCACATCAGTAGCGTCTATCGTGGATGATGATGGGCACACTCTGACAAGCAGCCAGCGCAGCGTGACTGGCACAGACGTGACCATCCGGAGTGGCGCCTACTTGGCAGGCAAGCTCAAGGATATCGGTGACGAGGTTGTGCTAACCATCAATTTCAATCGAGGCGATCCTGCCACTTTTACCATCACGGCAATCGGGACTCAGCCCTCTATCTCTCCGACAACAGCCCAATACAATATCGACAGTCCGGCTGATGTTAACACCACGATTACATGGGGTACCGCCTCCAGTGTAGCTTCGATCGTGGATGGTGATGGCCACACTTTGACTGGCACCCAGTACACGGTGACTCCTATCACCGCCGGGGTGTCCGCAAGCTTGACCATCAGGAGCACTCAGTACCTGGCAGGCAAGCTCACAGATATCGGTGACAAGGTATTGCTAACCATTAAATTCAATCTCGGTGACAATGCAACTTTTGAAATCACGGCTACCGGAGTCAATGCCGTGGTCTCTCCGCAAACAAGAGATTACGACCTGGACAACCCGGCTGACGCTAAGACCACGATTACATGGAATACTGCCACTAGTGTAACGTCCATCGTGGATAATTATGGGCACACTTTGACTGGCACCGAATACACCGTGACTCCTGTCACCCCTGGCGTGTCCGCAAATCTGACCATCCCGAGCAGTCTATACCTGGCAGGGAAACTCACGAATATCGGAGATAAGGTGGTGCTGACCATAAAATTCGATCTCGGCGCCGATGCGACTTTTACCATCACGGCTATCGGAATCCAACCGAGGATCTCTCCGCAGACAAAGGAATACGACCTGAATAATCCCTCCAATGCTGCAACCACCATCACGTGGGGCACGGCCACTGCCATAGTTTCCATCGTGGACAACGATCACTATACGCTAATAAAGGACGCTGACTACACTGTGACCGCTATCAATGCCGACAGCGCCACGCTGACCATCCTCGCGGAGCCTTACCTTGAGGGTAAACACATGGATATCGGAGACAGCGTCGTCCTGACCATCGACTTTAATGTGGGTGTCGATGCCACTTTTACCATCACGTCGATGGGAATTCAACCCAGCATGTCTCCGGTAACAGTTGATTACGATGTCATTGACCGGAATGATGTGGCAACGACCATTACCTGGGGCAGCGCCGCATCAGTAGTCTCTATCGTGGATGATAGTGGGTACCTTCTGGCGGCAGGCATGCACTACGCCGTGATTCCTATCACTCCCGGAGAGTCTGCAAATCTGACCATCTTGAGTAGCACATACCTGTCAGGCAAGCTTAGGAGCTTCGGACAAAAGCTGGTGTTGACCATCGGCTTTGACGTCGGTAGAGATGCTACCTTGACCATTACTGTGCCTGAAGTATGCTTCATTGCCACCGCAGCTTATGGCACACCAATGGCCGAGCAAATACAAATTCTCCGTGAGTTCAGAGATGAATACCTGCTGACCAACCCGCTGGGGCAAGCCTTGGTAGACCTCTATTACAGAGTCAGCCCACCAGTAGCTGAGTTTATAACTGGGCATCCCAGCCTGAAGCCAGTAGTGAGGGCCGGGCTGTTGCCCGCTGTGGCCATGAGCGCCATAGCCGTCAACACTACTCCGGTTGAGAAGATAGTTATAGTAGGCCTGCTGGGTTTGGTTGTAGTGGCAGTGGCTGTATGGGCGATAAGGCGGCGAGGCAGAGGCCCAGAGTATAGCTGACGGTAAGCAGCCCTATTTGGCGAATGTAATATCTACGCGACCCTGCGGTAGTGCTCTCCCAGCATATATGCGTCTTTGTTCTCTGAGACTGTTTAATCGTCGCTCCGGCCCTGAGTGAGAAGAAAGGGCTCTAAATGCTGTTCTGAGCAGGAAGAAAAACTCAGAGCCAAAAGACACAGTACTGTGCTAGAATCTCAATTGATGCTAGGCACGTCTTATATCATCCGTCGTATGAAGTACGAGGATATCCCCCAGGTAGCCCAAATTGATAGAGAGGCTTTCCCTGGTGAGTGGGTGTTTCGCTCTCAAGCAGCATATAAGCAAGACCTCGACAATCCCTCCATCCACTATATAGTGGTCTGTAGGGATAAGGCTGCGACAGAATCCGGACGACAGGTGATGTCAAGACCCCCCTGGTTCAAACGGCTCTTCAGTTATGAGCGTCGTCTTAACACACGAGAATATATAGTTGGCTTTTCCGGGTTCTGGATGATGGTGGGGGAGGCGCACATCATTGCCATTGGTGTGAGAAATGGCTATCGTCAACTTGGCATAGGTGAAGGTCTGCTCATCGCGACCATTGAGCTAGCACAGATATTAAATGCTAACGTAGTCACTTTGGAAGTGCGCGCTTCCAACAAAATAGCTCAGGAACTCTACAAGAAGTATGGCTTCCAGGTGACTGGAAGACGCCTCAAGTATTATTCCAGCGATGGAGAGGATGCCATAATCATGAGCACAGATAGTATAGCGTCTCCTCCATTTCGGGCATCTCTTCAGCAGCTGAAAAAAACCTTTGCCCAAAGGCACCGCGAGATTCTTGCTCGGGTTTGCTAACTATATTTATTGAGGATAGCCTTAAAGGAGTCTACAACAAAGCCTAGCTGTTGCCTGTCGGCAGCAAAGGTGGAGAGTTTGAAAGATCTGGCTAGACCTGGCTGTGGCCCCCAGATACCTCTTTCTTTTAGTTCTTTATAAACGAAGTATCCTCTCTCCCGAACCCGCCTGGAGATTTCATAGAGTGCAGGGGCATCGAAGTGCAGCAAGTCGTGCCTATGCGGTTTTTCGCCCAATTGTATGAAGCCAAGTTTCTCAAGCTCAGCGGAGAAGCATTGTGCCTTAGATACTTGCTCATCCCAATGGTCTACTCTTTCCTTCACATAAGGAAAAGAAGCCATGAGTGTCATGAGCGGAACCCCCCTCACAGTACAGCCGAGAAGCTCAATATCTTTGTTGCTATGCCTTCCCGATTTTCTCAGCACTATCTGTTCCCATTTCTTCTTCATTCCCAGTACGCCCACAGGTCCGGCCGCGGCCATACTTTTGTGGCCGCTGCCAACTATGAAATCGGCCCCTATCTCTTCCATGCTGATAGGCATTCTGCCCACAGCATACGCTCCGTTAAGGATATAAGGGACATTGTATTCTTGGGCGATTTCTCCTAACCTTCTGGCGTCAGGAAGATTGCCATAATTACCGTCGGGATAAGTCAATAGAATCAGCTTGGGGGCATGTTGCTTTATGAGCGCTGCGTATTCGTTAACGTCGACCCTGAATTTCGGATGTCCGGAATGGGGCACCTCGATTATGTTCAATCCCACCCTTTCAGCAGCCACGAACGTTGTATAATGCCTGTTGCCGTCGACAAGAATGGCATCCCCGGGCTTGGCTAGGGAATGCATCACCATGAATTTGGCTTCTCGGGCTCCATGGGTTATGGTGGCAACTTCACAGCCCAGGAATGGAGGCAAGACTTCCTGGACAAAGTTCCGGATAGGAGGATTGGCTATATTACACAAAACACCCTGGCAAAAATCACACACAGAATATCCATCGCCGAATTCCACTAGAGCCTCCTTGGCAGCCTCGGTAAGTATCCCGCCTGTCTGCAAAGGCATGAGGCTAATAAGCCCCTTGTGTTCCCTGTGGAACCCACTCATCTTCTGTAGTGACTTACTGCTTTTCTGTTCCATCTTGCTCCTTCAATAGAGAGTGTTTAACAACCCCAACTGTCATTGCCAGTGAAGCGTGGCAATCTCATGCCCCTCCACCAGATTGCTTCGGCTGATTTTGTCAGCCTCGCAACGACATTATCCACATTCCTAACCTCTAGGATTTAGGTGTTGGCATTCAGAGTTTCTTGGCTTCTATAGCCACGAACACGGCACCACCGACCCCTATCTTCTTCCGCTGTCCTTCAATATGCTGCCGCACAGCTTCAGGAATCTCCAGATTAAGGTCAGAAAGATGCTTTATGCCCTTCACCTGATAAGTCAAGTTATCGTTGTTATTTTCTATCGCCGCTGCGGCACCCATAGCGATAGCACGCATGTAGTTTATCCCTGTGCATACATTTGAAGGGACAACGTCACTATAAATAGCCCCATCGGCAACGCAGATTTCATTGAAACCGGCCGGCCCGATTAACCTCTTGCCGACTTCTTTCTCGAAAACCCTCACCTCAATAGACTCGTCCTTCCAGGCCAGAAACTCACAGGGGGCAACCTCGTCTTTGTGCTTTCGAGCGGTCTCCTCGATCGCCCAGGCTATTCCCTGTCCCCGGGCAGTCTGAGGGCTAGCTATATAGCTGATGGATTTGGCTATCTCCTCGTCGGAATACTCAACTACGGCAAATTGGGGATATGCCAGCTTCCTCATATCATCGATTTCATAAATAAGCATCCCCAGTCGCTCGATGCCGAATCCGGCGTTAAACACAGGGTATTTGATGTCGAAATTAGCTAGGGCCACCGGTGAATACATCCCGATGTCAGCTATCTCGAGCCAGGTGCCTTTGTGTTTGACGAAGACCTCCTGCTCCTGCCCGGGCGCATAATACTTGGACGTTGCTGTCTTGGTCTCGAATTTAGTGTCGGAGAAGCCATATTGCTGCATGATATCACTGGCAATTGCCCTTCCTGCATCCAAAGACATCTCGGGGTCCATGACCACGACAGACGCTGAGTGGTGGACCCGCAAATGATGGGCATCTTCTCTCTGTTCGTTGCGGTATCTGGGGCCCACCGAAAACAAAGCCACTGGAAAGCTGGCTTTGTCCTGCAATGCAGCCAGTGTGTGAAACCAGGTCGCCGTCATGTGACTTCTCAGCGTCTTGTTGGAGGGCACTGGCTGTAGCTCTTTTATCTCAGGGAAGACCTTGTCCAGTAGTTCTGTAGCCTGATAATCGGTGATGCTCAATTTGGCGATAAACTCCTCGGTAAGATTGTCTGCCTCGACCTCCCCCTTTTTATAGTTTCTCAAGATGGTGTGCAATTTGTCCACGTCCATTCCCTCAGCTATTTTTCTTATCTCGGCTATCCTTTTTGCGCTCAGCCCGATGTCAGGGCGAGGCAATTGCGCTAAATAGAAAGCCCTGTCGAGGATAACCCGACCTTCCGGTCCGTACTGCTTGACCACATCGCTGTCGGGCAGCAGTGTGAGATTTTCGACCTCGTCGAAGCCCAAGTTTAGTAGAATCTGGCGGGACCTTTGAATTAGTTCTCGGACGAGATGGGGTTTGCCTTTCTTGGCCAGAGAGATTTCCGTGCCGGTCGGGATCAGCTTAGCAGTAGCTATCCAGGCATTGGTAAAATTGTTCTTTGCCTTAGACTTTATTTCCCCCGTATCGAAGGCTGGCATGGCCTGTAGAGTATACCTCAAGTAGCCAGACAGTAGCTAGCTTTCTACTGCTTTTTGTCCTTCTCTTCCAGGGTATCTCCCACCCGCTCCACCTCGATGGTGCATTCTGTGACCAGTGCGGCAATTGCTCCCAGCGCAGCCAGGACCGGAGCTGCCAAGGCCGTTACCGCAGCTACACCAACGCCTACTGTCAGCGGGATGTCTATCAGGGGACGCCCCTTGTGTATCAATCGGACTCTCCTGATATTTCCCTGATGTATTAGCTCCTTGATCTTCTCGACCACCTGACTTCCATCTACTGTGAACTTCTCGGTTGCCATTGTCCTTAACCTCCTTACCTTAATCTTGTAGTGCGCCCCTTCAGGGTCGTGCTGCCCGAGTCTAAAGCCTCGCACCACATCATTTGGTTTTGCCCCACTGCAGCAGATATTGCTTCAGCATGTTTAGCGCAGCTTCAGCCGCATCTCGTTTATTTTCCTCTCGATTTCCCGGAAAGACATGTTTCTGACTCAAGCTTTCGTCTTCGGCTGCCAGACCCAGGTAAAAAAGCCCCACCGGTTTTTCGGGGGTAGCACCCGAGGGACCGGCAATCCCGGTATCAGAAACGCAGATGTCCACGTTCAGGAGCTTTCTGCCACCTCGAGCCATTTCGCGAGCTGTTTGCTCGCTAACGGCTCCATAATTCTCAAGAGTTGCCTTCTTCACCCCGACCACGGCAGTCTTTACTTCGTTGCTGTAAGCTACTACCGAGCCCTTGAAGTAGTCCGAGCTACCGGGCACATTGGTTATCCTGTCAGCTATCCTGCCGGCGGTAGCTGATTCGATAGTGCCGACGGTCAGCAACTTTCCAATTTTGGCCTGGTATTCCCTGATTAGCCTGGCGATTTCTGCTTCTAGTTCTGCCATTAATTGTTAATTTTAGCACGTCTCCTTGCTATAATTCAGTGATGGCTGAATTGACCGACACCATCAACTTTCTGGGCACGGCCGGTGCCCGATTTGTCGTGATTCACCAGTTTCTTGCTTCCGGAGGTGCCTGGCTTAACCTGGGTGATACTCAAATACTCTTTGATCCCGGCCCTGGTTCCCTGGTCCAGGTTGCGAAGAGGAAACTCGACCCTGCCAAACTGGACGCTATCATCTTATCTCATAAGCATTTAGACCACAGCGGGGATATTAACATTATGATTGAAGCTATGACCGACGGAGGCACAAAAAAGCGCGGCGCGGTCTTTGCTCCCGCCGATGCCCTGGAACAGGACCCTGTCATTCTGTCCTATTTGAGGTCCTATCCCCAGAATATACAGGTCTTAACTGAAGGCGGGTCATACACGATAAACAACGTTTCTTTTAAGACGCCTATCAGACATAAACATCCCGTAGAGACATACGGCTTCATCTTTCAAACGCCGCGACACACTTTCTCCTGGATTACTGACACCAGATATTTTGAAGGTTTGGCCCATCACTACGAAGGTGATTTGCTGGTTATCAACGTGGTCCGATTAAAGCCCAGAGCTCCTCTGGACCATCTGTCCCTGCCTGAGGTCAAGAGCATAATTGAGGAACTGAGCCCGAAGACGGCGATACTCACTCATTTCGGCATGACCATGTGGCGGGCCAAACCCTGGGAGTTAGCTGAGAAATTGACCCGGGAGACCGGGGTTACAGTCATCGCTGCCAGGGACGGCATGAAGTTCGACCTAGCAAAATTAAAGGTGGTAGAGTACAAGCACCACCATAGTAAGTTCTAACTCACCATCGTCCTTCTGAATAACATAATCCCAGTCGCAAAGAGGACGACTGCCCAACCAATAAGCCAGTAAATATCGGGCATGACAGCTGAGAAAGAGGAGCCGTTGATAACAGCTCGGGAGGCGTCTATGGCATGGATGAAAGGAAGGGCCTCGGCAACGCTTTTGACGGCCGAAGGCATCCCCTCTACCGAGAACCAAGCCCCGGAGATCATGGCCATGGGAACGATGAAGACCCAGCATATAGGCGCTTGAGATTCGCTTTTAAGCAAGGTCCCAACTATCATTGCTATTCCGATAGAGCAAAGCCCGATAAGAAAGAAGATAAGAAAGGCATACCCCAGATTGCCGACAATGGTCAAGCCCAGCCCAATCCCCACGCCAAGATAAATCAGGGTGGAAATGATGAGCACTGGGATAAAGGGCAGGGAATAACCCAGAATGAAGTCCCAGGGCTTTGCCGGGGTAGTAAGCATTCGAGCTAGAAAGCCCTTCTCCCTATCGCCGGCAATCATCCCTGCCCCTGTGGCAATTAAAATCATGAGCCCGAAGACAGCTATCCCCGGAGCAAAGAAATTGACCGTCTCGTTCTTTATTTTGCTCTCTGTTCCCTTTAGCTCAACATTTAAAGGGGGAGCCACTCCCAGGAATTCAGAGCCAACAGCCTCTATTATAGGTTTTACCTGTAGACCTAGCATCGGGTCTGCTGCCTTGTAGACTAATTCCAGGTTGATAGTTTGTTGGGCCTGTTTTGCCGCCTGGAATCCTGAGGGGATCAATAAATAGAATGATATTTTGCCGTTCTCAAGGTCCTCCTGGGCCTGAGATTCTTCACTGTGTATCGGCTCATTCAGCTCGATAGCATCTATGCTTCCCAGATATTGTATAAAGGCCGCGGAAGTCTGACTTTGGTCTTCGTCCACTATGCTCATTGAGATGGGGCTGGCCTGCTCCCCGGCGAAGGCAGAGCAAAATACCAGCATAAAAGCAAGGGGCATTCCCAGGAGGAAACCTAAAACCACGCGATTCCTATAAATCTCCTTCAGGTTCCTTTTGCCGATTTCCCAGAACTTCATTTCCTTCACCTCTCTTCTAGTCTCTCAGCTTCTTTCCCGTTATCTGGATAAAGACGTCCTCGAGGGTTGGCTGCTCTAAGACAGCAGAGTAAACCGTAACTCCTCGAGAATGGAGATAGTCCACGATCTCTTTGAAGTTTAGGTCCTTATGGGAAATCTTGAGGTCTCCCTTGCTCACCGCCACTCTGGAGTATTTGCTGTGCAAATCCGCTATGACCTCAGCCGTGAGGTGTTCTGTTGAGACCACCATGTTGCGCATCCCAAAGGTATTTGCCTTTAGTTCTTGAGCAGTACCTAGAGCTACAACCCCTCCTTCGTCAATAATACCAATTCGGTCAGAGAGTGAATCTGCTTCCTCCATATAATGGGTAGTGAGAAGGATAGTCTTCTTTCCCTTAAGGCCAGCTATATATTCCCAGACGGCTCTTCTTGACTGAGGGTCCAGGCCTAAAGTAGGTTCATCAAGAAACAATACCTGGGGGTTAGAAACGAGAGCCATGGCTATGCTGAGCCTCCTTTTCATCCCTCCGGAAAACTTCCGGACTTGGTCTTTGGACCTTTCCATAAGGCCCATCGTCTCCAGCAGTTCCTGCGAACGCGTTTTTACTTCGTTAGAGCTCAGGCCATGAATCTTACCAATCAGGGCCAGGTTTTCCCAGCAGTTAAGGCGCTCAGAGAGAATGGTCTCTTGTGGCGATACCCCAATGACCCTCTTGACCGCAAATGGTGTTTTGACTACGTCATAGCCCAATATAGAGGCACTGCCCTTGGTTGGCTTTAAGAGGCAACACAACATCCTGATGGTCGTCGTCTTCCCTGCCCCGTTAGGGCCGAGGAAGGAGAAAAGCTCGCCCTTCTTTATCTCCAGATCAACCCCGTTTACCGCTACTAAGCCATCAAACTCCTTGGTGAGCTTAAAGGTTTGCACTGCATTCATTTCTTCACTCCCGTCTTCTACAAATAATAACACACTCATTTAGGCAGGAAGGTTTTCAGTAGATTCCACGAAGGCTCTGGCCTTAACTCCCAGATGTATGATGTATCTACCACATCTGGATTATTGCATTTCCAGCACCCTTTCGTGATGTTTGCCGCCTCACGGCGGTCCCAGTTCTTCATTATGTCGTCGAATGGCAAGGTTCTCACATTTCCGTAAGGTCTGTCGTAGTTGAAGCAGTTTGTTACGTTGCCCTCTGGAGTCACGGTCACATAGACGAAAGGGACACGGCAAACATAAGGCGTCATATTCAGCAGGTATCTCTGCAGATAAGTTCGGGAATTATTTATTGGGTAGCCTTTCTTCTTTAGGCCAAGCAGCTCCCTGGCTGCTTGCTGCTCTGATTCTCGCGATGCCAGGATCTCCTTGTTTGTCTCCCCGGTTTCTTTCAAAATTCCTTCCTTTGCCGGGCAGACCCAGAGCGATACGCCGAGAGAGCGGGCAAGGTCTGCCATTTGCCCCATCATGTTCTCATTTCCTCGATGGAGGAGACAATTGATTACAATTCTCTTGGGCGAGTTCATCCTCTTCAAAATCTCTATGCCCTCAACAGCTCTGGCAAAAAGCCCGGGCATACCTCTGAATGAATCGTGCCCCGTGCTCTCCGGATAATCCAGTGAGACTATAATACAGTGGGCTTCTTTGCCGATTTCATGTGCTCTGTCTGGCAGAAGAAATCCGTTGGTGATCACGGTCGTCATCATTCCGTTTTCGCGGGAGGAACGGCAAAGCTGGCCGAGGTCCTGGCGCAGGAGGGGCTCGCCACCCCATATCGCATTCAATACAAATCCCGCATCCTTCGCGTCTCGATAGAGCCGTTCGATCACGATCGTTTCAAGCTCCTCCGCTTCATTATCACGCCAGATACACGTCGGGCACTTGCAATTGCATCGTCCTGTGATCAGATGTGAGAGAAAAAAGGGGCCCCGCCTGCGAAAGCGGCTTGCCAGCAGAGTTCTAACAAAGCGGGCGATGTCGCTCCAGCCCCATCGTGCTCCCGAATCCTGTTGCGTTTCCAGCACGGTACGGATCCCCCCGGACATATGAAAACAAAAGCCCCCTGGCAACGACATATTTTCCCAGAAGGTTTCCCCTCAAGTATCGTCTGCGCTGGAGCGTTTCACTTCCGTGTTCGGGATGGGAACGGGTGGTTCCACTCCGCTCAAGTCACCAGGAAGCTCTCTGATTAAGTATAGCCTATCCCAGAAAGAATATGCAAGTTTGTAAGTCGTCTGGGGAAACGATGTGCTGCGTTCCTGTGATATAATAGTTCTCAGGTCATAGATAGGAGGCTTGAATCATGGACTGGGGGATGCAGAACCGTCTGGCGCAGTTAATTCAGGTGGACGGTCGTTGTTTGTTTGTGCCCGTGGACCACGGCTATTTCCAAGGTCCTATCAAGAAACTGGAGAACCCGCGTAAAACTCTCGAACCTCTTCTTCCTTACGCCGATGCCATTTTCATTACCCGTGGAGTTTTGAGGTCATGTGTAGACCCTGACAAGACGAAACCAATTATTCTTAGAGTATCTGGCGGCACCAGCGTGGAGGGGAAAAACCTGGCTTACGAGGGGATAACTACCTCTATGGAGGAAGCCATCCGGCTCAATGCCTGTGCCGTGGGCATCTCCATCTTCGTGGGGACCGATTATGAGCACGATTCCTTGTTGAATCTGGCCAGGCTTGTTGATGAAGGAGAAAGGTATGGCATGCCGGTAATGGCAGTTACCGCTGTGGGCAGAGAGCTGGAGAAGCGTGATGATCGCTATCTTGGCCTCTCCTGTCGTATTGCTGCTGAGCTGGGCGCTCGAGTGGTAAAGACCTATTACTGTGAAAAGTTCGAGAAGGTCACCAGCGGCTGTCCGGTTCCCATAGTAATTGCTGGCGGGCCCAAGGTACCTACGGGATACGAAGTACTTCAATTTGTTCATGACGGCATCCGGAAAGGCGCCATAGGTGTGAATCTGGGGAGGAACATCTGGCAAGATGAGCACCCCGTGGCTATGATAAGAGCGCTGCGCGCCGTTATCCATGAGAACGCTACTCCTGAGCAGGCCCAGAAACTATACGATAATGTGAAGAGCGGGAAGGGATGACAATGTAGGGTTAGGGCGGACTCCAAGTTCGTTTACGCAGCTGTTAACTGATATTCGCTTGATCTGCTATTCTGCCTGTGACAGGGAGAGTAGCGCTTAACCGATTCTATGGTGGGAGGTTATGCCTATGGGAAAGCAAAGTTAGTCTCTTCGTCGCCGGACAGTGGAGAGGCTTGTCCGATTTCTAGTGCCCGAAATCTAGAGGGGGAGAATACAATGAAAGTAATAATGCGCACCACTATAAAAGTCGTTCCCGGGAAGATGGTAGAGTACATGGAGATTGACAGGAAGGGCGAAGCTATCTCAATTCGGGCAGGAGGGCCTCCTTGGAAGCGCTATGGCTGCGTGAGTGGGGACTCTCTGCATACCCTCGTCTATGACACCGAGTATGATAGCCTTGTGACAATGGAAGCCTTTTTGGAAAAGATGTTCATGGATCCGGAGAGGCAGCAGCTCATGGCGAAATCAGACGCATGCATCGTTAGCCACGACAACGAGTTGTTGATGCCGATGCCATAGAAGCAGCAAAGTAAGTGATTCGCAGGTTCGGTACGAGTTGTGCGCGGCATCAACTGATAAGGGCTTCGCACTCCGTGGAGCTTGGGTACACTGTAACAAATCCCAAAAAGGGAGGGCTCGCAATGACACCCCTTCTGTCCTTGCGAGGCCGACTTCAACCGGCCGAGACAATCTTCTCTCTTTTGTCTTTGCAAGGAGCCGAAGGCGACGAAGCAATCTCGGTGGAGGATGGGTGTGATATGTACATAGGTATGATATGTGCATAGATGTAGTGGCGGGGTTTTATCCCCGCCTTATGGTATGCTAAGGGACCACTATGCGCGTAGCTATGTATTACAGTAATCAGGATGTGCGGCTGGAGGAGATGCCTGTGCCGCAGATTGGGCCCGGCGAGGTAATGATGCGGGTGGAAGCCAGCGGCATCTGTGGCACCGATTTGCTGGAATGGTATCGCCTGCACAAAGCACCTTTGGTCCTGGGTCATGAAGTCACTGGCGTGATTGCTGCTGTTGGAGAGGGTATGAAGCGTTATAAGGTGGGTGACCGGATTTGCGCCGCCCATCATGTCCCCTGCAACACGTGCCACTATTGTCTGAGCGGACACCACACGGTTTGCGATACCCTGCGTCAGACGAACTTCGACCCCGGTGGCTTTGCTGAATATGTGCGGCTGCCGCGCATCAATGTCGAGCAGGGTATATTTACCTTACCTGACGAAATATCTTTTGAGGAGGCGACCTTCGTTGAGCCGCTGGCCTGCGTCCTGCGCGGGCAAAGACTAGCCCATCTCCAGCCGGGGCAGTGTGTGCTCGTTGTCGGCAGCGGTGTTGCCGGGCTGCTCCATATACAACTGGCTCGGGCTTCAGGTGCCGGTTACATTATGGCCACGGATATCGTTGATTATCGGGTGGAGGCAGCGCGAAAATTCGGAGCCGATATTGCCGTTCAGGCTAAGGGATATACTCCAGCCTATCTACGTCAGGTAGCCGATGATCGTCTGGCTGACCTTGTGGTGATATGCAGCGGCGCGACATCGGCCATAAGCCAGGCATTGGAGTCGGTGGAGCGGGGGGGCACTGTTCTCTTCTTTGCCCCCACAGACCCGGGCGTTAGCATTCCGATATCGGTCAACGACCTGTTTTGGCGTAATGAGATAACGCTCACCAGCTCCTACGGCGGCAGCCCCACAGACTATGCCGCAGCATTGGAACTTATACAGGCTGGCAGAATACGTGTGACGGAGATGATTACCCACCGCCTGGGGCTGGCGGAAACAGGCCTGGGGTTTCAGCTTGTCGCTCAGGCTCAGGACTCTCTGAAAGTGATTATCGAGCCCCGGAGGTAGCTAGCGGCTGCCTTCCGAGCAGTGGGTCGTGGTTTCGAGTCTCTCAAGGCGGGCCTTTGGGAACCATGCTAGATTTTCCCCTGCTAGGTGGCCGGTTTTGCATGCCTGCCAATAGTATTGGCGACAAAAACCTGCATTGACGATTAATATAAGCGCGATTATAATTAGCTAGATAAGAAAAATGGGCCTTGCACAAACGGAAGTGAATGCCTCCGGAGGCATGATCGGATGTTTGAGAGGATATTGGTTCCGCTTGATGGCTCGGAAAATGCCGAGATAGTATTTCCCTACTGCGCGGATCTGGCCGCTAAGTTTGCCTCTACGGTTATCCTGGTTACCGTATCCGAGGCCGCCACCGTGGATATCGATCACCTTTATCGTACCTACCTGGAGCATGCCAGAGGAAAGATGCGCCAACATCTTGAAGCGTTGATGGTCCCTGAGACGGTCACGCTGGAGTCTGAAGTACTCTTTGGTGACCCTGCCCGTGAGGTACTGCGAATCGCCGAAGACAAAGACGCGCGACTGATACTCCTCGCCAGCCACGGAACATCCGCTGAGGGCCCCTGGCTTTTGGGCCATATTGCCGCCAAGGTGCTGAGGGCAACGAAGAGGCCGGTTATGCTGATAAGAGAGCACGCTCCCGAAGCAGCGCTGGAACAAAGAAAACTCCTGCGCCGGATTCTGGTGCCCCTGGACGGTTCTAAAATAGGGGAGGCGGCTCTTCATTACGCCGTGGCGTTGGCCAAGAAGGCGGGCGCTGAAATAGCCTTGATGGAAGTTTTTGAACCGGTAAGAGCGGTTGGCGCTACTGGAGTATCCTACAACATACCCGAGGATGAATCGGTGAGGAAGTCGCTACTAAGCTACTTGGACCATGTCGCCGGGCCGATTAAGGACGATGGCCTGAAAGTCTCAACTGCAGTGCTCTTTGGAAACGCCGCCAACAAGATTGTGGAGCATGCTGAAAAAAATGGAATTGATCTTATTGCCATTTCAACTCACGGTAGATCAGGCCTCGGGCGCTGGGTATTTGGCAATGTAACTGACAAAATTCTGCACACGGGTAACGTCGCTGTCCTGGTCGCTCATGCCACAATGGAGTGGCCCGGTTATAAGGCGTGATTGGCCATGTGCCTAATTTCAACCAAAGGGAAGAAAGAAGCCGCCTGAATAATGCTTACCCTGAGCCAGATTGCTGCTCTTGCCATCTTCGTTGGGGTATTTATCTCCCTCATAACTGGCAAAGTACACCGATTCATCCCGGCGCTCGTCGGAGCCGCACTGACCCTGTTAGTCGTCTTCCTTGGCATTGAGAGAAATCCGCAGGCGGCTGTCGGGGCTCTCAACCTCGCTGAGCTCGGCCGCTCCACCTTCTGGGTAGGAGGCTACCAGCCTGTCATACCCTACGGTGTCAACTGGCAGACCATTCTGTTTATCGGCGGGATGATGGTCATTGTGGAGGGACTGAGAGCAGTAGGTTTCTTCCGCTGGCTCTGCCTGAACACCGCTCAGATAGTCAATTACCGCGTTGTCCCCATCGCACTCCTTTTTATGGTTCTGTCCGGTGTATTGTCAATGTTCTTGGACAATGTCACCGTAATACTATTTATGGCTTCGGTGACCATTGAGCTGGCGCGACTCCTCAAAATTGACGCCATACCACTCATTATCGCCGAGATTGTCGCTGCCAATGCCGGGGGCACGGCTACCCTGATTGGCGACCCACCTAATATTATCATCGGCACCAGCCTGGGTTTGGGATTCAATGCATTCCTGGTAAATCTTGCTCCTGTTGTCTGGATTGGTATGGCGGCGGCCTTGGGTTATTTCTACCTCCGTTTCCGAAAAGAAAAACTCGGGGCAGGTAGTGAGGCGAGCATGTCCGCCGCGCACTACCCTAAGCCGGGAGAAGCTATTACCAACCGTAATCTGTTCCGGATTCAGGTGGCCATCCTGGTGCTAACCGTGGTCTTGCTTATCATGCACGAGCAAGCTAGGCTCTCCGTGGCCGCGGTTAGCTTCATCGGGGCCGGAGCCACATTGGCCGCCTCACGGAAAGGAGCATCTAACCTCATTAAGGGTATAGACTGGAGGACCCTTCTTTTCTTTTTCGGGCTTTTTATAGCGGCGTCCGGGCTGGAGCAGACTGGACTCCTTCAGGTGCTGGCCAACTATATCGGCAGAATATCTGGAGACAGTCAGGTAACGGCTACGTTACTTATACTCTGGGTTTCCGCTTTTATCTCGGCAATAGTAGATAATATACCGTTTGTTACCATCATGGTGCCGGTGATTGTCTATCTTTCCCAGGCAACCGGCGGAACGCTGTCAACTTTCGCTTGGTCTTTATCACTGGGTGCCTGCATCGGCGGTAATGCTACACCAATCGGTGCCTCGGCCAATGTTGTTGGTATAGCCGTGGCTGAGAAGACCGGCTACAGGATTACCTGGAGGAAGTTTCTGAATTACGCCGTCCCCCCAACATTGATAGTGCTTGCCATCTGCCACCTGATGCTAATGATAAGATACCTGGGGGGCTTCTAGGTGATTACGTAAAAAAGCTCAGTGCCGCCGCTGGGGAGGCCAATCCATAAATAACTTGCTTCCTTTTTCGCGCGGCTTCTATCTATGTTTGGGGACACCTCTAGCTATCCCATGTTTACCTTATTGGGACTGACACAGGCTGGCAAGATACGTGTACGGGAGATGATCACCCATCGGCTGGGGCTGGCAGAGACAGGCTTGGGATTGCAGCTTGTTGTTCAGGGTAAGGACTCCCTAAAAGTGATTATGGAGTCGCAGAGGTAGGTAACGGCGGCATCCAAATTCTGAGTGAGGCGTGACAGATGGTCGTTGTAGATAGAAAATAGGATAATTGTGTTGATTATGTAAACCTCGTTTTGCTCGTGGAGTATCAATTGGTAACGATCTGTCCCAGACA
>Ga0315537_1000210_pt1 | contig 42642 bp, 35 predicted proteins | sample SalMarSW160270MG_FD_203091 | JGI IMG/M metagenome (GOLD analysis project Ga0315537, IMG submission 203091) | Salt marsh sediment microbial communities from the Plum Island Ecosystem LTER, Massachusetts, United States - Salt Marsh Sediment SW1602-70 ... | reverse complement strand
CATGCACCTAACATTAGAAGCACTATTTTCTGTTTATAAAGCTCCTGGAAAAAACAAATTAATCAGAGTAATCAATGTCAGGTTTCCAGGAGTTTTTTCTTGCGGTCGGCTTGCAACTGCAATTATCTCCGCCCCTTTTTAAGGGTAAATAAATGATCTATTATTTACTCGTCTCGGTGATATGTCATAGGCAATAAAGATCAAGCTCACATTAAACCGATATTGAGTGTTCAATACATTCGATTTATTCAATATGCTCACTGACATGGAACAGATAATAATGCTTAAAGTCCCGGTAACGCATAAGATGAAAGGGAATAATGATGGTCATTACCTCGCTTTCACTCATGCTGGACGGCTTTATCCTCCTTCTGGATCCGGTGGTTAATTGATGTATTTGCAACTCTTTGATAAATGCTTTGTTAAAATCATCGATATGACAAAAAATTTCAATAGTTCGTTTTCAAGATTTTTCATGGATTCTTCCTTTTTTGGTTAGTCTGGAACAACTAATTTAGGAAGAATTCATTTCCCAATCTGCCTGAATATCTAATAGCTATAAACATTTATTAAATTTAAATTGTTAATAACTGATGACTTATAAATATGACCTCTTATGTCGAACTCACGTTATTTTAAGTTCTTTTTACATAAATGTTTATTGAATGTGATAATTATCTCGTAAATTTACATGTAACATGCTTTTGATTTAAAATCAATAGCTTATGACAAAAATGAAAAGAATAATAATTACACTCCTGATTACCTTTGGATGTACTTTATTTCATGCTGTTTTTGCTCAGGAGCCTGATACTTTAAAGGCTGAAGACATTTTGCATATGTCTCTGTCTGACCTTATGAATATCCAGGTTGTAAGCGCATCAAAAACTCAACAATCATTAAAAGAAGTATCTGCTACCGTTCATGTAATTACCTCCGAGCAAATCAGGATCCGCGGTTATTTCACGCTGGAGGAAGCTCTGTCCGATCTCCCGGGATTTCAATTTAGGAATATTCTTGGGTTTAACAGCTATATATTTCTGAGAGGAGCGCCCAGCCAGAATAACCTGTTATTGCTTATGGTAGATGGTATTCAGATCAATGAATTAAATTCCGGGGGATTTTATGCCGGTGGTCAGTTCATCCTGTCGGATATTGAGCAAATAGAGGTTGTATATGGTCCAGCCTCTGCTCTTTATGGTACCAACGCAGTTTCCGGTATCATAAACATCATTACTAAAAAACCGACAGTCAAAACTGGTCATATTGGTTTGCTCGGTGGAAATTTTAAGACTGGAATGATTGATTTTAATTTTAATAATTATCATGCTTCTAAAGATTTAGGTTATTCAGTTTCCGGTCAGTATAAAACTACCGGGAAAGCTAATTTAGCGGGTGCAAATGGAGATAATAACTGGACAGATAACATGGAGAATTTTGAAAATGATCTGTCCTTTTCTGCAAGGTTTAAAGTTAAAAAGTTTAATGCAGGAGTTGATTATCAGGAGAAGAGATCCTCAAAGACGACCAACCATAAATCAGTAGACGATATTTATCTGGATAGAAACACTTTATGGGACATTATGTTTTTAAATGCTTATGTAAAATATACGAACAATCAACACTCTAAGTGGTCTTTAAATTCAACTGCTTATTATCGCAATGCAACAGTTAAGCCTAATTCAATTGATGCTATAATAATAGCAACTGATACAACTTCCGGACAACAGATTGGGAATTACCGGCCCAACCAGTTACTCGGTATTGAGAATCAGTTTAATTACAAACCTTCCGATCGTATTCTGTTAGTAGGTGGTATTCTTGGTGAAGCGGAAGGCCTTTCCGATGGTTTTTCCATTACCTACAGCAATTCAGAGGATGAAGTTCCTCCGGCTCCTTCAAGGCCTTCAATCATTAATAATTACCTTTTTAGCTATTATTCACAGTTTACCTATCATATTCTTAAACAACTATCATTCAATGGCGGTATCCGGCAGGACTTTTCGAACTATTATGGCCAGGTTTTTATCCCGCGTGTGGGATTTGTATTTAATCATAACAAGTTCACAGCTAAAGCGCTATACAACAAGGCTTTCAGATCTCCAAAACCATGGGATTATAAATATGGGACAGGAAATTCCGGTTTAAAACCTGAAAAGATAAAATCACTAGAATTTTGCCTTTCATACCAGGTAATGAAGGATCTGAATATCGGGGGTTCAGTTTATTTTAACGAAATCAAAGATAAACTGACAAAAGAGACTACCGTAAGTATTGACAGGTGGATAAACAAAGACATATTAAATACAACAGGTTTTGAATTATATGGAAATTATATTACCGGTCACTTTAATTTCTACGCAAATTATACTTTTAACAATTCACTTGATCAGGATGATGTGTTTATCCCTGAAATTTCCATGCACACAGCCAATGCAGGGTTTACATACTCTTATAAACAAAAGCTTAAAATAAATCTTAGGGCAAACTACTTGGGCGATAGGAAAAATCCGGATGTTATTCCGGCGACAGGAAATGATAAAATCGAAGATGCACTCGTTTTAAACGGATGTATCTCATATTTAGATCTTAAAGGATGTAACCTGCAGTTTAAAATGAATAATATTTTAAACCAGGAGTATTATCATCCTTCAAATATGTTCTTAGGCAGGTACAGACAGCCACAAAGAAACTTTAGCCTGAGTGCTGTTTATTCTTTTGGAAGCGATCGGAATTAATTAACCGTACTATTTACATTTTCTTAGTAAATGATGAAGACCTTGCACATTATGGAAAAATCATTTTCAGTAAAACTATTCGGTCAAACTCTTCTGAAGTCATTTCTGATTCTTTTTGTTTTAAATACCGCTTCATTCGGACAATCAAGAGAGTCACTAATCAAAGCAGGTTATGTTGAAAAATTCACCCATTTTGTTCAATGGCCCAAAGATTTAAATACCGGTGATTTTCAAAATATTTTCTATATAGGCATTATTGGGGAAAATACATTCGGGAAAGCTTTATCGGAAATTTTCGACAAAATAAAAGTTATGAACAACCCTGTGGAAATAACGACTGTTACATCTTATGAACAAATAAGCAATTGCAGGATAATATTCATTTCCGCTTCCGAAAAGAACAATCTTGAAAAAATTCTGAAATACACATCCGGTAAACCAATTCTGACAATTAGCGACAGTAAAGGATTTGGGCAAAAAGGAGTAATTATTAATATGTTCCAGGAAGGGAACTATATCCGCTATGAAATAAATCAGGTTTCTCTCGATAAATCAGGCCTTATAATCAATAGTTTACTTTTGAACTATGCAGTAATAATCGGCACAAATGGCTAAATTACAATTCATCAGGAATCTATCTATTAAAAATAAAATGACATTGGTTATTTTATTTATTGCTTTTGCTGTTAATTCCATAGGTTTTATTTTCATTACATTCTGGGATATAAGAAGGTTGAAGTCTGAAACCGAAGCCCAGTTATCCTTAAATGCCACCCTGATAGGTGATTATTGCATTGTTCCTCTTGTGTTTGAAGATAAACAGCAGGCATCATCGGCAATTTCACGCTTAAAATTTGTACCATCGGTTGATGAAGGGTATCTGCTAGATTCATCAGGTAACCTGTTTGCCTCATACCCTGATTCTTTGATGTCAATGTCATTCAAATTACCGGATTTAAATGAAAAGGCTTCGTTTAAAAATGGCCGGTTTTATATTGTGGAATCAATTTACTTTGAAGAGAAACTCATAGGTAAACTCTATGTCAAAGCAAATTCAAAATTACTTATAATACAGAATCATAAGCTGGTTCTGATACTTGCTCTGGATTTTCTGATTATGTTGATCATTTCCTATGTTCTTGCTGTCCGTTTTCAAAAACTTATTACATCCCCGATTCTTAAACTGGCAGATTTAACTGCTTCTATATCTGAAACCCAGGATTTTACTGTTCAGCTTGAACATTATGGAAATGATGAAGTTGGTTTTCTTTATCAGCAGTTTAATAACTTGTTATCTCAGATTCTAAAGCGCCAGAAAGAGAGGGATAAGGCTGAGAAAGAAATTGCTTTCCTTGCCCAGGTGCTGAAAAACATCAATGAATTTGTGAGTATTACCGATCTGGAGGATAATTTAATTTTCGTAAACCAAGCATGGGTGAAAATGTTTGGATATACTGAAGCAGAGGCAATTGGTAAAAACATCAAATTAATTGTATCGCCGAATAATTCTCCTGAGGTTGTGGCAGGAATATTGCCGGCCACTTTAAAAGGAGGCTGGCAGGGAGAGGTATTGAACATTAAAAAAGACGGTACCGAATTTCCAGTTATGCTCTTCACTACAATTATTTATGATAATGCCAATCAGCCAATGGCCCTTGCAGGTATCAGTTCCGACATAACTGAACGTAAAAAGATTGAGAAAGAATTAATTAAGCATCGCGACCACCTTGAAGAGCTTGTAAATGACCGTACAGAAAAACTTCGTTCGGTCATGGAAGAGACTCGTGATCTGTACGAAAATGCTCCTTGCGGATATCATTCAATCGATAAGAATGGGATCTTTGTAAGAATTAACAATACAGAATTAAAATGGCTTGGTTATTCACGGGAAGAAGTTTTAAACAAACTCTCTTTTATAAATATTATTAAGCCTGAAGCTGTAGTTAAGTATAAAGAGTATTTTCCACTATTAATAAAACAGGGTGCTATTTCCAATCTTGAATTTGAATTTATTCGTAAAGATGGCTCAATATTCTTTGTTTCTCTAAATGTTTCTGCAATCTATGACTCTGATGGAAATTTTCTCATGAGCCGGTGTACTCTCTTTGATATAACAGATCGTAAACGTATTGAGGTTGAACTTAGCAAAGCAATTGAAGCGGCTGATGCGGCTAACAAGGCAAAAAGTGAATTCCTTGCCAACATGAGTCATGAGATACGAACACCGATGAATGCTGTAATAGGTTATGCCGATCTTTTATCACCCCTGGTTAAAGATGATCTGCAAAGAACTTATTTAACCTCTATAATTACCAGTGGAAAAAGCTTGTTGACATTGATAAATGACATCCTGGACCTCTCAAAGATTGAGGCAGGCAAACTGGAACTTCAATTCGAGTACATAGATGTATTAAACTTCTTTACTGAACTGGAAAATATATTTTCCTTTAAAATTGCGGAAAAGAGTCTTGAATTCATTCTTGATGTGGCTTCAGGTACACCAAAAGGATTGTGTGTTGATGAGATCAGGTTGCGTCAGATTTTTGTAAACCTGATTGGTAACGCAATCAAATTCACTGAAAGGGGGTACATAAAAATCAATGTCTGGGCCGAGAATCCGCAAATTCTGGAATATAGTGAACAGAAAGTAGAAGAATTCATTGACCTGTCAATAGAAGTTGAAGATACCGGTATAGGAATATCCAAAGAAGACCAAAAGATAATTTTTGACTCTTTTCAACAACAGGACGGACAAAGAACAAAAAAATATGGCGGTACAGGTCTTGGCCTTACCATCACAAAGAAGCTGGTAGATCTAATGAACGGAACCATAACTGTAGAGTCAGAACTAAATAAGGGAACGAAGTTTAAAATTTTGATCCCGGATGTGCATTTTATCAGGGATTTTGAGAGAATCGATCAAAAACTTTTCATAGACACCAAAAGAGTTGTTTTTGAACCTGCCACCATTCTTGTGGTTGATGATGTTGAACACAACCGAAAATTTTTATCAGATGCCCTTAAGGAAACAAACCTTAGAATAATTGAGGCGGATAATGGAAAAACGGGATTTAGGCTGGCTAAAGAGAGTAATCCTGATCTGATTATCGCTGATATCAGGATGCCTGTAATGGATGGATTTGAGTTATTGAGTGTTCTAAAACGCAATAAAAAACTGAAACATATACCTGTAATGGCTTATTCTGCCTCGGTGATGAAATCACAGAGAGAAAAGATCATTGAAAGTGACTTTGCCGGATTCATCATGAAACCGGTGCAAATTGCCGAATTATATATTGAGCTGATGAATCATCTGCCACACCAGGTTCTTGAAGATGAGAAAGAACAGGAAGCATTGATTCTCGAAAATGAACTCTTTGATCAGGGATTAAAGGATCCTGCTGGTTTGATTGAAAAGCTTGAAAATGAGGTTAAAAACCAATGGAATAATTTTGACAGAAAGCAACCGATCAATGAGGTTAAAGATTTTGGGGAGATCCTTGTTGATTTAGGGAAAAAACACCAGTCGAAACTGGTTACTGATTACGGATATGATCTAAAACGTGCCGCAAATACGTTCAACATCGGAGTAATTTTAGATCTGTTGAAACGGTACCCCAGACTCATTGAAAAATTGAAAAACAATAACAATCAGCATGTTGAAAAAGAATAAAATGGCTGAAGAAACAGAATCCCCTCATCACCGTATTCTAATTGTGGATGATAATCCCAAAAACCTGCAAGTATTAGCAACAACGCTCAAACAACAGAATTACGAAGTAGAATTTGCCATTGATGGGAATACGGCGCTTGAGTGGTTAGACAGCAACGATTTTGACATTATTTTGCTGGACATCATGATGCCCGGAATGAATGGTTTTGAAGTTTGTAAAACGATCAGGGAAGATCTGAAAAAAGATATACCCATTATTTTCCTGACTGCTGAAACTGAAAAGGAGAGTACTGTAAAAGGATTTAACCTGGGAGCCCAGGATTTTATTACAAAACCTTTTAATACTGCAGAGTTGCTGGCAAGGGTAAAGACCCACCTGGATTTGAAATACCATAAGGAACAACTGCAAATCCTGAATCAATTCCTGGAGGAGAAAGTAAAAGATAGAACCAGAGAATTAAACATTTCAAATCAGAAACTGACAGAGGCTAATGAAAAGCTTATGGAGCTTGACAAAAACAAAGCTGAATTTCTGAAAATGATCAGCCATACGATCCGGACACCGCTGAATGGGATAATAGCTCCTGTACAGATGATAAAAGATCAGGTGGTATCAAGTGGTGTGAATGAATTAATCGATATACTGCACGAATCTGTTTTACGACTGGAAAGATTTTCTTCCAATGCCCTGTTAATTACCCAGCTGAAAACAAATCCTGATAAACTATTCAGGAAGGATATTGAACTAAGTGAATTGATACAATCATGCCTGGATGAAGTGAACGAATTGGCAAAGGAGAAAGAAATTCATGTATACCTTGACTTTGCCGAAGGGAAAAATATTTTGATGGGTGAATTTAATCTGTTAAAGAAGTGTCTTATTGAGATACTGGATAATGCCGTTAAGTATTCCGAATATGGCTCCCGTATAGACATCATTACAACCAAAGAAGATGAAACATTTATCTGTGAGATAAGAGATTATGGAAAAGGATTTCAGCCTGATATATTGAACAGTCCGTTTGAACTTTTTTCAATAGGGGAAGAGTATGTGGATCAAAATTTTGGCTTGGGACTTGGTATGGCAAAACTGATCATGGATGCGCATTCAGGGAGAATAGAAGTGGAAAACTATAATGGAAATGGAGCATTGGTGAGATTAACTTTTCCTGAGATGATAAAAAATAGATGATCTTAGATTTTATTAATGATATTCAAATTTTAACTAGTTACGTATGAATTACCTTACCACAGAAAAGAAACAACTCTTTAAAATCCTTATCGTCGATGATAATCCCCAAAATCTTCAGGTCCTGGGAAATATTTTAAACAGTAAAGAATACGAAGTCGAGTTTGCAACCGGAGGATATCAGGCCCTCGAATGGCTGGATCATGAGACTTTTGACCTGATCATACTTGATGTTATGATGCCCGGGATGTCTGGATTTGAGGTTTGCGAAACCATAAAACTGGACCCAGCTAAAAAGAAGACACCCGTAATCTTTCTAACAGCCAGTACTGACACTAATAGTATAGTAAAAGGACTTGAACTGGGAGCTGTTGACTACGTTACAAAACCTTTCAATAATCAGGAATTGCTTGCCAGGGTTGCAACACAGGCTAAAATAAAAGAATCACAGGATCAGATAAACACCTATTTGAAAGAAATTGAACAGAAAAATAAATTGATAACCTACAGCATAAGGTATGCTCAGTATATTCAACGCACCATAATTGGCATGAATGCCAGTATTTCAACTGTTTTCAAGGAATATCTGATTTTTTATCGACCAAGAGACATTGTAAGCGGAGACTTTTACTGGATATATAGATTAAAGAAAGAGGTAATTATTGCAGTTATGGATTGTACGGGCCATGGTGTTCCGGGAGCATTAATGAGTATGATTGGAATCACATTGATGAATGAAATTGTGAAACATGACAATATCATTCAACCGGCTCAAATACTGAGTTGTTTAAGAGAAAAAGTTATAGAGTCTTTGGGACAGAAAAGAAAGGAAGCAGAAGCCCAGGATGGAATGGATGGGACCATTATAACAATAGATCTTAATAGAAACAGAATGCAGTTTTCTGGTGCAAATAGCACGATGTATCTGATCAGGAACAATGAAACCATCCATCTTCAAGGAGACAGAATGCCCATTTCATATTATTCAATAATGGAGGACTTCACAAATAAGGATGTTGATCTTCAGAAAGGAGATATGTTATACTTGTTCACGGATGGTTATTCCGACCAATTTGGTGGCGCACATTATAAAAAATTCCAGAAAATCCGTTTCAAGGAATTGTTAATGAACGTACATAAAGAAACAGCAAGTGTACAAAAGAAAATACTTTCTCAAAATTTTGATGAATGGAAAGGTGAACATGAACAAATTGATGACGTTACTGTATTAGGATTCAGAATTTAGACTATCCTGATTGGTAAAAATCCGCCTGATTTCTAATAAATAATAAGCACGATAAAAATAATCCGGATCAATTTTAGTCAAACCGTAATACGTAATAAAAGAAAAAATAATATACCATGAAAAAAGTTCTTGTACCAATTGATTTTTCGAAAGATTCTATGAATGCATTTGAATTTGCCCTGGAGATTGCCAAATCAACTGAATCATCATTGAAGTTCATTCATGTGAGAAAGCAAAAGGAATATGCAAATCCATTTGTAATTCAAGGCCTTGAAAAAAGCTATGAGCAGAAAATAATTGATTTCTGCGATAAAATCCTTAAAGAATATAAAAACGGAACTGATCTCGATTATCTGATCCGAAATGGTAAAATTTACAAAGAGGTTGTCAACCTGGCCAAAAGTGAAAAGTGTGACCTGATCGTGATGGGAACCCATGGTGTTTCCGGATTTGAAGAATTCTGGATGGGAAGCAATTCCTACAAGGTGGTTGTTCATTCATCCTGCCCCGTTTTAACAGTCCGCTATGGTTTTAAACAGAAAAAGATCCGTAGAATTCTCTTACCCATAGATGCTGTATCCAATACCCGGCAAAAAATTCCGTTTACGGCTGATATTGCTGCAGGTACAGGAGCAATGGTGTATATTGTGGAAATAAGAACTACAAAACAGGAAAATATCATAAAGAGACTGAAACAATATGCAGACCAGGCCGAAAATTATTTGTCGGGCAAAAATATCCCTGTTGCCAGAGATCATCTTTTTGGGTCTGATTTCGTTGAAATGGCAATTAATTATGCAACTCATAATAAAGTGCAACTTGTTTCTATTGTAAGTGTCAGAAAAGGATCACCATTAACTATTAGTTCCGTTTCTCAGCTGATGGTGAATCATTCGCCGATCCCAATACTGACGGTTCCACCTGTGCATTAACATTCACATATTGAATATGCATCATTGAGATCAGTGATAAATAAATGCTTCAAAATGAATTTGGAACACTCATACTGAGCATAAACATTAATAGAAATAATAATTACAAATAGTGGAGGTAATCAAGTGAAAATTGATCCCACAAAATACAAGATACTTATTGTTGATGATGCTGTAAAGAACATTCAACTATTAGGAAACGTACTTGCTGCTGAGAATTTCAATGTCGAGTTCGCCATGAATGGTGAGGAAGCATTGAATTGGATAGCAGATGAACAGTTCGATCTGATTCTTCTGGATATTATGATGCCAGAAATGGATGGATTTGAAGTATGTAAAAGAATAAGAGAAGCTGATAAGAATGCAAAGGTACCCATCATTTTTCTGACTGCTAAAACAGATAAGGAAAGTGTACTACGTGGATTTGATCTGGGAGCACAGGATTATGTCACGAAACCTTTTGATTCCAGAGAGCTAATGGCTAGGGTGAGAACACAGATCGAGTTAAAAACAAATAGGGAGAAGTTGGAGCAGATGAACCAGATGCTGGAGGAGAAGGTTGAGGATCGTACTCAGGAATTAGCCGAAGCCAATAAAAAATTAGAGAAGCACAATGTTGAACTTGTGGATATGGATGCAGCAAAATCAGAATTTCTGAATATCCTGAGTCAAAAAATCAGAACTCCTTTGACAAACATTATGGCCAGTATTCATATTCTGAAAGGCAAAGTTGAGACAAGAGAACTGACTGATTTGATCAATAACCTGGATGAATCTGTGGAAGACATGGAAAAATTTACATCCATAGCGGTCCAGATCACTACCTTCAGAATAAAGAAACAAAGCCTTGATCTTGAAGAGATTAATATCCGACATATCCTGGAATATAGTTACCTGCAGGTACATGAGTTAATTAAGGAGAATCAAATTGAGTTGGATTATAGTATGATCCCGGATGATATTTCCATAACGGGTGATTTCGATCTGTTAATGACTTGTTTTCAGTACCTGTTTGAAAAGCTAGCCAAGGCTTCATCCCGGGGGGATTCTATTGTAGTAACAGCAATTAAGAAGGAAGAAATGCTTGGATGCTCATTCCTGAATAATGATGGAGGTTACTCAGAAGACTTCATTCAGGAGATTGGGTATCTTAATTCTGGGGTTGCATCAAATGTAACATCATTGAATGATTGGGAACTATTGCTTGCAAATCTCGTATTGGAAGTTCACTCCGGCCGTTTGGAACCCATTTCAAATAAGAATGAAATCAAACTGATTTTTATGACAAATTCTTGAAAAAACATCTGTCATGATAAATCAATTGTATAAACCATGAAGTACAACCAAATAAAATTAATTGTTTTTCTAATTTTAATTCAGATGATATCCGCCTGTAAGTTTGAAAAACGGAGGGAGGGAGAGGTAGTAATTGCTTCAGAGATCGATTCCTCTCTTCTTAAAATTCTTCAGGATGAACTTAACATACTGGAGAATGTGTTATATCTGTACCCGGTACCAGGAGAGATAATCGAAGAATTTTATAATGCAGAACTTGAATGCAAACCCGGATTGATGAATTCAGTTGGAAAGAAGGATAGCTACCTGGGATCAAGATCCCAGGCATTGAATCTGGGAGTTTATATTACTGACCTTGCTTATACGGCAAAATTTGGATTAACCGGTGAAGCCATGGATTATCTTGAGGCAGTTCATTCTTTATATTCCCGGGTAGGAATATCAACAGTAGTTTTTGAATCCTTAATGGAAAGAGCCAAAGAGAACATTAACGATTCTGACTCCATTGTCCGGGTTTCAAATGAAGCCTTTTATCAAATGATCTCTTTTTTGGAGAGTAGTAAAAAAGAGAATATTCTTGCGATAATCTCAGTCGGGGCCTATATCGAAAGTTTGTACCTGGTATTGGAAACAAAAGATAAGTTCTCAGAATATGACCCGGTATTTGCAAAGATCAGTGAAATGAAGTACCCCTTGGAGAATCTACTTTCAAGAGCCAGAAGGCTTGAAGAGGACAAGAATGTAGCGAGTATCATTTCATACCTTATTTCTATCAACGAAACATTTGAACAGTTGACTGCGGATGAGACGGAAACTGAGGTGACGAAAAAAGACGGGAAGCTTGTTATTAGTGGGGGCTCAATATTTAACCTTACAGCTGAAAATTTTAAGGAGATGAAATCTAAAATCCGCTCCATCAGAACAGAAATCACAGCTATCTAACTAACATCAAGAGAACGTAATTATGAAAAATAGAAAAAAAATATTGGGGTTTCTTTTTATACTGGCTTTCTCCTGTTTGGGATTTGGGCAATTTTGTGTTGATTTTCAAAAAACAGGTGATTGCAGGAAGGATTTGATCCCCTCGTTCAGGTATTATAGCCAATCCAGGAGTGATTTGATCAAGGTTGATTTTACCGTAAAATACGATGTTGTATTTTATGGAGAAAAAGAATATATGATCTCATTCTGTACCATGAAGTATTTTTATCCGATACATTTTAAATTAATTGACGGAGTGAGTGAAGAAGTTTTATATGACAATAAGGAAGATGATTACTTGGAATCGATTGGATTTGCTTTGGAAAAAACCAAACGCATGCGGGTCGAGATCGAAATACTTTCACACAGAGCAAGCGACAAGGAAATTGAAGAGTATTACCCCTGTATAGGCATGTTAATCCAGTTTAAGGAGGAATAAAAATAACGTTCCGATTTACTTTATTTTACAGACGGCAATAAGACTGATTCGTGGAGCATGATGTATTTTAAATCAATCATATGTAACGTGTAATAAAGTCCGAATGTTACTGGATCACTAAAATCCGAATGGTTAAGCAGCAATGATTTAATCTAAGTTAATTACCTTCCTGTCTTGCATCCACATCACATATTAAGCGGGAACTACTTCACAGCGAGAGGTGGTATTTCCCTTATCAATGATGTCTCTTAGCTCCAAACGGAATTCAGATTCTTATGGACGCAATTTGTATTTAAATAATTATCCATTTGTTTGTTTTCCGTTTCAGGGGAGGTTGGTATTTTGAATTGTTTTGGGGAGTATTGTTTGGTCATTCAAATAAACGGACGATTTTAAAATGGGGATTTGGAGGATCTATTCCTGGTACAGATACAACGGTTTGCATATGAGCAGTGGCAGTTAGAAAACTTATTTGTCTCTCAAAATGCTATGATTAGAACATGAAATAATGTTATTAATAAACGGCTCTCACCCATTTCTTATATGCGTTGTAGTCGGCTTTTTTTACTTTCATTTTTTAAATTCTCTGTAGTCCCTCTGGCCAAGATCTCGATCGTCAAGAAACAAGAATGTTCCAATTGTTCCAGAAAATCTTTGAGCTTGACCTAAATCTCCCAATGTGAATTGTCTTGTAAGCGCTCTTGTGAAAATTTCAAGTACTACTATTATCTTACCTTGAACTTGATCATTTATCTTTCTTATTTCTTCCAGGTTCTCTTTGTTAATACTCTTAAGATTCTCCTTGAATTTTTTAAATAACAATGTGTCGGAAAGCAGTAAGTCAGTTTCAAGGTTCTCCCAGAGTGTTAAAGATACTGTAAACTGTACCACCTTCGATATCTAAAAGTGTACCACCCTGTGAAGTAAATGAATTAAACTTGTTCCAGACTTATAAATACCGGAACATAATGTACAGAGTGGACATGTATTATACGATTAAGACTCTTTCAGAGCGGGGATATAGCAAACGCAAAATCTCAAAAGAATTAGGTATTCACCGGAATACTGTAAATCGGATTTTAGAGCAGGCATCTGTCGGTAAGATGGAGCCAGAGCCAATAGCTCGCAGCAAATTGCCCGATCAATACAAAGAACATATTGAGGAATTAATTGAACGCAGGAAGACTGCCGTGCTTATTCATGAGGATCTTACAAACAAAAAAAGTGTTAAGGTAGCCTATCCCACAGTTGTAAAATATGTAAGAGAACTTAAACGGGGAGAAGTATATGTTCCGATAATAACCGATCCCGGACAAGAAGCCCAGGTAGATTTTGGATACCTGAGCAGGTTCAATAAGGATGGCAAGATGGTAAAGGTCTGGGTGTTCAGCATGGTGCTGAGCCACAGTCGCTATTCTTTCTCTGTTATTGTACTTGATCAATCAGTAAAAACATTTATCTGGTGCCATATCCTTGCCTTTGAGTTTTTCGGCGGAGTCCCTGCAGTCGTCCTATTAGACAATCTGAAGGCCGGAGTAATCTCCCCGAGCTTTTTTGAACCGGTGATACAGCATCAATATGCTGCTTTCCTGGAACATTACGGAAGTGCTCCGATTACAGCCCGTATAGGTCGCGGTCAAGATAAAGGAAAGGTTGAGAGTGGAATAAAATATGTTAAGAACAACTTTCTTAAAAGGATCGATCATCGTGATTATTATCGATTACAACCGGATCTTGACAGATGGACCAAGGATATATGTAATCAACGAATACATGGTACGACCAGAAAAGTTCCTGCAAGGATTTTTGAGAGCGTAGAGAAAAAAACATTATTGCCCCTTCCGGCAGAACGCTTTACCATCTTGAATATCGAAAAACGAAAAGCCAATGCCTACGCTCACATTACCTATCAGTATAACTATTACTCTGTTCCCCATCAATACGCCGGCAAGGAGCTGGTAATCCAATGTAGTGGCAGCGTTGTTAAGATCTATTGGGATAATGATCAGGTAGCCATCCATGCCCTTCATGATGGCCAGGGAGCATATATCATCAAGGAAGAACATAAGCCTCCATATAAACAGAGAAAATCCAGGGAGTATTACGAGGAAAGGATAACTGCCATCGGATCCAATGCCATTTTGTTTATGCAGGAACTAGAGCAGGTAAAACCTCGTCACTGGCATGAGATGTTGAGAGGTATACTGAGCCTGGAAAAACAATATGACAAGCAGGCCATAGACCTATCCTGTGCCAGGGCATTATCCTACGGAGCTATAAGCTATCGTGAGGTTAAGAATATACTTGAACAGCAGTTATATCAGATGAATCTTGAAGAGGGGCCAGTATCGTCGGAATTTATGAAACTGGGTGGGTATGGACATGATTTAAGCACTTACGATAAACTATAATACGGACAAATAATGGAAGAGATAAAACAACGACTAAGGCAATTAAAACTATCCGGAGCAGTGAAGGCTCTTGAAGGGCGGAATGAATATGCTCTGAAGAATAAAGTCAGCTACCTTGATTTTTTAGAGCTTGTCCTCGAAGATGAATGGGTGACCCGGCAGAATAACGCTTATCACAGAAGACTTCTGCAATCAAAACTTAATGAACAAAAACGGTTGGATAATTTTGATTTTACTGCTCAACCGGAATTGGATAAAACGATTGTAATGGAACTCAGTTCCTGCCGGTTTATAAACCAGAAGCAGAACATCATCTTAATGGGTAATCCTGGAGTTGGCAAAACACATCTTGCCAATGGACTTGGCTTGGAAGCATTGAAGAACGGACATACTGTTCAGTTAATCCATGCTAACTCTTTGATTGACCAATTACATCGATCCAAGGCTGACGGGAGCTATCAGAAGTTGTTAAGTAAACTCAGCAAGTTAAACCTGCTAATCTTAGATGAAGTGGGATTTAAAAAGTTCCCTCAAAATGGAATAGATGACTTTTTTGAGGTGATCAGGCAACGGTATGAATCCGGATCAATCATCTTGACCACAAATCGAAAGTTCGAAGACTGGGAGCAACTTTTTGGCGATAAAGTAATGGCATCCGCAATCATTGATAGACTGGTTCATCATGCTTTTATCGTGAAAATAACCGGTAACAGTTATAGAGTAAAAAATATGGCAATGCCGGAGATTACATAAAAAAAACTAATTTTAAAGTGGTACACTTTTGAATATCCTTCCTGGTACACTTTTAGATATCATTAACAGCGGGTAAGAGATTTAACATCTACAAAGGCTAAACCAGTGAAGCAACAGAAGGCAAATATATCCCTGACCTGAGCTATCCTGATGAGATCAAGTTTCTTGTCTATAATGGCGTTTAGCTCAATCTTGTTCAGGAAGGGTTTATCCACTTCCTCAATTTTAAGTTTTATATTCCGGAAAGGATTGGTTTTAATCCAGTCCTTGTTTATAGCCTCCCTGATTATTTTGCCAAAATTCTTTATGTACTTAACGGTAGTATTATTATTACAGTTTCGTTCAGTTCGAAGATAAGTTTCATACCTAACAATGGATGTGTGATCGACATCTTTAAGGTAGAAGTCGTTCATTTTGTATGCAGTCTGGATAAATCTTTCAAGATGTTTTTTTGAAGTGACATGCCTGATGTAGGTATTCCTTGAGACCCCTTTATTTATTCTTAACTTGAGGTTTTCATTGTGTTCTTCATAAACTTGCAGAATAGTCCTGTTCTCATCATCCTCTATATTAAGGAAAGCATTTTTAAGGGATACTGCTGTAACAGCTCTGTTTCGATCCTTTAAGTCCTGCTGATGTTGATAAATCTGATGTCTGATCTGGTTCAGGTAATGATTGAGTTCCCTGGCATAGGGTGCAACAGTTTTAGCATTTCCTCTTAGCTCATCCCAATGAACCGGGTTAATGCTTCTTTTGATCGAAACCTCAGAATGTTCTCCATCTACGGTTATTCGCAGATAAATTGGAGCTTCTTGATTTTTAAGCGGTTTCGACTTCTTAATAAAGAATAAAATCGAAAAAGTCTTTCTCTCCATACTCGTACAATTATTTACTTTGTAAAGATAGTTATAAAGCAACCTTGCTCAAAGTGCAAAATACTGCAATTCAGAGCAATAGGTGCTAAATAGGTGGAGATTTGAAGCATGTAGAAAGTCCACCGAATAAGACACCAAAGGTTTGCAAATAGGTGGACTTTTTTGCATCAGGAATAAAAACACGAAACCCTGTAAGTATTAAATTTACAGGGCTTTGCATTAGTTTGCACGATAGGAACGTGGAGATAAGGGGAGTCGAACCCCTGACCTCTTGACTGCCAGTCAAACGCTCTAGCCAGCTGAGCTATATCCCCAATTTCAGATTGCAAAATTAAAAAAAAATCTGATTTTTGCAGGGTTTGTATAAAATCAAAAGAGATCGATTTTAGGTACAATTTTTGCATGTTATTTACTGGAGTGTTGCTTTACCTGATCACTGTTTATTATTTCCATGCATTCAGGGAAGGTGCTCTGGTTGGACAAAAAGAAGAATTTATCCATTCTTTTCTCTTTTTGTTTTGAAAATATTGTGAGAATTCGTTATTTTTAGAGGCTTAAAATTAATCAAGATGGAACTGAAAAAAACTGACCAGGCTAACCTGGAAAAAAGCAAAGGGACTTTCTTTCAGTTGGGGTTGGTTATCGTATTGTCTCTCGTACTGATAGCCTTCGAATGGACCAGCACGGGTTTATCAAAGAATGAATTTGATATTGGAGGTGCTGAAAACGTTGAAGAGGAGATCATCCCCATCACACGTCAGGAACAACCTGAACCGGAACAGCCACCTGAGCCACCCAAGGTGACAGAAATCCTTAATATCGTTGAAGATGATGTTGAAATTGAGGATGAATTGATCCTGGAAGATACAGAGATCGATATGGAAACAGAGGTTGAGGCCATCGCATTTGAAGTTGAAGAAGAGGAGGAAGAGGAAGCACAGATTTTCTTTATCGTTGAAGATATGCCAAGTTTCCAGGGTAGAGGACAGGAAGGTTTCAGAGAGTGGATCGCAAAAAACCTCAGGTACCCGGAAATTGCTGCTGAAAACGGAATAGCCGGAAGGGTATTCGTCCAGTTCGTAGTGGAACCGGATGGAAGTGTAAATAAAGTTGAGGTGGTTCGTGGTGTCGATCCCGCTCTGGATAAGGAAGCCATTCGCGTCGTTTCTGCTTCACCAAAATGGACACCTGGAAAACAGCGGGGTAAACCGGTGAGGGTAGCGTACACCTTCCCAATCGTCTTTGTCCTTCAGTAATCCGAAAACAGATGAACTGAACCCTGATCATTTGGTCAGGGTTTTTTGTTCTACTTTTTCATTATGATATTTATCTATTTATGGTTAATTTAGTTGTCAGGAAGTTAAAAACCATCAATCATGAAACGAATCATTTATCTGTTGATTATTGCCCTTTTCCTTGCCGGATGCGGATCTTCAAAGAAACAACTCCAGAGAGGAAATTACGATGCTGCAATTGACAAAGCGGTAAAAAAATTGATGAAGGATCCGGAGAGTGAGGATGATATTCTTGTCCTCGAGAAATCGTACGAGATTGCAAATGAGCAAGACCTCGAGCGAATCAAATTTCTGAAAATGGATGGCAACCCGAATACCTGGGAAGAGATCCTGAATCACTACCTCCGGTTAAAGGACAGACAAACCGTGGTTAGAACAGTACTACCCCTGCAACTGGGAAACCGAACAATTACTTACGATTATGTTGATTATGACAGCGAGATCGTAGAGGCGAAACATAAAGCTGCAGAATATTTCTTTGCCCATGGTCAGAAATTGCTGGAAAACAACACAAAGGATGCATACAGGCAGGCCTATTATGAGTTTTCAAAGGTTAAGCAGTACTGGGGCGATTATGAAAATATTGATCAGTTGCTGGCAGAAACCCGATACAACGGGATGAGCAGGGTACTGGTAACGGTCGAAAATAAAACAGTGCTAAAGCTTTCACAGGAGTTTGAAGAGGATCTTCTTGCCATTGATCATCAGCGTTTGAACAGCGAATGGGTGGAATACCACACCCGTCACCTGGATGATAATATCGAATACGACTACCTGGTCTATATCAATTTAAAAAACATAGCTGTTTCTCCTGAAGTAGTTGAAGATAAAGACCGAATCGTAAAACGGGAGGTAGAAGACGGATTTGAATATGTACTGGATAAAAATGGCAATGTGATGAAAGACTCCCTGGGGAATGATATCAAGATTAAAAAATTCAAAACCTTAAGCTGCACGGTAATTGAGAGCATGCAGCATAAAGCAGTCAGGATTGATGGAGATGTTGAGATCTTTCAAATGCATCCGCAAAACCTGCTGAAGAAAGATCCAATCGGTGCGGAAACGGTTTTTGAACACCTTTCTGCCCGTGCCATCGGGGATCTGGGAGCACTGGATGCTAAAACCCTTGAGCTGGTTGAAGTGGAGCCACTGCCTTTTCCAAATGATTTTGATATGATATTCCAATGCAGCGAGACCCTTAAACTGGCAATCCGTGATATTCTCATGCAGAATAGAAGGTATATCAATTAGTTCCACTTCCCTATCAATTACTGTGCGTGGATTGGCTTTAATCGCTTTACCTTACCTGTCTCCTCAATTCGTTGTGCGGTGATCGGTGACGAAACCCGCCCCGTGAAATTAGGGTTCGTATTTATACCCCGTCAAATAGAATAATCTATTTCACAGGGCCCGCCCCATGAAATAATGTTTCACATTAGTGGCTGTGCCACTATTTCACAGGGCCCGCCCCGTGAAATAATGTTTCACATTAGTGGCTGTGCCACTATTTCACAGGGCAGGTATCGGAGTTCGTTTTTCGGTTACGAATGGTTTATAAACCATGTTTATAATACCTGAATCTAAATTACAAATTTTGAATACACTATCTTTGTTTCAGTTTTCCGTTTTTGTCTTACGTATCAATTTGAAATAGTACAGGATGCCGGATCTATATTCCAACAAACCAGAACAGGAATCTGCTGTTTTAATTGGAGTGGCGGGACAGTACCAGAATGACCGTGAGGTGAATGAATTTCTTAATGAACTGGCTTTTCTGACTGAAACGGCTGGTGCAAATCCCATCCATAAATTTATACAACGGCTTGACATACCCAACCCGAAAACCTATGTTGGAAGCGGGAAACTGGCAGAAATCGAAGATTATGTGAAGAAGGAGAACATCGACCTGGTAATCTTTGATGACGAGCTTTCCCCAAGCCAGATAAGGAATTTGGAGCGGGTGCTGAACCGAAGAATTCTGGACAGGACCAACCTGATCCTGGATATATTTGCCAAGCGGGCTAAAACGGCGCATGCAAAAACGCAGGTTGAACTGGCACAATATCAATATCTCCTTCCCCGGTTAACGCGAATGTGGACCCACCTGGAAAGACAGAGGGGAGGAATCGGATTGCGTGGACCCGGTGAAACAGAAATAGAAACTGACCGCAGAATAATCCGGAATAAAATAGCCCGGCTCAAACATCAACTTGAAAAAATTGATAAACAGAAGGAAATTCAACGAAAACACAGGGGAAAGCTTGTCCGGGTTGCACTGGTGGGATATACCAATGTGGGAAAATCAACCATCATGAACCTGATGAGTAAGACAGACCTGTTTGCTGAGAATAAACTGTTTGCTACACTGGATACGACAGTCCGCAAGGTGATTATTGATAATTTACCGTTTCTGCTGTCAGATACCGTTGGCTTCATCCGGAAACTTCCGCACCACCTTGTTGAATCGTTCAAATCTACCCTGGATGAAGTAAGGGAAGCTGATATGCTGCTTCATGTGGTGGATATCTCCCATCCAAATTTTGAAGAACAGATCAATATTGTTCATCAAACCTTGCAGGAACTGGGTGCGTTAAATAAACCGACTTACCTGGTCTTCAATAAGACCGATGCATACCATTTCATTGAGAAAGAGGAGGATGATCTCACTCCGGTTTCCAGGGAAAACCTTTCACTCCAGGAGCTGAAAAACACCTGGATGGCAAAGAATAATGCCTCCTCAATCTTTATTTCGGCCCTTCATAAAGCCAATATCAGTGAGCTGAAGGATGTCCTTTATCAACAGGTCAAAAAGATCCATGTTGAACGCTATCCCTTTAATGATTTTCTTTACTGACCAGAGGCTACGTTTTTGCATGAACCACGAAGTGCTCAGCGAAGCTAATAATGCGGGTTAGATCAAGTGGTGTTGTAGTAAATATTCTCCGATCTGGACCGCATTGGTCGCTGCACCTTTTCGCAGATTGTCAGCAACAATCCAAAGGTTCAGGGCATTGTTAGCCGAAAAATCCCTTCGAATGCGTCCAACAAATATTGTATCCTTACCCTCTGAATGAATGGGCATCGGGTATTTGTTATTCTGGGGGTCGTCAACCACAGTCACCCCGCAGGTATGGGATAGAACCTCCCGAATCTTTACCGGGTCGTAATCACGGTCGAATTCTACGTTCACTGATTCAGAATGTCCGACCATTACCGGCACCCTTACTGCTGTGGCAGTAATTCTGATCCCGGGGTCATCCAGGATTTTATGGGTCTCATTCACCAGTTTCATCTCTTCCCGGGTATAACCATTATCCGTAAAATGATCGCAATGTGGAAGGCAGTTTTTATCAATGGGATAGGGATAACTCATTTCTCCCTGAATTCCGGCCCGTTCATTTTCCAGTTGCTTGATTGCTGAAATACCGGTACCACTCACGGATTGGTAGGTTGAAATGACAATTCGCCGTATGTGATATAGCGGATGAAGTGGAGCCAGGATCATCAAAAGTTGAATGGTTGAGCAATTGGGATTTGAAATGATTTTGTCATTTTCTGTAAGCAGATGACCGTTTATTTCCGGTATGATCAATTTTTTCCCTTCATCCATCCTCCAGGCCGATGAGTTATCGATCACCGTTGTGCCTTTTTCTGCAAACTGTGGCGCATATTTCAGGGATATATCAGCACCGGCTGAAAAAAGGGCAAGGTCGGAGCAATGGCTGATGCCTTCATCAACAGGAATCACCCGGGATGCCTTGTTTCGGAACCTGACCTCTTTGCCGAGGGATCCCTCCGATGCAATCGGGATCAGCTCTGTCACGGGAAAATTCCGTTCCTCAAGAATGTTAACCATCATCTGACCCACCAGGCCCGTTACTCCTACAACTGCTACTTTCATAATTCATGGATTATTGTTAATTTGTAATCTGAAGGTTTAGCGGAAAGTCGAACGCATTCAGTCCCTAAAATTAGCGGATTTTCTGTTTTATTTTTCACATTGATGAAGAAACTTTTCTATTTGTTGTTGCTGATTTCCTTTGCTGCATCTGCACAGTTGAATGAGGATTTTGAAAGTGGCACCCTTGCTGGCTGGCAAGAGAGTACCGAACTGCGATGGGGTGTTTCTGCAGATGATCCCATAGCAGGAAATTTCTCGCTGCACCACAGCTTTGACAATCAGGCTGCCGATCATGATCAGATTTCCTATCCGATATATACAATCAGCCTTGATTCAGCTACAACCACCTGGCGATTTAAAATAAGACATGGGTATACTCCTTCAGGGCAAAACCACTGGAGCATCTTTCTTGTTTCGGATCAGTCTGCCGGGGAGATGCACCCGGCAGGATCAGCGAACGGGTATGTACTGGGCGTGAATTACAAGGGAGCCGATGATTATGTTAAGCTGTGGAAAATTTCCTTCGGATCAGCCGATGAAATCCTGAATACGGGATTTAACTGGCAGGGTCAGGTATCGACTACACAGGTGGTAGGATTCCAGGTTTTGCGATCGAAAACAGGATTATGGGAGGTGATGATCGATACCGCAGGAGGGTTTGAGCAACTGTATTCACTGGGTACTGTAACGAATTCAGACTGGTCTCTTTTCAATCATTTCGGTATCTACTATAAATATTCCCTTTCGCAGGATATGAAACTCTGGCTGGACGATATTTCCATCGATGGCTTTATCATAGTGGATACCATTAAACCGGGAATCGAAAAGATTAATATATTATCGTCAACCGCCCTTGAAGTTATTTTTACCGAGCCGGTTGATCCGGTAACTGCAACAGATCCATTGAACTACACCATTGATGAACTCATTGGGAACCCGGTTAATGCAATACTCACAGAACCCGAAAAAGTGCACTTACTTGTACAAACGGATTTTCTGGATAATACAATATACCGGTTGAATGTTGAACATGTTGAGGATCTTTTTGGCAATGTCATGGAGCCGGATTTTGTAGAGTTCACCTACCATTTTATCCGGCCTTATGATGTTCTGATCAATGAGATTATGGCAGATCCTGTACCTTCAATCGGGTTACCGGAATTTGAGTATGTCGAAATTTTTAACAACACCACCTACACGGTTATAATCAATGGATGGTCACTGCAGGTGGGTAGTTCGGTATACACGTTAGAGGGCATAGAACTGGCTGGATTGAATTACCTCATCTTCTGTTCCGATGCAGTGGTTCAGGAGTATCATTCTTATGGCTCTGTTCATGGAATTTCCGGATTTCCTTCCCTGTTGAATACCGGGCAGTCAATTACTTTACGGAATGAAAAGGAGGTGATCATTTCATCGGTTACCTATAGTGACAAATGGTATGGAGACGAATACAAAGCCGATGGTGGCTGGTCCCTTGAGCAAATCGATCCCAACAATCCCTGTGGAGGAGAAAATAACTGGAAAGTTTCCAATGATGTCAAGGGAGGAACCCCGGGACAGAAAAATTCGGTATGGGGTGATAATCCGGATCTGGACCCACCCCTGCTTTTGAATGCCTATCTGTTATCGGACACCTCTCTATTCCTCTACTTTAACGAACCGTTCGATAGCGCACATGCACTGGATCAGCAGGCTTTTACGGTTGACAATGGTATGGGAAATCCGGAAACGATCTGGCTCATTGCCCCTGATTACCAATCTGTTATACTTTATTTCAATCGGATATTCGAATCAGGGACTATTTATGAGATTACCGTTGGCAACCCATTCACAGATTGTACAGGAAATCTGATCGGTTTTTTGGATTCGCGAAGGTTTGGATATCCTGAACGGATGGATAGCCTGGATATAGTAATCAATGAGGTCTTATTCAATCCTTTTCTCGATGGAGTGGATTACGTTGAGGTGTTTAACCGTTCGACTAAAATCCTGGATTTCAGCGAGCTTAGAATAGCCAGCCGGGATAAACAAACAGGAGTATTAATAACAATTCTCCCCATAACCGGGTATCCCTATCTTTTTTTCCCGGGAGAATATTTTGTGTTCAGCATTGATGCAGGTAAAGTGATTGAACAGTATTATACTCCCAATCCCTGGGGATTCATCGATCTTGAAAAAATGCCCTCGTTCCCTAACGATGAGGGGAGGGTGGTTTTGATTGATCAGTGGTTGAATATTATCGATGAATTCCGGTATCATGAAGAGATGCATTTCCCACTACTTCGGATTGTGGAAGGCATATCACTCGAGCGAATCAGCCAATCAAGACCAACCCAGGATCCAACCAACTGGCACTCTGCATCGGAGAATTGCGGTTTCGGTACACCAGCCTATGAAAATTCGCAGCATATCGAAGATCCTGCCGAACTATCCGACCGAATACGTATTGAGCCGGAACTATTTTCTCCGGATAATGACGGTTATCATGATGTTGTTCAGCTTTTCTACCAATTTGATCAACCCGGTTATGTTGCGACAGTTACCATTTTTGATGCCCGTGGCAGGATTGTAAGGAAATTAGCTAATAATGAGCTGCTGGGCAGGGAAGGATCATTTACCTGGGATGGAATTAGTGATTCAAACCGGTTATCGAATATGGGGATCTATCTTTTTTTCATTGAAATTTATGATTTGAGAGGAAATGTCAGGCGGTATAAGAGGACCTGTGTTCTGGCGAAGAAATTGATCCCGTGAGCTTCTCTTCTATTGGTTTGCCGGATTTTGTATTGGTTTGGACGGCTCAATACCCTGCTGTTTTTTCCCGGGTACCCGTAATGCAAAGAAAATAGCAATGAATGCTGTGCCAGCTGAAAGCTTGTAAGTCAGATCAGGCCCGATTAAATCCCAGGAAACTCCCACAAGCAGGAGCATCAGCGAGCTCATAACAAAATTGATTGTCATATAAATGCTGTTTACAAAAGCGGTATGCTCGGTATCCATTTCATGCACGATCGCCAGGTTAACAGAAGAAGGTGCCACGAGAAAAAACCCGATCAGGATCAGGAGAGGGAGGGTATTCGTAGCTTTCATGGAGATGAATATCCACATGAGGAATGGTGATATAATGGTGATGATCACCAGTGTCATTCGTCTTCCGATCCTGTCGGAAATGGTTCCTGAAAAGTAGGTTCCGATTGCACCGGCAAGCTGGAGCAGGGATAAGGAAATGCCAGCAAACCAGAGGCTCGACTCTTTTTCCATAAGATATACCGGAAGGTAGAGTGTTAATGCGGCTTTCATTCCTGCCCTGAACAGGGTAATCCCTCCTAGGCTGATAAAGACCGGTAAAAATTTCAGAAAGGTCGATTTGTAGCCAATCGCCAGTGGATTTTTCTTAAAATCCTTCCGTATCTCAATGTTTTTCAACCTGTAATAGAGAACAAAGGAAGAGATAATACCGAAAGGAATTAATCTGAGTGATCCGTTCAAGCCCCAGGTTTCAACAGTAGCAACGATAATCAGAGGACCCAATGTCCTGGCGAGTTCTCCTCCCAGCATAAAATAGCTCATTCCTTTACCCAATCGGGGTCCGGCTACCTGTTTGATCATAACCGGAGCCGGAACATGGAAAAGTGTTGAACTGATTCCACTGACGAAAAGCAATACTGCCAGGATGATATAAACGGGTGCCACACCGATCAGGCTCATGGCAATTGTTGTGAAGGCCGGAGCAAAGATTACCAGGAACCTGATCTTCATTTTTTCAGCAAGAATCCCGATCAGGGGATTGAATAGGGAAGGAATTCTTTGAATAACGGATAGCAGTCCTGCCAGGGACAGGCTCATCGATAATTTTTCAATGAGCAGGGGAAGAATGGGGGCAAGAAAAGAGGTGTATATATCGTGTATAAGGTGGGCAGCGGAAAGGGAGAAGACATTGGCAAACTGAAATTTTTTCGGACTGCTCATCAGGATCTGGATGGACTGAGTAATCCTGCAAAGCTAATCATTATAAGGATTCGATCAACTCTTTCATGATCCGTGTCATTTTTTCTTCCGCTCTTTCAGCCACTTCCTGCACTCCCTCATGGGTAATCTTTTCTATTTTACCCGGGACACCGAGATCAGTAATAATTGAAATGGCAAAACAGGGGATTCCCATCTGGTGAGCAACGATTGTTTCGGGTACGGTTGACATACCAACCGTGTCGGAACCAATGATCCGGAAGAACCTGTACTCCGACGGTGTTTCATAGGTAGGTCCTGTAGTGGCAGTGTAGACCCCTTTTTTCAGGGGGATATCATGTTTTGCCGCGATTTGTTCTGCCCGGGCAATCAGTTCGGGAGAGTATGTATTGCCCATATCCGGAAATCGGGGGCCAAACTCTTCGTGATGATATCCGATCAGGGGGTTGGGCAACAGATTGATATGATCCTCAAGCACCATAAGATCTCCTATGTTGTATTCAGGATTCACTCCCCCGCTTGCATTGGAAAGAAAAAGGTAGTTGATTCCCAACTGTTTCAGTACACGAATCGGGAAGGTAATTTGATGTATAGTATACCCTTCATAATAATGAAACCGGCCCTGCATGGCAACCACTTTCTTTCTCCCCAGCAGGCCAAATATTAATTTCCCCTTATGCCCTTCAACCGTTGATACCGGGAAATTTGGAATAGCCTGGTAATCCTGTTCATAATGAATATCGATTTCATTCACCAATCCACCAAGCCCGGTACCCAGCACAATCCCAACTTCGGGTTGGAAATCAGTTTTCTTTTTTATATAGGATGCTGTCTCTTTTATTTTTTCTAACATAACTTATTATCTGGTTATTGAAATTTTCTGCCTCATCATCAAGAAATTGAATACCAACGGGAATATAATACATATTTTTTTTCAGGGTATCTTTTGTATCCTTCAGGCACTGGAATCGCATGGCATCTTTTTCTGTAGTGATGATGATTTTTTTATCGTGATCGATCTTTTCAAATGCAGATGCTATCTCATCGATATCCTTGTTCGAATAGTCATGGTGATCGGGGTATTTTGATTCCGTAATTTTCGGAGATATTCCCCTGAGGTGTTTTTTCAGGTGACGGCTGTTAACAATCCCGGTAACCATATGAAGCCGGTATTTCTCTTGTTTGCATTCGCTTTTAGTTAACCGGGGGGCAACGCTTTCAAAAACGGGGTAGAATTCACCATAAATCATGGTTGTAAAATAGAGGGTCTGATAAGGAAATGGGTTAAGGTCTTTAAGAACAAGCCGACGCTCAATGGGTTTTAGCTTCGGGGGACATTTGGTGACAATGATGATGTGTGCACGCCGTTTTTCATTGGGATTTTCCCGCAGGTTACCCAATGGCAGGAGGTGGTCACCGGAGAGGGGACGGTTATAATCAATCAGCAGTATGGAAAGGCCTGGTGAGATTGACCGGTGCTGGAATGCATCATCTAAAATGATCAGATTCAACTCTTTGAAATCGGCCATCAATTTTCTGACCCCACGAACCCTGTTTGAGTCAACTGCCACGTTGATGTCTTGAAATTTTCGCTTGATCTGTTTTGGTTCATCACCGATCTCTTCGGCAGTCGATTCGGGAGTTGCAAGAACGAAATTCCGGGTCTGCCGTTTGTAACCCCTGCTCAGTGCTGCCACATTGAATTCACCATCAAGCAACGATATCAGGTATTCTACGTGCGGCGTTTTCCCCGTACCTCCAACAGTAATATTCCCAATGGAGATAATTGGGATTCTGAACTCGGTTGATTTCAGAATATTGTAATCATATAGTCTATTGCGGACACCAACAATCAATCCGAAGAATGGTGTCAAGGGAGCCAATAGATTACGCAACGTATTATACCTTACGGGATTCATTGGAGGGATTTTAATAAACCTCAAGGAAATAGGGCATCCTCATCTGAATCCCATTATTTTCAACCAGTTCTTTGAGATCCTGATAATAGCGGTATGATGCTCCGAGTTCTTTCTTCAGGATGGATGTCCTGATGTTCCCGGATAACTCTTTAATTAGTTTCTGATAGGGATCTTCCTGTGCCGGAAGTGAAATGATCCGGTATTGATCCAGTCCTGCCATTTCTGCAGCAAGTGCTATCGCATCGGTCAACCCACCCATGCGGTCTACCAATCCTATTTTTTGTGCATCAATACCACTCCAGACACGTCCCTGACCAATGGAATCAACAGCTTCTTTCGTCATATTACGTCCCAGAGCTACACGGGATACAAAATCATCATAGGTCTTTTCGATGCCGGCTTGAAGATACTCTTTTTCAGCATTGTTCAAGGGTCTGTAAAATGATCCAAAGTCTGCGTATTGATTTGTTTTCACCACATCGAAGGTGATGCCGAGTTTATCATTCAGTAATTTCTGGGCATTCGGGATGGTTGCAAAAGCCCCGATTGATCCGGTAATGGTTGTAGGATTTGCCAGGATTGTGTTGGCAGGTGCTGCTATATAATATCCTCCGGAAGCAGCAACATTACCCATAGACGCAATCACCGGTTTTACACGGCTGGCGAGTTCGACTTCTCTCCAGATCTGGTCTGCAGCGATAGAGATACCCCCGGGTGAGTTGATGCGCAGGATGATGGCTTTTATCGATGAATCCTCCCGGGCTTTACGGATTACCCTTGAAAAGTTAGTAGCTCCAATTCCCGCTTCATTTTCCTCCCCGAAAGTAATGATTCCGGATGCATAGATCATGGCGATTTTGTCCTTAGCCAATCCCTTGTGCTGCCTCTTTCCAGGAACTTTTGAATAGTTTGTCATACTGACAAGGTGAAGCTTTTTATCACGCTCGATTCCTGAGAGTTCTTTCAGGATATCCAGTATTTCATCATAATATCTCAATCCATCGACCAACGATTCCTGAATAGCTGCTTCAGCAGAATTAATAACCAGGTTATCTGCCAGTTCATTCAATTGGACAGTAGTCAATCCACGTTCTTCCGATATTCCATTCAACATTTCATTCCAAATGGGTCTTATAAAACTGAGGGTTTGATCACGGCTCTCCTTACTCATCCTTTCATTGATGTAGGGTTCAACAGCACTCTTAAACTTTCCATGCCTGACAATCTGCATTTCTATGCCCAGTTTATCCAACGCATTTTTGTAAAACGTGACCTCGGAACGCAATCCGAAAAATTGAAACACACCTGAAGGATTGAGAAAAAGACTGTCGGCTACCGTTCCCAGATAATACGTAGACTGAGGCAGGAGATCGTTGGTATAGCAAAGAATGAACTTGCCTGATTCTTTGAAATCAAGCAGTGCATTCCGTATCTCATAGGTGGTCGATATTCCGGGAGAAACCATACCGGTTTCGAGATAGATACCCTTGATGTTTTCGTCCGTTTTTGCTTTTTTAATATTATCCAGGATCTCATTCAATCCAATTTGGGGAGAAAATGACATGGTAAAGGGATTGAAATTTCCCCAGGGATTTTTTGATCCCCGGTCGGGAATGTCCTGATTTATTGGCAAAACAAGAATAGAATTGGACTGGACAATTACCGGTTTATCTCCGGCAGAAATCATTGCTCCCAGGAGGCCAAAGGACAGAAGGAACAGGATGAATGATGACAGGATCACACCAACAATGGTGGCGAGTGTATATTTCAAGAAATTTTTCATGGGTTGGTTTTTGAAATTTGGTGAATGCAAATTTAGAACCTTATGGTGAAAATAAAAATAGGGTCATTTAGAAAAAGATAGCGGGCTTATCGAAATTAAAAGATTAATCTTTATAAATTAACGAATTATTCTTCATTTTGCATCGTTTGAACAAAAAACGATATCCCCATGGCAAGGGCGTATATAATTATAGGAAGTAATCAGGGCGACCGGTTACAAATGCTTGAGCGGACTCTCAATACCATCCATGACGAGATTGGATCCGTTGTTAATCAGTCGTCCATCTATGAAACTGCACCCTGGGGGTTTGACCATCCGGTCGAATTCCTGAACCAGGTTCTTGAGATTGAAACACCGCTTGATCCTGAAAACCTATTGCGTCATTTGCTTGACCTTGAAAAGAAACTTGGAAGAACCAGAGATGACAAAAGGTACTCCGCACGGAGTATAGATATAGATCTCCTCTTCTATGATGATTTCATCATAAACACCGAAACATTGGTAATCCCTCATCCCAGATTGGCGGAGCGAAGATTTGTTTTAATCCCATTGTGTGAGCTGGTTCCTTCTTTACGGCATCCCGTGCTTAATACCACCCTCGAACAATTATTAACACAATGCAAAGATACCTCGGATGTCAGGGTATTCAGATCGTAATGCTGCCGGTGGTATCTGAGGTCATGTGATGGACTTTCTCGAACAGTTTATTGTGCCAGGGGAGCTGATTATAAAGAATGATGGGGTAATTGAATATTTTGGCACCGAATCCTGTATAAACTGAATCGAACAGGCGTATGAATGCCATTTTATCTGAAGATGATTTACCTATAAGCAGGTACCTTCCCGGACAGGGAAGAATTTCAAAATCTATGGTCAGTTTTTTTTCTGCATATTGTTTTAACAGGTGGTCAAGAAGAATTGAAAAAGCAGACATTCCTGATGAATCATATTGCATGGCAGAAACAAGAAGGATGATTCGTTGAGAAGTTCTGATTACAAAGGCTGCTGCGATGAGGTTGTTTTCTGCGGAATAGGCTCCATACAATTCGCCGAGATGGTGCAGGATTGAGAATGAGATCACTCTTCGCAAGGTATTGTAAAAGTTCTCCTTGTTGATTTTGGAGGATCCATTGCAAAGAGACTGGTAAAAGCGGATGAATTCCTGGAAAGGAACTCCATTCATTACGGTCACCTTATTGGATAATCCGGTTTGAATTAGTTGCTTTGTTTCTCTGGAATATGCCTGGAAAAGTTTAGAATGGGAATAAATCAGATCCAGGTTGTATGACCGAGCTGTCTTTATTTTGAATGTCTCGTCACTGATCAGGTTGTACTTATTCAATCCAATTCTTATGTATCTGAACCTGGACCGGAGTGAAGAGAGAAAAGCATCGATTATCTCAGGGGCAGGTAGCCGGGGTGAAAAAACACCAAGCTGGGGAGCAAGGCAGGGTGAAATGACCGCCGGGTTGTTAAACATGCTGCCCAGGGGGAGCGGCATGATGGTTTCGTAATTATCCAGGACAAGTGCTCCCCAGTTTTCACATACCAGGTTAAGGTACCAGGAATGGCCAAAAACAGTTCCATTCAGGGATGAGTCGATACACTTATCCCATTTCTTATAATCAATCTCTTCCTGTGAAAGAATTTGAATATTCAAAATGGATTGTATTTAATTATAAAATTCCTTCATCGGCAAAGCTAAAATAGCTATTATCAGTGACAATCAGATGATCAAGAACCTGAATATCCATGATCTGAGCTGCCTCTTTCAACTTGGTGGTAATTTTTATGTCCGAATCACTGGGTTGAAGATTCCCTGAAGGATGGTTATGACAGAGAATCAGGGAGCAGGCCAGTTTATCAATCGCATTTTTCAATATCATCCGTATATCGATCACGGTACCGGAAATTCCACCCTGGCTGATTTTATGCTGATCGAGGACTCTGTTTGACCGGTTGAGCAGAAGGATCCAAAACTCTTCATGAGGCAGGTCCCCCAGGAGAGGCTGAAAAAACTCGAACACATCCCTGCTTCCCGTGATCTTTTTCTTGTTTTTTATTTCAGCAAGCTTTCTTCTTCTGCCAAGCTCAAGCGCAGCAATGATTGTGATGGCTTTTGCTTCACCAATACCTTTTAGTCTCTGGAGATCCTCCACATTCAATTTTCCGAGTTCATTCAGGCTGTTCTGAACCGTATTAAGAATTTTCTTTGCCAGCTCCACAGCCGTTTCATTTTTACTACCGGAACCAATTAAAATAGCAATCAATTCGGCATCGCTCAGGCTGCCGATTCCTTTATTCAGCAGCTTTTCCCTTGGACGATCTTCAAGTGCCCACTCTTTTATGCGCAGGTTTTTATAATCTCCCATGTTGGATCTGACGGTACTTTCGTGTTGTCATAATAAAAATACAGAAATAATTGGTAGATACATAAAAAAAAGCCTTCTCAAACTGGGAAGGCTTTTTTTTTTAGATGGGAAACATTATAAGCTGCCGACGTGTTTGGCCAGTTTCGATTTTAAATTCGCCGCTTTATTTTGGTGAATTACATGTTGCTTTGCAAGCTTATCGATCATTGATGAAACTTTGCTATAGATCTCTTCTGCCTCTTTCTTTTCTTTTGTGTTTCGAAGTTTCTTAATGGCATTACGTGTAGTTCTAGCATAATACCTGTTCCGCAATCGTATACTTTCGTTTTGTCGTATGCGTTTTTTTACCGATGGATGATTTGCCATAATGTGTTGTTTAAATTTGTTGTAGTCCGTAGGGGAATCGAACCCCTGTTACCAGGATGAAAACCTGGCGTCCTAACCCCTAGACGAACGGACCATAAAAGCTTTCCAAAAGTTGGGATTGCAAAGGTAAAATATTTTTTTTCCCAGTCAACAAATTTCTTAAAAATTAAACGGGGAATCAATACAAGCAGCAGTAAAAAAAACCTGATATTGAGCATGTTCATAAGAATAGCAGCAAACTAATAGCCATAACAGCCATACCCCCAATTAATCCGTACACTGAAACATGGTGTTCACCGTATTCTCTCGCAGCAGGTAGCAGTTCGTCAAAGGATATAAAGACCATGATCCCGGCAACAACTCCAAATAAAATTCCAAATACCAGTTCACTCATAAACGGCATGAGGATGAGGTATCCGATCATTGCTCCAACCGGTTCTGCTAATCCGGATAAAAAGGAGTGAATGAATGCCTTCTTTTTGTTGCCGGTTGCATAATATATCGGGACAGATACTGCAATTCCTTCCGGTATGTTATGGATGGCTATGGCAACGGCAATAGCAATCCCTATACTGGGCTCTGTCAGAGCGGCTGTAAACGTTGCCAAACCTTCCGGGAAATTATGAATGGCAATGGCAAGGGCTGTAAAAAGTCCCATCCGCATCAGTTTCTGATTTTTGTCCTGTGCTACTGTACCAATATCTTCAACGGATCGCATCTCATGCGGATTTTCATGAGAGGGTATGATCTTGTCTATGATCGCAATCAGCAATATCCCCCCAAAGAATGAAATTACCGTTACCCACCAGCCACCGGTCTCTCCCAATTCATTCACCAGTGCCTCGCTGGATTTTTTCAGGATCTCAACAAACGAAACATAGATCATAACCCCTGCTGAAAATCCAAGAGATAGCGATAAAAATTTAGTGTTTGTTCTCTTCGCAAAAAAAGCAATAGCACTCCCAATGCCGGTTGATAAGCCTGCAAAAAGCGTTAGTACGAATGCAAAAAGTACTGATCCCGTTTCCATGTTTGAAATAGTGTTATAATGTTACGTATATATTTCCGGCAATTGATCCCGGAATGACCATCTTTGTCTTTTCAAGTAGAATCTCAGAGATATCGTTATATTTCTTCCTCAAGAAAAATTTTTTCCCAGGTTGAATTTCGTTTTCCTTGAAAAACAATGTGATTTCATCTGTTCCTGGATTGATCTTTACAATTTTGTACTGCTGACCCTCCAGGCAATCTGTAAGTTTCATCAGACCCTCCGATTCGGTAATGTTCCCCTGTTTATCCGGTATCGGTTCCCCGTGTGGATCAAATGCCGGTTGCCCCAGATATTGATCAAGCCTTTCCAGAAGACGATCGGAAGTCTGGTGTTCAAGCATCTCCGCATCCTGGTGAACTTCGTGCCATGAATAATCCAGTACCCGCATCAGGAAAAGCTCCCATAACCGGTGTTTCCTGATTACCTTAAGAGCCCGGAGCTTCCCTTCTGCAGTCAGTTCTATTGCTTTGTATTTTCTGTATTTTACCATTCCTTTCCTTGCCAGACTTTTTGCCATATCTGTTACAGCAGCATTGGAAATGTTTAATTGCTCCGCCAGCCTCGTGCTATTGGCGCTCTTCATCTCTTCTGCTTTGATCTTGTAGATGGCTTTAAGAAAATTATCAGTGGATACAGACATAATTTAAGTACATTTAAAAACAAAGTTAAGTAAACTTAATAAATTTACAAATATTCAATAAAAATTATATCTTTGCCACCTGAATTTTTAACATTGTTGGTGCGATGAAAGTCTATTCAATACATATAAGTGATTTCAAGATTGACGGAGGAGCTATGTTTGGAGTAGTTCCCAAAGTCATATGGAACAAACAGTATCCGTCCGATGAAGAGAACCTGTGTAGCTGGGCATTGCGATCGATACTTGTGGACACGGGAGAGCAAAAGATACTGGTTGACAACGGATATGGAGAAAAGCAGGATGAAAAATTCTTCAGCCATGTTCACCTGCATGGTGGATTGGGTATTGATGGAGCATTAGCAAAACATGGCTATACCCGTCATGATATTACCGATATGGTTCTTACCCATCTTCATACTGATCATTGTGGTGGCGGAGTTCAGTATAATCCGGACAGGACCGGATTTGAACTTACATTTCCAAATGCAACCTACTGGATTTCGCGTCAGCAATGGGAATCGGCTCTAAACCCGAACAGACGGGAAGCAGATGCATTTCTTTCTGAGAACATTATGCCGATGATGGAGAGTGGTCAGTTGAAATTTATTGAAAAGAACCAGACCCTTTACCCCGGCTTTGATGTGAGAATATACAACGGGCATACGATAGGGCAGCTTATCCCTTTTATTCAATATTCCGGCAAAACAGTAGTATATATGGGGGATCTGATCCCTTCAACAGTGCACATTCCATTAGCATGGAACATGAGTTACGATGTTCAGCCACTGGAAACCCTCAAAGAAAAAGAGGCGTTTCTGAAAGAGGCGCTGCAAAACGATTATATTCTCTTTTTTGAGCATGATGTATATCATGAGTGTTGCACTGTAAAAGAAACACCCAGGGGTATCAGGGTTAAGGAAACCTTCACTTTGGAGGAATATTTTAAGAAGGAAACAACGAGAGCTCAGTAGATTGTCCAGAAGGGGATCAGTCTACGGAAGCAGACAATAAACAGCAGCAGGGAGAAAACAACATCAAAATAAAGTATGGTTTTTCCCGACACGATTTTCTTCTGGTTCAGTATCGTGATTCCAACCCGCATAATCAATTGAATGAAGAAGAAAAGAAAAATGGGGATTCCATTCCTGTTCCATTCTTTTGCTTCTTTAAAATTACCCCGTATGATTTCTGAGAAACTGTGGGAGATCCCACAGGTAGGGCAGGGCTTTCCAAGGATTTTTTCGTGTATGCATGGAACCGGATGATTATTTTTTTGGGCAGAAAAAATGCCGGAATAGACAAATACCAGGATAATTATTCCGGCAAAAATCAGATTGATCCTGTTATACGGTTTACCCCATACTTTCAGGGATGTCATCTATCACCTGATTTCAGTTGTATCCTCTAACTCTTCGAATGCTTCTTCCAGTTCACGATCAGCAGGAGTTTTTCGGTCTCCAGTATCTTTCTCTATATCTTTAAAGGCATCATCAAGCCCCTCTTCCAGATTCTTCAGGGCATCCTCCAGTTCTTCTTCCACATCCTCAGATGCCTCATCCAGATCTTCACCGATCTCTTCATCAATAACACGTTCCAGTTTGTTTTTCCAGTGAGATCCTTCCGAAAGCACACCGGCAAAGATGAATCCCTGCAGAACAGCAACGCTTGTACCGAAAATTGAAACCACAAGAGCGGCAATGATCAGTCCCTTAGCTCCATTTGCTTTGTTAGCCTGGGAAAGTGCTACAATACTCAGTGCGATGGCGATGATTCCGGGGATCAATGCCACCCATCCGAAACAGGGAATGAATGCGAAAATAAAAGCGATGATTCCGAGAATCAAACCGGCGATACCGAATCCCTGACCTGCAGTTGACTTTTGTTCTTCCATTCTTTAGGTTTTAAACTATTGTTATCAAAAATAATAATAATGACCGGCATTTGAAAAAATTGACCATCAATTGATCATGATTTTTACGATGTCCTGTTCAAGTGTTTGCTCCGGTGATTCAATGATCCTGCCAATCTCAGCACCATCCCTGAAAAAAATTATGGTAGGCACACGTTGAATATTAAGATACTCAAGGTCCATTGAAGGGACCTTCTTTTCCCGGTTAACGCTGATAAGATAAATATTTTCATCCGGGAATCCTGCATGATCCAGTATTTTCAGGAGTCTGGGTAATTCTCTTCTGCTGTCGGGGCACCAGGTAGCAAGGACAACCGTAATTTCTGTTCCTTCCCACGCTGTAGAGGGAAAAGAATCGATAGTTTCTTTATCCACCTCATAGTTGGAATAGTTTTGATCAAACCATGTACGGAAAGGTTCCATTTGAAAGCCGGATCTAGTAACGACACCAAGAAGTATATCCTGTTTTGTTTTCTCAGAATAGACGATTGAATTAACAGTTTTTTCCCCTGTATTACAGGCCATAAATGCCAGGAAAATAAACCACAGAGCGTGCTTCATTTGCTTTCGGTATTTATTTTTCGCAAGATAATGAAAAGAAAAGATCCTGCAACCCACAAATGATGAATTAACATCCAATATAATGACGTCGAATTAAGAAAAGTGCTGCATATAGTGGTTTCAACAGGAAGGTGATTCGTTCTTGTTTGGAGGGTTTATTCTGCTTTTCTGCTTTCGCAAAGGACTTCAAGTATTTTGGTTGCAGCGAGGGCTACAGGGGTTCCCGGCCCGAATATTCCAACCACTCCGGCATCGTACAGGTACTGGTAATCCTGGGAAGGGATCACCCCACCTGCAACGACCATAATATCTTCCCGTCCAAGTTTTTCCAATTCGTTAATCACCTGTGGGATCAAGGTTTTATGACCGGCTGCCAAGCTGGACACGCCCAATACATGTACATCATTTTCAACGGCTTGTTTTGCTGCTTCGGCCGGGGTTTGAAACAGGGGTCCGATATCAACATCGAATCCGATATCTGCGTAACCTGTGGATACAACTTTCGCACCCCGGTCGTGTCCATCCTGTCCCATTTTTGCGATCATTATTCTGGGTTGTCGGCCTTCCATTCCGGCAAATTGTGCAACCAGTCCTCTGGCTTTGATGAAGTTACTATCTTCTGCTGTTTCGGCAGAATAGATACCGGACATGGAACGTATAACGGCTTTATATCTTCCATAAACCTTTTCCATTGCATAGGAGATTTCTCCCAGGGTTGCTCTTTTTTTTGCAGCTTCAACCGATCGTTCCAGAAGATTACCGGTCCCTGATTCACAAGCTTTTGTAATGGCAATGAGGGCCTGTTGCACATCCTGCTCATTGCGGTTTTCCTTCAGCCGTTTTATTCGTTTTATCTGTGCTTCCCGGACGGCTGTATTGTCCACCTCCAGGAGATCCATTGGATCCTCTTTTTCGAGTTTATATTTGTTGACCCCAACGATGGTATCCTTTTTTGAGTCGATGCGGGCTTGTTTACGGGCAGCTGCCTCTTCAATTTTCATTTTTGGAAGGCCTGTTTCAATGGCTTTAGCCATTCCACCCAGTTCTTCAATTTCCTGGATCAGCAACCAGGCTTTGTGTGCCAGGTCATGGGTCAACTTTTCAATGTAATAAGAGCCAGCCCAGGGATCAACCGTTTTCGTAATATAGGTCTCATCCCTGATGAAGAGTTGGGTGTTCCTTGCAATCCGGGCTGAGAAATCGGTTGGTAGAGCCAAGGCCTCATCCAGGGCATTGGTATGGAGTGATTGTGTATGTCCCAGCACTGCACCCATTGCTTCGATACAAGTTCTGGTCACGTTATTGTATGGATCCTGCTCTGTCAGGCTCCATCCGGAGGTCTGGCAATGCGTTCGCAGGGCCAGTGACCTGGGATCTTTTGGGGAGAATGAATTGACAATTTTAGCCCACAACATCCGTGCAGCTCGCATCTTGGCAATTTCCATGAAATGATTCATTCCGATTGCCCAGAAGAAAGAGATTCTTGGTGCAAATTCGTCAATATCCATCCCGGTTTTGATCCCTGTACGAAGGTACTCCCAGCCATCTGCCAATGTAAATGCCAGTTCAATATCAGCTGTTGCACCCGCTTCCTGCATGTGGTAACCGGATATGCTGATGGAATTGAATTTTGGCATATTTTGGGATATGTACCTGAAAATATCTGCAATGATGCGCATGGATGGTTCCGGAGGATATATATAGGTATTCCTGACCATGAACTCTTTAAGAATGTCGTTCTGTATTGTACCCGTGAGTTGATCCAGTCGGGCTCCCTGTTCCAGTGCTGCGACAATATAGAAGGCAAGTACGGGAAGAACGGCTCCGTTCATCGTCATCGAGACCGACATTTTATCCAGTGGAATCTGGTCGAACAGGATCTGCATATCGAGAATGGAATCAATGGCGACCCCTGCTTTACCAACATCACCGATAACCCGATCATGATCTGAATCATATCCCCTGTGCGTTGCCAGGTCGAATGCAATGGAGAGACCTTTCTGACCGGATGCCAGATTACGTCTGTAGAAGGCATTGGACTCCTCTGCCGTTGAGAAACCTGCATATTGTCTTATGGTCCAGGGCCTTGTGACGTACATAGTTGAGTGCGGGCCTCTGAGAAACGGGGGGATTCCTGCTGCAAAATCCAAATGCTCTATCCCCTCAATATCCTGTTTGTGAAAGATCCGTTTTACCGGGATATGCTCCGGAGTGATCCATTCTGCTACCGGTGGGTTACCGTAATGACCTTTCTTACCTGATTCATGATGGATTGCATCGCGTAAAGTGATCTTTCGAAAGTCTGGTCTCATTTTCTGTTGTCCGTTTTATGTGTCATATACCTCCGGTTACTGCAGGGTCAATCCATCTTGAACTCATTTTGAAATTGTTGCAAAGTTTCCAGGAGATTCGATTTTGTATGGATGAAATAACGAATACCCATTTTCTCGAAGGGCTTTATAAGATGTTCGGGATAACCGGCTACAACAAAAAGTGCTTGTCCGTTGATCTTTGGGAACAGTTCAGGGACAAATTTTTCATATTCCTCGTCTGAGCTGCAAATCACAACAATATCGGGCTTATGCCGGTAACATTCATCGATTCCTTCCTCAACAGACAGGCATCCGGAACCTTCAATGATCCTGAATCCTGCACAACCGAAAAAATTGGATGAGAATGTAGCCCTTGAAGTCTGCATGGCAAGATTCCCGATCTTGAACAAAAAGACAATCGGTATCTTTCCTTTATACTGTTCGGTTCTGAGCCGCAATTTTTCAAACGGTTCCGTTGCGCGGTACAATTTAAGTGGTTTAACCTCTCGTTTCGGATCCACATCGTATTCCTGCTTAAGAATTGACGGATCAATGTTCTTTACTATTTTTTCATTGAGGTTGGGATACTGATTGGTACCCAGGAAATTCTTTCGTCTGAAAGCGATATTCTTTTCCCGTTGCCTGGCGTTTTCTTCAATTTCAGTTTGAATAGTTCCTTTTCTGAAAGCGTTTATAAATCCCCCATTATCATCAATTGACAGAAATAATTTCCATGCTTCACCTGCTATGGCATCGGTTAAATACTCCACGTAATAAGAACCGGAAGCCGGATCAACAACGTTTGCAAAATATGCCTCTTCCTTCAGAATATTCTGAATGTTTCGTGCCAATCGCCTGGAGAAGGTTGAAGGTTTTTTATAGACAGAATCAAAGGGATTTACCGTCAGGGAATCGGTTCCACCCAAACTGGAGGACATGGCTTCGGTGGTTGCCCTGAGCAGATTAACATACGGGTCATAGGCGGTTTTATTCCAGTCGGAAGTAATGGTATGAATATAGGCCTTTGATGTTTCGGATGATTCCGGTTTATATGCCTTCACGATGTTAGCCCAGAGTAATCTTGCAGCTCTTATTTTAGCCATTTCCATAAAATAGTTTGAGCCAACGGCAAAATTGATCTGAATTCCTGGTGCAACATCATCGACTGACCACCCTGAATCGGTTAAAAGGTTGAGGTATTCTGCTCCAACGGAAAGGGTATACCCAAGCTCCTGGACTATGGTTGAACCGGCATCCTTAAAGTTTTTTCCATTCAGGACCAGGAATTTAAAACCGGGAAGATTCTTTTTTCTATAGGTGATAAGCTTTCCGGCAGGTTCAATGATGGCCTGTTCATCTGTTCCAAGCCGCCCGGTCAGTATGAATTCACCGATGGGATCAAACCCGATAAGTCCTTTTACTTCTCTTTTCTGCACACGCCTGGATTCAATTTCTGAATGAAAGAGTGTAACCAGGTTAAAGTGATCTGAGGGGGTGTAAAAGCTCATTCGCGTTGTTTCGATCGGGAGGTCCATCAAAAGATTAGCGATATCTGCATGGTTCTTTATTACTCCATTGTCGATTATAAATTCGATGGATGTGGCACCCCAATCCAGAGCCTCCCGTGCTTCTTTATTGGCGGTCTCGATATGTTGAACATGAATTTGCTGGCAGATTTCCCAGTCATTGGAGCTGGTTTTGTTACCCCTGACAAATGGGAATAGATCCGGTTTGGTTTGCAGGTAATCGAGTTCATCCAGGTCATCTTTCCGATAATAGGGTTTGATATCAATGCCTTCGATTGTTTTCCAGATCAGTGTTTCCCGGTAATCAACACCCATCAGGTCTGTTCTTATTTTTTCCTCCCATTGTTCAGTCGGCACGGGAGGAAATTCTCCAAACAGCGTTTTTTTCGCATTATCTGGCATAAGCAGTATCATTACTTCTCCGTAAAAGTAATGGAAAATCCGTAATTCACCTCAAGGATTCTTATTAATAGATTTGGTAATGTCCTGGTAAATAGTTCTTTTGGTACTGAATCTAAACGTTTTTAGGGGATATTGGATTATTTTTGTATTTTGCCCTGTTATCTCTTGTATCGCAATGAGAAATGGCCTCTTATCATATGTACTGGCTATCATTCTAGTCCATTTTTCGATGCATGTAGCTGGACAGAAACAGGTTCAGATCGTTAAAATAGAAACCACACCTATTCTTGATGGAGTTCTTGAAGAGAATTGCTGGAATCTTCCTGATTCGGCTACCGGATTTATTCAAATGGAACCGTTTAAAGGATCGGGAGCTACTGAACGGACCGTTGTTTATGCTGGTTATGATGATCGAAATCTCTATTTCGGAATAAAATGTTATGAACCCGATCAATCAGCCATTGTTGCAAACATCCGTACACGGGATATGCTTACCAAGAATGATGATATTGTTCTGATTCTGATGGATACATACCTTGATAAAAGGACAGCAATAGGCTTTTTTGTAAACCCTGTTGGAACACAAATTGATATGAAAGTTGTGGATGATGGAAGGAACCTGGACTTAAACTGGGATACGGAATGGGATGCAGCTTCTGCCATTACTACCTGGGGGTGGTCGGTAGAAATCGTTATCCCTTTCAGCAGTATTTCTTACAACAAGCGGTTAGATATTTGGGGTATAAATTTTGGCCGGATCATACGAAAGAATTCAGAAACTGTTTATTGGTCAGGTGAAATGAATGATGATTTCAGGGTTTCGCAGGGAGGATTACTTACCGGAGTTTCTGTTCCAGGGATGAACCATTCATTTGATATTACACCATATGGTACTTTACGTTATGAAAACAGCGATGTCTCGGGTAATTATCAGAAAATCCTGCCGGAAGTTGGAGTGGATGTTGCTTATCAATATGCTTCAAACTTAAAAATTAACGGTACGTATAATCCGGATTTTGCAACTGTAGAAGGAGACCAGGAACAGATTAACCTGACCCGATGGGAACTCAGCTTTCCGGAAAAAAGAATCTTTTTTTTGGAAGGAAACGAACTTTTCAATACCCGGATTAATACGTTTTACTCAAGAAGAATTGGCGATATTGAATACGGAGCAAAAGCAACAGGAAAGGCTGGGGGATTTCAATTTTATGCAATGGAAGCAAGAAGTAGAAAAGATACAGTCAATGAGTTGCCGGCAGCTAATTATTCAGTAATAAGATTAAAACAGGATATTCTTGAATCATCGACCATAGGATTGATCTGGGTGGACAAACGATGGGAAGGTGGTGCAACCAATTCCATTAGCCTTGATTATGTCCTTAACCTTGGGAAATCGTGGAAGTTAACGGGGCAATTTGTGGGTGGGGAATTTGAAAACCTGAAAAATAGTAGTGCCTATTTCATCCGTATTGCAAATGAAAGCAATGTATATCATTATCATATCCGTTATTCATATACCGGGGACAGGTTTAAAGATGATGTGAATGAAACCGGTTTCATCCGGGATGATGACATGAAGGAACTGGATAGTGATATAACCTATCGTTGGTGGTTCAAGAATGAAGTGTTCAAATACCTTAACCTGGGTACAAACAATAATATTTTCTGGAGTACAGCGGGTGAATTAAGAAGCTGGTACATTACAGAGAGTGCCCGCCTGTATCTTCAGAACAGGTTGAGTGTTGACTTCTCTTACAACAATGAATTCAAGCTTTACGATAAAGAATATTTTAACCATAAGTATGCTGCTGAGGTTGGATATAATACCGACGAATGGTCATCGGCTTTTATAAATTATTCCTGGGGCAGGAACTATGATCGTGATTTTTATTTAATTACAGGAGGTGCAAAAATAAGGCCGGTTAAACGGTTATCAGTCAGTTACAGCTTCAATAAACTGAAGTTTTCACCGGATACTGATAAAAATTCAACATTCATCAATATCTTAACCCTTGATTATAATTTCACCAGGGATTTATGGATACGACTGCTTGTACAAAATAATACCCGTGAAGAGAGGTTCTACTACTATGGATTATTTGG
>Ga0315537_1000205_pt1 | contig 43169 bp, 38 predicted proteins | sample SalMarSW160270MG_FD_203091 | JGI IMG/M metagenome (GOLD analysis project Ga0315537, IMG submission 203091) | Salt marsh sediment microbial communities from the Plum Island Ecosystem LTER, Massachusetts, United States - Salt Marsh Sediment SW1602-70 ... | reverse complement strand
CCTGGCCCAGGTGATCCGCCTGGAGGGCCGGCGCGTCTCGTTGCAGGTCTTCGCGGGCAGCCGCGGGGTCTCCACGGGCGACCGGGTCCGGTTCCTGGGCCACCCCATGCGCGTGGCGACGGGCAACGACCTCCTGGGGCGGATCTTTAACGGCAGCGGCCGGCCGCTGGACGGCGGGCCGGCGCTCACCGACAACCTCGTCGAGATCGCGGGGCCGCCCGTCAACCCGGTCCGGCGCGTCATCCCGCGCCGCATGATCCGCACGAACATCCCGATGATCGACGTCTTCAACTCGCTCGTCGAATCCCAGAAGCTGCCGATCTTCTCCATCCCCGGGGAGCCGTACAACGAGGTCCTGGCGCGCATCGCCATTCAGGCCGAGGTCGACATCATCATCCTGGGCGGCATGGGCCTGAAGTATGACGACTACCTTTATTTCCGCGCTATCTTGGAGGAACACGGCGCCCTGTCGCGGACCCTCTTCTTCGTCCACACCGCGGCCGACCCGACGGTCGAGTGCCTGCTCGTGCCGGACCTGGCCCTTGCCGTGGCCGAGCACTTCGCCCTCGACGGCAAGCGGGTCCTCGTGCTCCTGAGCGACATGACGAACTTCTGCGACGCCCTCAAAGAGGTGGCGATCACCATGGAGCAGGTCCCGTCGAACCGCGGCTACCCGGGCGACCTGTACAGCCAGCTGGCCGCGCGCTACGAGAAGGCCGTGGACTTCGAGGATGCGGGGTCGATCACGGTCCTGGCCGCGACGACGATGCCGGGCGACGACGTCACGCACCCGGTGCCGGACAACACCGGCTACATCACGGAAGGCCAGTTCTATCTGAAGAACAAGGTCATCGAACCCTTCGGTTCCCTGAGCCGCCTGAAACAGCAGGTGAACGCCAAGACGCGCGACGACCACCGCACGATCATGGACACGATGATCCAGCTTTTTGCCAGCTACCGCGAGACGCTCGAGAAGCAGGCGATGGGCTTTCAGATGAGCGCCTGGGACAAGAAGCTGCTCCATTACGGCCGCCTCTTCGAAAGCGAGATGATGGCACTTGAGGTGAACATCCCGCTCGAAAAGGCGCTGGACCGCGGCTGGGAGATCCTGGCCGAGTCGTTTGCACCGGAGGAGACGGGCATCAGGAAGTCGATGATCGAGAAGTTCTGGCCGGGGAAGCTCCCCAAAAAAGACACCAGGCCGCAAGACACCCTAAAAGATGGCTAAGATCAAACTGACGAAGGGTGAGCTCAAGTGCCGGCGCGATGCCCTGAGTCAGTATCAACGCTACCTGCCGACGTTGCAGTTGAAAAAACAGCAGCTCCAAATAGAGATCCTTCATCTGAACGAGATCCTGCAGGACCGGCGTCCCCGCCAGGAGCGCGAGCGCCAGGCCGCCAAAAGGTGGGCGGGCCTGTTGACGGATGCCGGCCACGAGATGAAGAAGTGGCTCGCGGTCAGTCGCGTCGTCAAGGGGATGCGCAACGTCGCCGGGGTGAACCTGCCGGTCTTTGAGGACGCCCTGTTCGAAGACGCGGCCTATGATCTTTTTTTGACACCCCTCTGGGTAGACGCGGGCCTGGAGGCGTTGCGCCGGCTGGGCCGTCTGCGCGAGGAGATCGGCGTCCTGGAAGAGGCGGGCCGGATCCTGCGTGATGAGCTGCGCGTGACGACGCAGCGGGTCAACCTTTTCGAAAAGGTCAAGATCCCCGAGGCCCAGGAGGCGATACGCGCCATCAAGATCTATATCGGCGACCAGATGACCAACGCGGTCGGGCGCAGCAAGATAGCCAAGCGCAAGATCGAGGCGGTGATGTACGAGGCGGCGGCACACGAGGTGGCGGCATGATCGTCTCGATGAAAAAGATCAGTCTCGTCGTCCAGAAGAAGGACTCGGACGCGACCGTGGAAGAGTTGCGTGCGCTGGGGGTCTTGCACGTCGAGCACCAGCGTCTGCCCGACGGTGAGGACGTGGAGGCCTGTGTGCGCGACCTGGAGCTCCTCGACCGGGCGCTCGGCGTCCTGGCCGAGGATGTCTTCAGTAAAGGGGTCACAGAGGTGCCGGCCTCAGGGGCCGTTGACGGACGCCGGGCGGCCCTGCACGTCATCGACGCGGGCAAGCGTTACGAACACCTGAAAGAGTTTTCGCGCCAACTGAAAGGCAAGATCACCGAGTGGCAGGATTGGGGCGATTTTGATCCTGCGGCGATCAGGGACCTAAGGGAGCGCGGCATCTTCGTGCGTCTTTACGCCGTGCCTGTCAAGGAGGTGGACCGGCTTGCCGGGGACACGGTGCCGGCCCAAGCGATGTGCCGTGTCCTGTTCACGTCCAGGGGGATGGCGTATTGCGCCGTCGTTTCACGCAAGGAGGACGCCGGCGTTCCTTTCAAGGAGATCGAGGTGCCCGAGGTGGGCCTGGCGAAGATGCGGCTGCGCCTCGAAGAGAACCAGCGCGTCATGGAGACCCTCGCCCGCGAGGTGCGCGCGTCGCTGTGCCACCGGGGGTGCCTTGAGCACCGCAAGGCGCAGGTCGAAAGAGAGCTGGAGTTCCGGCGCGCCGTCTGCGGGATGGGCGAGGCAGGGTCCCTGGCCTATCTGGTCGGTTACGCGCCCGTCGATAAGACAGAGGATGTCCGCGCAGCGGCCCGGCGGCACGCCTGGGGGATGCTCGTTGAGGACCCGGCATCAGGGGACCGCGTGCCGACGCTGATCCGTAATCCCCGCTGGGTCTCGGTCATCGCGCCCCTTTTTAAGGTCATCGAGGTCGTGCCCGGATACCGGGAGACCGATATCAGCCTTTGGGTCCTGATCTTTTTATCCGTCTTCTTCGGCATGCTGATCGGCGACGCGGGCTACGGCCTGGTCTTCGGCGCCGCGACATTCTTGTTTCAGCGCAAGGGGGCCGCCCGGGCGAGAGAGCGCTCGCCCTTTATCCTGATGTATGTCTTTTCGGGCTGTGCCGTGTTGTGGGGTATCCTGACCGGCACGTATTTCGGTCAGGCGTGGCTGCCCGAAGGCGTGGTGCCGCTCGTGCCGGCCCTGCGCGAGGGCGCGTTTCTCCAGACCTTCTGTTTCTTCCTGGGCGCCCTGCATTTGAGCATCGGTCATATGTGGCACGCCCTCAACAAGGCACCTTCGAAGACGGCGCTGGCGGATGCGGGGTGGGTGGCGGTCCTGTGGGGCGCCTTCTTCCTGGCGCGGACGCTGATCCTGGGGGCGGAGTTCCCCGTCTTTGCGAAAGGGCTCTTCATCGCGGGGCCCCTCCTCGTCGTCTCCTTCTCGTCGGAAAACAGGAATATTTTCAAGGCGTTGGGCGCAGGATTGGGGCAGCTGCTCCTCAACGTCGTCAACAGCTTCACGGACGTCGTCTCCTACGTGCGTCTCTTCGCGGTGGGCCTGGCGACGGTCGCCGTGGCCGACGCGTTCAACGCCATGGCTGCGGACGTCGGGTTCAACAGCGTCGTCGCGGGGTTCGCGGCCGCTCTCATCCTTACGCTGGGGCACCTGCTGAACATCGTGCTGGGGCCCATGGCGGTGCTGGTGCACGGCGTGCGGCTGAACGTGCTGGAGTTCTGCAATCACGTTGACGTGAAGTGGGGCGGCTTTGCGTATCGCCCGCTCGCGCAAGAAGAGCATGCTATGGGGGCGACAGCCCCATGATAACAACGGTCAACAACCTTGAAGGAGTGACGCATGGAGACGAGTGTCCTGATCCAGTTTAAAGATCTCGGGTTGGGGGCGGTGCTGGCCCTGGCGGCGATGGGCTCGGCCCTGGGGACCGGCGTGGCCGGCATGGCCGCCGTCGGCGCCTGGAAGAAGGCCTTTGCCCAGAACAAGGCCGCCTCGTTCATGCTCGTCGCGTTCGTCGGCGCGCCGCTGACTCAGACGATCTACGGCATGATCCTGATGAACCAGATGGCGGGCCTCGCCGCGAAGGGGACGTATCTGTGGGGGGTGGGCGTCTTGTGCGGCCTGGCCATGGGCCTGTCTGCGTTCATGCAGGGCAAGGCCGGGGCCGTGGCCTCCGACGCGATGGGGGAGACCGGCAAGGGCTTCGGCAACTACATCGTGGTTCTGGGCATCATCGAGACCGTGGCCCTTTTCGTGATGGCCTTTGCCATGGGCCTCTTGGGCAAGCTGGCATAGGAGGCGAGACAAAAAAGCCTCCCCGGCGGCGCCTTGCCTTCGGGCGAATAGCTCAGTTGGTTAGAGCATCCGGCTTACATCCGGAAGGTCGTGGGTTCAACTCCTACTTCGCCCAGATTTTTTATGGGAAAAGGGTAACAGACAAGAGACCACCTTCAGCGGGTGGTCTCTTGTCTAGGACGGTGTTTTTGCGACGCCACGCTTGGAGGCTCAAGGCTTGGATGCAGATGCCTGAGTTGATCTCCTTGGATTCCAGAGAAGCCAGATTCTAGTTCTAAAAGAGCTATTTTAGCGATAAAATATATCAAATCATACATCTTACTAATCATACATCTACTAAGCGAGCACAAGGGATAGGAGACCCTCCCAAATCGCGGCCTCATTATCTCTTGAAAACCCTGACTATCAAGATAACATCGCCAACGAGAAACCTTATTTTGATATAACCTGTTTTATAGACTATACTTTAACTGGGGGATAGACATGAAAAGCAGGGGCAAAGCGAAGGGCCTGACTTTGGTGGAAATAGTCGTCGCCATCGCCCTCCTTGTCTTTGCCGCGGCGGGCATCATCCAGTTCTTTCTATCGAGTCTCGGTCTGTCGGAGACGAGCAAGGAGGAAACCATCGCCATGAACCACCTCATCAATATGATGGAGGCCGTTAAATGCACGCCTCCGGGCAGCATCACGAGTGACTTTCCCAATGGGGTGGCTAACGGCCCCGCCGGCAACAACTATGCGACGCTCGTAGGAGGGTATGCTTTGACCGGAGAACAGATCATCGTCTCCTACGCCAATGCGAGCAGTAATCCTTTGGAGATCATCGCGGGCCTCAGTTGGCAAGACAGAAGAGGCGTGAATCGCACGAAATATTTGGTCATCAAGAAGGCAAGGTAGGCAACAAGACAATGAGCTTAAAGCGCATGAGATGGGGGGGTGGTTTTACCCTGGTAGAGATCGTCGTGGCGCTGGGAATATTCATTGTTATCAGCGCCATGACGGCGTCTTTTTTCATCCAGGGGGCAGGCCTCTGGTCGGTCATCATCGATCAGAGCGATTTACGCTCTGTTGCCCGTAATGCCATGAACTACATGACGCAAGAATTACAGAAGGCAACGCGCACGACAAGCGGGACCCCTTCTCCCAATTTATCCGTACCGGCTGCACCCGATAATAATGCTATCAGTTTCTATTTACCCAAGGACTCCGATGATGATGGCAATGAGCTCATCATTGATGATGTTGGCATCACGGAATGGGATACCGACACGCTCATCCAGTATCAATATGCGTCCGGCTCGAAACAATTACGCCGCCTGGAAAATGGCGACAACATAACTATCGTAGCCAATAATGTGGCCCTCATAGAATTTGAGGATAATTCCATCGATTCGGGTTTGTACGACAACGAGTTAAGGATTATTCTTACGTTAGAAAGACTTACGCCACAGCAGAGGACCGTCTCCACGACGTTAACGTCTCTATTGAAATTGAGAAACTAATAAAGAGGGCAAAATGGGCGGCTTAGGAACGAGAGTCAAAAGGGCCATTAACAAAATAAGCCAAAACAGAGGTCAGGCCCTCATCTTGACTTATATGACCATTGTCTTTTTCGCACTTTTGTCCCCTTCTCTTTTTGGCAAAATTATTAGCGAGAGATGGCTCCTGGAGAGGCAGAGACTGGAAAAGGAAGCCTTTTACCTGGCAGAAGGCGGAGCAGAGGATGCCATAAGCCAATTCATTGCTGCCGTAGCTAATTTTCAGGTGCCCGAGGGCGACGTCGCACTCTATCCTTCAACAGGGGCCATTACGACGACGTATTCAAGTTCGGCGGCGTTTCCTGCGGGCGCCGAGGTCACCTCGGTCATCACCGAAGCCGAAGACGATGTGCGCGAGATCACCGATCCGGACGGCACTAAGGTTGGCGTAAAGGCTTATATCGTAACCTCTGAGTGCCAACACCCCACCAACAGCAGCATAAAGGTGAAGCTTAACCAGGCGTTTATTTTGAGATTGATCTATACCTTCCAACATGCGGTATTCTATGGTCCGGACCTTGAGCTTGAGCCGGCACCTACCATGACGCTGACAGGCAGGATCCATTGCAACAGCGACATCTCTATCGACTGCTACGACTGGGGCGCCACCTTTAAGATAGATAGCCAATACCTGCGTTCTGCGGGAAATATATTCCACGGACGCGAACTGGACCGCCGGCACGGCCAGGGGAGCGTCCAGATCAAGAAAGCCGGGACGGGGACGTACGTGAAGATGAATCCCGGCGCCCCCGGCCTCAACGTGCCCCCTTACTATGACAGCGAATCCTGGCCGGAGGCCGAGGGCAGCTGGACGACGGGCGCCCTGACGCGTTGGGGCGGAACGGTGCAGGACAGCGCTCACGGCGTTACTTCTTTGGTGGTTCCTAACGTTGCTTCCATTGAGACCACCGGCCATTATTCTCAAGCTGCCACGCTCTACGTCTATAACGATACGGTGTATACAGGGCTTCCCGTGGCCCTGGGCGGCACGGGCACTCCTTTGGCGGAAGGCAGCGGCGTCGACGATCTTCCCCCCGGCACCATCACCACAACGGACGAGTTTAAGAATAATCGTGAAGGCAAATTCGTCTCCATGACCAATATAGACATGCAAAAATTAGCCGGCTATGTGGATGACGCCGATAAGGCCGACGGCGTGCCATCGCACACGTCTCGCCTGCCCTCAAACGGTCTGATATATGCGACGAGGGACGAGACGGTCGGGGAGGGCCAACAGCCCGGCATCCGCTTGATAAAGGGTTCTGAAATAGAGCGCACCAAGGGTCTTACCGTGGTGTCCAATGACCCCGTGTATATCCAGGGAGACTATAATACCGACGAAAAAAAACCGGCCGCCATCATATGTGATTCACTGAATATCCTTTCGAATGCCTGGAGCGATGACGAAAATTCAGAGAAGTTTTTGGACACGTATAGAATCGCTTCCGCAACAACAGTGAACGCCGCTTTTATCGCGGGCATAGAGGAGACGACCTCGTCGCCCAAGAGCCATGGCGGAGGGTTTCAGAATTTTCCAAGGCTTCATGAGACGTGGGACAACAAGAACCTTTACATCACCGGTTCGTTCGTCGCCTTGGGAGAGAGCCAGGTTGCCACGGGCCACTACGCCTGGGGGCCTCCGCAGTACAAACCACCGAATAGATATTTTCAGTGGGATTCGTCTTTCGTCCCCGGGGCCCTTCCGCCTTTTACTCCCTGGGCCGTTGAGGCTCAAAGGAGCGGTTGGTGGAAAGAGTAAGCTATTTGTCGACACGCCTTTCGTCGTAAGAACACCGCCAAAATAAAGGGGCCGCACGTTGTGCGGCCCCTCTCATTTGGCGGGGACGATGGGATTCCTCCTCCCCCGCCTCGCATTCGCTCGGCTCCCCCGTCGCCGGCCGCCCTCGCTCGGACCAGTGGCGCTCGGGTCGGCTTCGAATCCCATCGGTAAGGGCCCAAAATAAAGGGGCCGCACGTTGTGCGGCCCCTCTCATTTGGCGGGGACGATGGGATTCGAACCCACGATCACTTGATCGACAATCAAGGGCCTTAAACCAGGCTAAGCGACGTCCCCAAAAAGACTTTTTTGGTGTGCAGATTATACAGAAAATCCGGGTGCGTTGCAATAGATTTTTTCGCTTTTGACACCCCGCTTCGCGCAGGTTCGCCGAAATGCCGCTTTCGCCCAGAAGCTTGAATGCGTGAGGCAAAAGAGATAGACTTGATGGAGTGATGCCGGAGGCAAGGTCGCCATGTCCAAAAAGTTCAAGGTCATCAAGCCCGGGGCTCTCCGGGACAACCCTTTTGCGGCGATCGGCGGGGGGATGCTGATCACGGCCGGTTCGCTCGGCCATTACAACATGATGACGGCCAGCTGGGGCGGCTGGGGCGTCCTGTGGCACCGCAACGTGTGCCTGTGCTTCATCCGGCCGCACCGCTATACCTTTACCTTCATGGAGGAGGCGGACTTCTTCACCCTTTCTTTTTTTGACAAGCGGTACAAGAAGGTCCTTGATTTCTGCGGCAGCCATTCCGGCCGGGACGTCGATAAGATGAAGAGGGCGGGCCTTACGCCGGTCTCGGGAGGCAGGGGCGTGGTCACCTTTAAGGAGGCGCGGCTGGTCATCGTAGCCCGCAAGATTTATCACCAAGACATCGATCCCGAGGACTTCATCGACCTTCGCATCGAGGACAATTATCCCAAGAAAGATTACCATCGGATGTACGTCGGGGAGGTTGTCAGATGTCTGAAAAAGTGATGCGCGTGTTTTTGCGCAGGGTTTGCTGCCTTTTCTTCATCGTGGCCCTTTGGGCGGCGGGGCCGGCGCTGGCCCAAGAAGAAGAGAAGTGCGTGCGGTTGAGAGACGGCACACTGCTGCGCGGTACGCTCGTCCCGAGCGCCGAGGGCGTCTTTCGCATCAAGACGCGCACGCTGGGGGAGGTCCTGGTCGACCCGGCAGACATCGCAAGCATCGAGAGTCCGGGCAGGGGCCAGAGTGGGAACGACACAGCCGGCGCGAACGACACGGCCGGCGGCAACGACACGGCCGGGCGGATGGAGAAATTAAAGGATGAGATCGTGAACAACCCGCAGGTCATGGCGTCGGTCGAGGATCTGGCGCAGGACGAACAGATCGCCGCCCTCATGTCGGATGAAGACCTGCGGGCCGCCATCATGTCCCTGGACTTCGATTATCTGCGCAAGGACGAAAAGTTCCAGGCCTTCACGGCCCACCCGGGGGTCCAGGAGATCATCGGGAAGGTCAGGCATCAGGACAAAGGAGCAGGCGATGAGCGATAAGGTCAAGATCAACTTGGGCAACGAGATCGTCGAGGCGACTCCCGTCGGGATCAACCAGTCCAGCGAGTACTTCAACCAGTACTTTCTCGACGACGGCACGGTCCTGCGCATGAAGCTCGTGGCGACCCGGGTCTTGCGCGTCGAGGGCCGTTACGACCAGGACGGCAACCCCGTTTACTTCGTTCAGTCGACGAACGTGTTGAGCGCAGACGCCCCGAGCCATCTTAGGCGGCCCTCTCCTTAGAGTTTTCACGACCGCGGGGCGTGTCCGGAAAGCGCTTCCCCGAAAAGCGCCGGCACGTCTTGTCGCGGGCCGATTCTTGAGTAAACTTTGTTTTGAAAGGAGCGAGTGCGAGAGAGTCGCACCCAAACTAAATCCTGGGGCCGACAGCGATGCCGGCCCTCTTTTTTTTCCTCGGCGCGTCCCCTTGTTTGAAAATGGAAGATGGTGCCTGTCCTCATTTTTTAATTAGGACAGACGCCTTTTTCTGGGGTATAATGGGCCCCGATAAGGGCGCAAGAGCCGTTGAGCGCGGCCGTCGGGAAGGTGCGTGAGACAAAAGGGTTTAACAGCACCTTTGTCTCACGGGGCCGCGCAGGCGGTCACGTCCAACCTTAGGTGTCGAGAAAAAGGGAGGGGCATGGAAGGCACAGAGATGCTGGTTTCCTATGAAGAGTTCCGCAAGGTCGTCCTGAAGGTAGCGACGATCAAGGAGGTCAAGGCGCACCCAAAGGCGGACAGGCTGTGGGTGCTGACGATCGACACGGGCGCTGCGGTGCGCACCATCGTGGCTGGCATCAGGGCCTTTTATGCGCCCGAGCAGTTGGTGGGCAGGCAGATCGTTTTGGTGGACAACCTGGCGCCGGCAGAGATCCGCGGGGTGAAGAGCGAAGGGATGCTTCTTGCCGCAAGCGATGAGGCCGGGATCGCGATCCTCTCGCCGGACCGCGCCGTCGAGGAAGGTAGTCTCGTGAAATGAAGATCGTGACCGAATCGCTGGAGTACGCGACCCAGGGGTTTTGTGACATCATCGACATCACGGACGACGTCGCCTCGGTCGTGAGCACCTCGAAGCTCAAGGAGGGCAGCGCCCTCATCTTTGTCGTCGGTTCGACCGCGGCCCTGACGACGGTCGAGTACGAGCCGGCCCTCCTGGACGATGTCAAAAATTTCTTCGAGAAGATCCTGCCCCGGCGCGCGACCTACGCGCACGACGCGACGTGGGGCGATGCCAACGGATTTTCGCATCTGCGGGCGTCACTGATCAAACCGTCGCTGACGGTGCCCTTCGTGAAGGGGGCGATGACCCTCGGACGGTGGCAGCAGATCGTCTTGATCGACTTTGATAACAACCGGCGCCAGCGCCGGGTGGTGGTCCATCTGCAAGGGGAAGAGTAGTGGAGCTCAAGCGGTTCGTGCCCAGCGACGTGTGTCTGGCCTGCAGCGGTTGCTGCCGTTTCTCCGAGGCCCAGAGTCCGTGGGCGGCCTTTTTTCTCTACGATGAGATCCGGCGCCTGACAGAAGAGGACGTGATTCCCAGCTGCCTGTTTACTCACGCCAAGGCCGCGGCCGGCCGCGGGGCCTGGATCCATCTGACAGAAGAGAACGGGCAGTTTTTGTGCCCGTGCCTTGACACCGACCGTCACACGTGCCGCATTTATCCGTATCGCCCCTTTGACTGTCGCCTCTATCCGTTTCTTTTGGTCCGGGGGGACGGCAAGATCTGTCTTGCCGTCGACAAAAAGTGCCCGTATGTCCAGAGGCAGGACGGGTCAGCGGCATTCGCCGAGCACGCCGCGTATCTGGCGCAGGTTTTTTCGGGTCCGCAAGGCAGCGCGTTCCTGCGCGCACACCCTGATATCGTCCAGGATTATCCTTCTGAATACCGTGTCCTCCACGCCCTGCCGGAGGCGTAAGCCGGCCGCGGGATTGAGCCGTCTGACGCTTCGCGATGCCCCCTTACTGAAAAGATTCCTGTGTCGGGAATCCCACCTCCTTTCCGGCTTTTCTCTCCTCAACCTCTTTTTGTGGCGGCCCTTCTTTGAGATACGCTGGACGATGGTACGCGGGGCGTTGTGTCTCTTTTACGACAGCAGGGGAAGTTCCGCCGGAGGCGGGGGGAGTCCCGCCGGGGATGGGATGAGTCCCGCCGGGGACGGGATGAGCCGCTTCATGCCGGTCCCGCCGCTTGGTCCCTATGATGCCGCGACGCTGGAGGCCTGTCGTGTGCTGATGGTCGCCGTCAACGGCGAGGGCCCCGTCTCCCGCATCGAAAACCTCACCGAGGAGGACCTGGGCCTTTTCAAGAAGAGCGGTTGGCGTATCTACGAGAAGGGACCGGAGTATGTCGTCAGGCAGTCTGATGCCGCCTTTTTGCGCGGAGAGCGGCTCAAGCACCGTCGCAACCTGTACAATCGTTTCACGAAGAGCGTCACGGCGCGGCTTCGCGACTACCGCCCCCGGGACCGGCGCGGCGTCCTGGCCCTTTATCGGCGCTGGGCACGGGAGCGACGCGTCCGGTACGAGGACCCGGTGTACCGGCGGATGCTCGAGGAGAGCCTCTGCGCGCTAAAATACATGCTCGCGTCTTTGCTCAAACTCGACGTCGTCGCCAAGGTCGTGGAGGCGGACGCCCGGATCATCGCCTTTACGTGCGGGGATTATATTACTTCGGAGGTCTTCTGCGTTCCCTTTGAAATCGCCGATCCGCGGTATCCCGGCGCGGCCCAGTTTACCGCCAGCGCCTTGGCGCGGGTCTTGTCATGCAGGTTGATCAACACCATGGACGACGCGGGCCTGGCGAACTTGAGAAAGAGCAAGCTGCTGATGAAGCCCGTTGCCACGCCGATGTCCTATTGTGCCTCTCCGGTATCATGAACAACGCCGCCCACGTTACGGCTATAGACCGCACGCCCCTTCACCTTTTGTTTGAGGCCTTCAGAAAGGACGAGAGGCCCTTTTTGCTCGAGAGCGGCCTGAACATGGCCGGCATGGGTCGTTACTCCTTTTTCGGCAGCGAACCTTTTTGCGCGGTCACGCGGCGCGGGGGGTGTTGCACCATCGAGGAACAGGGCCGCGTGCGGACGGTCCGCCGGCCGGCCCTCGGGGTCCTGCGCGCCCTCCTTGACCGGTGGCGGCTCGGCGGTGAAAAGACGTCTGTCCCGTTTTTGGGCGGGGCCGTGGGTTTTCTGGCCTATGATTTCGGTTTTTCTCTGGAGCGTTTCACCCGGCGGCACGCCCCTGTCACGGCGACGCCGCAGCTCTCCTTTGCTTTTTACGACACGATCTATATTAAAGACCACGCCACCGGCCGGCTCACGGTTTTTTCAACGGGTTTTCCCGAGACGAGCGGCGCCCTGCGTCGGCGCCGGGCCCAGGAGCGCCTGGCGCACGCCTTAACGAAACTGGAGCGTTGCGGTCTGCCGGTGGCACCTGGGATCGAGATGTCCTGTCGACCAGCGGCGACAGGAGGGCTTTGCGGACCGTTGCGGTCGAACTTCACGCCGGCCCTCTATAAGAGCGCGGTGCGCCGAGCCAAGGCCTTCATCGCCCAGGGCGACATCTACCAGGTCAATCTGGCGCAGCGGTTCCACGCAGCGGCCCGCTTTGACCCGTGGCGGCTTTATAGACGCCTGTCGCAGCGCTTTCCCGTTTCCTTCGGCGCCTATCTCGGCGGCCCGGATTATGCCATCTTGAGCGTCTCGCCCGAGCGGTTCCTGAAGTTCGACGGCCGACGGGTGGTGACGCGGCCGATGAAGGGGACGCGTCCGCGCACCGCAAGGCGCGACGCCAACCGGCGCCTCTTCCGCGAGCTGAGACGCGACAGGAAAGAAAAGGCGGAGCTCCTTATGATCGTGGACCTGGAGCGCAACGACCTGGGCCGCGTGTGCGATTACGCGAGCGTGCGCGTCGAGGAGTTGCGCGCGATCGAGCGGTACGCCAACGTGTATCAGGCGACGGCCCAGATCTCCGGCCGGCTGCATCCGTCCAAAGACAGGATCGACGTCCTGGCTGCTTGTTTTCCCGGCGGGTCGGTGACGGGCTGCCCCAAGATCCGCGCCATGGAGGTGATCGAGGAGCTGGAGCCCGAGGCCCGCGGGATCTATACGGGGGCCCTGGGGTATCTGAGCTTTCATAACACGATGGAGTTCAGTGTGTTGATCCGGACGTTGCTGTGGCAGCGGGATCGGGTCTCTTTTCATGTGGGCGGTGGGATCGTGACCGACTCGCGGCCTGCCTTTGAATACGACGAGACGCTGGTGAAGGCGCGCGCGCTGATCGAGGCGTTAAGGGGGTGAGCCGTGAGCATGAGGGTAAACAAGAAGAGCAAGACCGGCCTCATCGAGACGATGCGTTACGAAGACGGCGGCGTCTTTCTTTTGAACGAGCACCTCAGGCGCCTGTCGTCGGCGTGCCGGGCGCTCGGTCTGCGGCCGCCCTCTCCCAGGGTGGTGCGCGGCGCCATAGGCCGCCTCGTGCGCAAGAGTCCCTTGAACCGGTCGCGCCTGCGCCTGATCTGGTCCTGCGAGGGCGGGGCGATGCGCCTGGTCCTCACGAGTTTTCCGCTCACCGTGCCCCCGGCCTCGGGGTATAAGGTCATGCTCGAGCGGCGCCGCAGGTTCAAGATCACCCCCTTGAGCTCCTTCAAGACGACCCGGCGGGCCTTTTATGAGGCTCTCTACACCCGCGCCCGGCACAGGGGGTTTGACGAGGCGCTCTTTTTCAACACGCGCGGGGCGCTCGTCGAAGGGACGCGGACGAACGTCTTTCTCGTCGTGAACGCGTGCCTGGTCACGCCGGCCCTTTCCTGCGGTTGCCTCCCCGGCGTGACACGCAAGGCCGTCCTGCGCCTGGCGCGCCGCCTGAAGATCCCCGTCAAAGAGACGGCGCTCTCCTTAAAGGACCTGTCCCGTTGCGAGGAGGCCTTTGTGACGAACGCGGTCATCGGGATCCTACCGGTGTGCCGGATAGGTCCCAGAGACGTGCCGGGCGTCTCTCCCGGCCCGGTGACCCGGCGGCTCCTCACATCTTACGGCAAAGCCGTTGAGGCGAAGGCCGTTAAGGTGTAAAATGCAAGGCAACAACCCATGAAAAAGATCGCCTTACCGCTGATTATTATCTGGCTGGTCGGCTGCTCGTCCCAGGGGCCTCAGGAGACGCGGGCCGACCTTTTTGCCAAGGCCTCCCTGGAACTGGCCCAGCGTGCCGTCGGATCCTACGAAGAGGCGTTCCAGCTCGCGACGGGCCGGCAAGAACGGGAACGCCTCAGGTTCAAGCTCGGCCGGTTCCTCTTTGAGCGCGGCCTTTTCGATCAGGCGGCAGAGGTCCTGCGCGGGGTGCCCGGGGAGGCGGCCCGGCATCGCTTCGCCCAGTGCCTGTTCAAGGGCGGGGATGTGACCGGCGCGCTCGAGGCCTTCAACCGCATCGGCGAAACAGGGCCGCCGGATTACCTGTACGCGTACGGCCAGACGCTTGAAGCAAGCAACCTCTACGACCAGGCGCTGCGCGTTTACGCCAAGATCATGGATGATCCCCGCCTGGGGCCCTTGGTCCGTCAGCGCGTGGTCGCCATCGACCTTCAGAGCGGCGAGGCACTCTATGCGGGCGTCTCCGATGAAGTCCGGCAGCTGGTCGAAGACAGCCCCTCCCAGGAGGCCTATCCGGAGGCGAGCGCCCTCATCCTTCTGTCCGACGAGACAATCGAGCTGACCGATGACGGCCGCCTGGAGAGCACCGTGCACGGCGTCATCAAGATCCTCAACGACCGCGGCAAGGAGGCCTTCGGCGAGGTGAGCCTCACCTACGACGCGACGTATGAGAAGCTCGATGTCCTCTTCGCCCGCACGATCCGTCCCGACGGGACGGTCGTCTCCGTCGGCGACAAGAACATCCGCGACGTCTCGCTCTACCTGAACTTCCCTTTATACAGCAACGCCCGCGTGCGTATCCTGTCGATGCCGGAGGTCGCGCCCGGGTCGGTCATCGAGTACGCGTTCCGGCTGACGCGCGCGCAGCTGGCTGACCGCAAAAACTTCCACACCGTCTACTGGCTGCAGGCCAGTGAGCCCATCCTCCTGCAGCGCTGCGTCATCAGTGTCCCGGAGGGCCGCAGCCTGCGCACCAAGATCGTCAACGGTGCCTACAACACGTTCGGCTATGACCTGGCCCCGCGCGTCGAAGAAGAGGCAGGCCGCCGGAAGTATTATATGGAATTCCGCGACGTGCCGCAGATCATTCCGGAGGCCGAGATGCCGCCGCCCTCACAGGTGAATCCTTACATCCTTTTCTCTACCTATCCCGACTGGGAAGAGATCTATCGATGGTGGCGGGGGTTGTACCTGGATAAACTGGCGGCCAACGCGGCGATCAAGGAGAAGGTGGCCGCCCTGACCAAGGGCATGAAGACGCCGCAGGAGAAGGTCCGGGCGATCTACAACTTCTGCGCCGAAGAGATCCGTTACGTGGCCGTGGCTTACGGCGACGCGGGATACGAACCTCACCAGGCGGCGGAGATATTCGCCAACAAGTACGGCGACTGCAAGGACCAGGCGGTCCTGCTCATCGCGATGCTCAAAGAGGCCGGGATCGAGGCGTATCCCGTCCTCATCAGCACCTGGGACAGCATCACGACAGAGACGGACATGCCGGCCCTCCTGTTCAACCACGCGATCGCGGCGCTGCCCCTGGACGGCGCGCTCGTCTTCATGGATCCGACGGGCTCCGTCGTCTCTTTCGGCGACCTGCCCATTATGGACCAGGGTCGCTCGACGCTGGTCTTCTATCCCGACAGGCATCGATTTGTCACGACCCCCGTCTTCGAGCCCGCCTTCAACGGCACCACATCCAGGATGGTCATCCGCGTGCATCCGGATGAGTCGATCGACGCCGAGCGTTCGGTCGATACGAAGGGCAGTTATCGTCAGGCCCAGCGGTACTGGCTGAAATACACGATGCCCATCCTCATCGAAGAGGGGCTCAGGCAGAGGGTGCGGGGTTTCGCCGACCAGGCGGAGCTCAAGGAGTATCAGATATCGGGCGTCGAAGACCTGAATGCGCCGGTGAGCTTGTCCTATGCGTTCTTTGCACCGAGGTTCTTTGTCGAGGCCGGCCCCATCCGCATCCTGAACAGGTTCGATTCCTGGGATACGTCCGGCGTCTTCAAGGCAACGCGGCGTTATCCGATCGCGCGGCCGGGGCTCGAAGAACATATCGATCGGATAGAGGTTGCATTGCCCGATCATCTTGCGGTAAAATATGTGCCACCGAATACGGACGTTACGACGCCGTGGTTCGATTTTTCTCAGCGCTATGAGACGCAGGGGCGCGGGCTGTGCGTGACCAGCGTGCGCCGCGCCAAGGTCCGCGAGATCCCGGTCGCGGACTACCCGGCTTATAAACAGAACGTCGAGGCGATCGCCTCGTCCGTCAATCAGCACGTTATCTTAGAAAGGGTTGGGAGGGTCGATGCCCGTCAGGAAGAGACACCGTGAGGACCTCGATTTTCAGATGGCCTTCTACGAGGCGCTGCTGCGGCGCCATCCGCGGTATGTCGACGCGCTGATCGCGCTCGGTGAGATTTACACGCGCAAGGGGTTCCATGAAAAGGGCCTCGCGGTGGACCGTCGGCTCGCCGCGTTGCGGCCGGACAATCCGATCGTCCATTATAATCTGGCGTGCAGCCTGTCTCTTCTGGGCGATGTCTCCCGCTCCCTGGAGGCCATCAAGAGGGCCGTCGTTCTGGGGTATGATGATTTTCAGTACATGAGTCGTGACCCGGATTTGAGCAATCTGAGGCGCGATGAGCGCTTCGGACAGTTTGTCCGGCAGCTGCGTCAGGGAACCGCCCGGGTTAGGCATGTCCGAGAAAGAAAAAGATAGCCAGGCCGCACCCTCGGCACAGCGGTACCAGGCGATGAAGAATCGCCTGTTTCTTTTTCATCTTCTCCTGCAGGCCGGGTTTCTTGTCCTGTTTCTGGCCACCGGCTGGTCGCGCGGCCTGAAGCGGGGCCTCCTTTGCGTGCGCGACGACTTCTTTTCCCTCAACGCCCTGTACTTTGCGGCCTTCAGCCTCATCTTCTGGTGCGTGTGTCTGCCTTTGGATTATTTCGAGGGCTACGTCTGGGAGCACCGGTTCAAATTGAGCCGCGCCTCGTTCAAGGCGTGGATGGCGGAGACACTGAAGAAGTCCCTGTTCGCCTTTTTCGTGGCGCTCCTCCTCGTCGAGGGCATTTATTACTTTCTGTCGGTCTTTCCCCGGACCTGGTGGGCGGCGGCGGCGGGTCTCTGGTTTGTCGCCTCGGTCGTCATCAGCCGATTCTTGCCGCGGTTCATCCTGCCGCTCTTTTTCAAGGTCACGCCGCTCGCCGACGGCCCCCTGCGTGACCGGCTGAGGCTCTTTCTCGCGAACCAGGGCATCCGCCCGGAGAACATCTTCGTCCTCGACTTTTCGCGCAAGACCGTCAAGGCCAACGCCATGGTGGCCGGCTGGGGCCGCGCCAAGAAGATCTTTTTGAGCGACACGCTCGTGCGTGACTTCGCGGCCGAGGAGATCGAGTCGGTCCTGGCCCACGAGGTCGGCCATTACCGCTACCGGGATACGTGGTCGCTGTTGTTCTTTGGGTTGGGTGCGGCGGCCCTCTCCTTTTTTTGCGCGCACCGGCTCATGACGCACTTTTCGGCGCGGCTGGGCTTTGTCGCTATGAGCGACATCGCGAACCTGCCGCTGTTGCTGCTCGTCCTGCTGGGCACGGGCCTCGTCCTCCTGCCGGCCCAGAACGGCTTCGCGCGTCTTCTGGAACGCCGCGCCGATGCCTTTGCCCTGCGCGCCACGGGCCGGCCCGGCGTCTTCATCGCGATGATGCGCCGCCTGGGGGAAAAGAACCTTGCTTCGTTTGCGCCGCCGCGCTGGGTCGAGATCTTTCTTTACGACCATCCGCCCATCGGACAACGCATCCGTATGGCGCGCGCCTTCGAGCCTCCTATGAATTATGATATTTAAGACGGCCCCAAGACAGCGGGAACCGGGACATGAGCGCCGGCGCTACCGGCGCCTCGATCAGATATTCCCCGTCGAGTTTCAGTTCCTGGACGAGGAAGGCCGGCCGCGCACGGGTTGGCGTCAGGGTTTCACCCAGGACATCAGCGACGGCGGCCTGTGCCTGACGATGCGGCTGGTGCATCCTGACGACGTGCGCCGCCTCGAGGTCGCCACGACGGCCTTGACCCTGCAGATACACATCCCGTACTCGGCGAACATCAACGCCGCCGCCCGGCCGGTCTGGCTGCGCTGCGTCGAGGAGGGGCTCATCAACACGTACGTGGCGGGCCTCGACTACCAAGAGATCGACCCTAAGGACCTGGGCCGGATGCGCCGGTATATCGGCGTGCGCCGTTTTGTCAAGTTCCTGGTGACCGCGTTCACCCTGGCGTTGACGATGGGTCTGGTCTCACTGACCTTTTATAACACGCGTCTGCGCCTGGAAAACGAGAGGCTCCTGGGCCGTCTTGGCACCCAACTTGCCCATCAGCAGACGCTCGCGCGCGACCGGGAGAACCTGGCGGTCAAGCTCGACGAGAGGGAGTTTGACCTGGCCCAGGCCAACCGCCAGATCAACGGCCTCGTCCGGGAGATCGAGAGGGTGAGCGCGCGCGACAAGAAAGAGGGCGCGGTGCTGCAGGCGTCGCTCGATTTTTACAAGAAGTATCAGGCCCAGCTGAACAGGGATATCGTCGGCCTGAAGGAGCGGGCCCTCGAGGTCGACCGCCAGGTCGTCCTCGCGGCCCACGAGGCCCAGGGGGCCACAGAGGAGCTCGTCGACCGGTTCTATCACTGGCTCGCCGTGCACCGTAACCGCCGCACGGGGCTGTTGGCGAGTTTTGAGGGAGATGCCGACATCAAAGACTGGGCCTTTACCTATGACCAGGCGTTGGCGGCGGTCGTCTTCACCTTGAAGGGGCAGGCGGATCATGCCCGGCAGATCTTCGATTTCTACCGCGCGGCCGAGCGCATCGACGGCGGCGCCGTCGTCAACGCCTATTACGCGGCGACAGGGGACCCGGCTGAGTACATCGCCCACGCCGGCCCGAATATCTGGCTGGGCCTGGCCGTCCTCCAGTACACGCACAGGACGCAGGACAACAGTTACGTGGATCTCGCGACAGACATCGCCGAGTGGCTTGTGACCCTCACCGACGAAGAGGGCGGGCTCCGCGGCGGCCGGAAGGTGACGTGGTACAGCACGGAGCACAACCTGGACGCCTACGCCTTTTATAAGATGCTCGCCGCCGTCACCGGCCAGGCGCGCTATCGCGAACGCGCCGCGCAGACGCTCGCCTGGCTGGGCAAGAACGCGTTCAGCCGGCTGTCGGACCCTGTCGTCAAGCGCGGCAAGGGGGACGCGACCGTCGCGACGGACACCTACGCGTGGTCCATCGCCGCCGTGGGGCCGCGCGGCTTAAAAGAAATAGGGATGGACCCGGATCAGATCGTCACGTTTGCCCTGGCGCAGTGTGCGGTCACGACAAGCTTCAAGAAGAGCGACGGCACGAGCGTGCGCGTCAAGGGCTTCGATTTTGCCAAGGAGCAGCACCTGCCGCGCGGCGGCGTCATCTCGTGCGAGTGGACGGGTCAGATGATCATGGCTTTCGAGATCATGACCGCCTACCACGAGGAGGCGGGCGCCTCCGACAGGGCCCGGCATTACAGGAATCTCTCGCGGGACGGGATATCGGAGCTCACGAAGATGGTCGTCATGAGCCCCTCGCCGGTGGGCCAGGGCGACTTCTGCCTGCCCTACGCCTCGCACGAGCTCGCCGATACGGGACACGGCTGGCACACACCGCGGGGCCATGCGACCGGTTCGGTGGCCGCGACCGCCTATGCCATCCTGGCGATCGAGGGCTTCAATCCGCTGTCCCTGAACGGGGAGTGAGACGCCGTGCGATCGAGGCTTGCGGGGATCTATAAGAAGTTGCTGGGTGTCTTCGGGCCGCAGGGGTGGTGGCCGGGGCGCACGCCCTTTGAGATCAGCGTCGGCGCGATCCTCACGCAGAACACGAATTGGAGCAATGTGGCCCGGGCGATCCGAGCGCTGCGGCAGGCCGGCTGCCTGTCGTTTCCGGCGCTCAAGGCCGTCCCGGAGACGAAGCTGGCCCGCCTGATCCGGCCGGCGGGGTATTTTAACATGAAGGCGCGGCGCCTGAAGCACTTTGTCCGGTACCTCGACCACAGCTACGCCGGCAGCTTCCGCCGGATGCGCCGCCGGCCGTTGAAGGCGTTGAGGCGGGAGCTGTTGGCGGTCAATGGGATCGGCCCGGAGACCGCGGATTCGATCCTCCTGTACGCCTTGAGGAAACCCGTCTTTGTCGTGGACGCCTACACGAAGCGCATCCTGAGCCGCCACCGCATCGTCGGCGAGGACGCCGACTATGCCCGGCTCCAGAACGTCTTCATGGAGAACCTGCCCGCCAAAGAGCCGTTGTTCAACGAGTACCACGCCTTGATCGTGCGTCTGGGCAAAGACTATTGCAAAAAGACAAAGCCTCTCTGTGATGTCTGTCCGCTGAGAAAAGATAAATAAGCCCTAACAAGGCATTCTATGATCAAACCACATAATAGAACAGGGAAGCTTCTTTTTGCGCAGACGAAGTTTTTCGCCGTCTGTCCCTCGACGGCGCTCGGGATCCTTCGAGGGATCCTGAGTGTCTTGAAGGACTTCGGCTTGCATTTTCGCCGTTGCGCTTCCTTGGCCCGTGTCGCTACGGCAAAAATGCAATCCCTCGCAGACATCTGCCGAAAAATTTCTGATTGTCTGCGCGAAAAGGGACCTTCCCCCTTGTGCCGCGTTGTCTTCATCGCCGTTACGGCACTTTTCGTCGCCGCGCAGGCCGCCTGGGCGTTTGAGGATGTCCGTTATGACATCCGCGCCCGATTCGACCCGGCGGCCTCGACCCTGACGGCCACCCAGAAATTGTCGTTCGTCAACGACAGCGGCCGGCCGTTACGGGAAGTCTATCTGCGCATCTACCCGAACCACCGGTATTCACCGCGGGAAAAACGCAACCTGTACAAGTACGCGAGCTACTTCAAGACCGACCCTTTTCCGGAGGGTTTTGAGCAGGGGGCGCTCACCGTCACGTCCCTGAAAGACGGCGCGCAAAAAGACCTCTCCTTTTTCGTCGAGGGAGCGGACGAGACGCTTCTGCGGGTCGACCTCCCCGACGCCTGCCCGGCGGGCGAGACGTGTGTCCTGGAGATGGACTTTGCGGTAAAGATCCCTCACCATCTGGGCCGCTTCGGCCGGTACAAGGATACGTTCGCCCTGAACCGTTGGTACCCGCTTCTTGTCGTGTATGAGGACGGCGCGTGGCAGAGGCACCCCGATTATCTTTTGCACATGCCCTATGTCAGCGATGCGGCGACGTATAGACTCTTCATCGAGGCGCCGCAGGAGTATGTCGTGGTCTCGGGCTGCGACGAGGTCGAGGAGGAGAGCGTTGCGTCGGGCAAAAGGACGCTGCGCCTGAAGAGCTCCGCGCCGCTGCGCGAGCTGACCCTGGCCGTCAGCAGCGCCTATGCCTGTCATCGCATCGAGCGCGAGGGCGTCATTATCGAGTCTTATTATTTCAAGAAGGATGAGCGCCAGGCCGCCAAGGCCGCCGCGTATGCCGCCCGGATGCTGGCGTATTACGGCGAGCGGTTCGGCGCGTATCCCTACAAGAAGTTTTCCATCGCGCCGGTGTATCTGGGGTACGGCGGCAGCCAGAACGCCGGCCTTATCTTCATCGACGCGCGCGCCTACCGGATGCCGACGTTCCTCGACCGCTATTTCGAGTTCCTCGTCATCCACGAGACCGGGCACCAGTGGTGGTACAACGTCGTGGGCAACGACGAGTACCGGGAGGTGTGGCTGGACGAGGGCATCAACTCTTACGGGACACTCGAATACTTCAAGCACACGTACGGGCCGGACGCCAAGATCGTGGACGTGCCGGCGTGGGTGGAGAGATTCGTTCCCAACCCGTCGCTCGACGATGTGCGCGCCTACCGCTACCGGTACTTTGCCAAGAAAGGATGGGACGCGGCCATCCTTCAGGAGTCCTCGAGTTTTTACGAGCCGAGCCTCATCTTTACCGTCGCCTACAGCAAGGGGTCGCAGGTCGTGGGGATGCTCGCCGGCCTCATCGGCGAGGAGAATTTTGAGAAGCTCATGCGTCGGTATGCCGAACGGTTCCGCTTCCGCATCGCCCGCGTCGCGGACTTTACGGCGCTCGCCGAAGAGGTGAGCGGGAAGGACCTGTCCTGGTTCTTCGATACGTGGCTTCACGGCGTCGCGGTCTGTGACTACGGGATCTTCCGGCGCGGCGGGCGCCTCGTCCTCAAGAAGGTCGGGGACGCGCGCATGCCGCTCGACGTGCGCCTGCGTTACCGCGACGGGACCCAGGAGGTCCTTTCTTTTGCGGGGGAGGCCTCCGAAGAAGAGATCCCGGTCGACGGCGGCCGCGAACTTTTAAAGGTCGAGGCAGACCCCGCCGGCCGGATCCTGGACCTTGACCCTATCAACAACCATTACCCCCGCCTGTTGAACGCGCGCCTCGTGCCGATCTACCACGGCCTCTACGACATCCCGCTCTTTTTGAAGGATGACCGTTATCACTGGCTGACGGGTCCGAGCCTTTCCTCCTACGGCATCGGGGTCAAGTCCGCCCTGAGGCGGCCGGGGGATTGGACGGCCACTATCGCCACGCACTACGACAGCAATGCCGAATCCTGGATCTCCTCGGCGGGATTCGAAAAAAACAATGTCTTCGGACGCTATGTGAGCTGGGGGTTCGAATTCATGGATCGTCAGGCCCAAAGCGACGTGGAAGACGATCTTCAGTCTTATAAGGTCTATCTGCGCCGGGAGCTTTCTCTGGACTACAGCGTCCTGGAACCCAACAGCCACGCGACGCTCTACTTCCTGCACAACCGGGGCCTGGGCCAGACGGGGTTCATCGGCACGAGACAGGAGGCGCCGAACCTGCGTTACCGGCAGAAGAGCGAGTCGATCTTCGGCGTATCGTGGCACTGGACGCAGGCCGGCGCCTTCCCCGACCCTGCGGCGGGGTTCCGGGTGACGGCCGTCCACGAGGTGGCCGGCCACGTGGCGCACGGCAACGACGCCTTCGTGCGCAGCGCGCTTGAATACGACCGGTATATCGAGTTAGGGCAAGGTCACAAGCTGGCGCTGCGCCTCAAGGGCGGCGGCGGTCACCCGAAAGACAAGTATCTCTTTTATCTAGGCTCGGACCGCGAGCTGCGCGGTTACCGTTACAAGAGCATCCAGGGCAGTGCGATGATGTTGGGTTCCGCCGAGTACCGTTTCCCGGTGCTGCGCGACCTGGACGTGCGCCTGCCCTGGAACGTCGCCACCCTCGACGCGGTGCAGGGCGTCGCCTTCTTCGACGCGGGCTCGGCGTGGTACGCACATTTCAACGAGAACGGGTTCAGGAAAGACGTGGGCCTGGGCCTGCGTTTCTATTTCAACGTCGCCGGCGCGGCCGAGCGCCTGGGCCTGCGCATCGACGTCGCCACGCCCCTCGACGGCGAAGACAAGGACACCCGCATCTGGGTCGGTCTCAACCACGCCTTCTAAGAGACAGGCGCTGTTGAGGACGTCTGCGGCAAACAGATGAAATCAGGCATCGTCGCTATCATCGGCAGGCCGAACACCGGCAAGTCCACGCTCCTCAACCGTATCTTGGGTGAGAAGGTTGCGATCGTCTCGCCCACGGCGCAGACGACCCGCCATCAGATCCGCGGCGTGCTCCACGAGGCCCGCGGCCAGATCGTCTTCCTGGATACGCCGGGGCTGCACACGAAGAAACACGCCTTTGACCGGGCGATGATGACGGTCCTCCAGGAGTCGATGGCCGGGGCGGACGTCCTGTTGCACCTCGTCGATGCCACCGAGCATGTCGGTGAGGAGGAAGAGATGCTGCTTGGTCGGCTGCGGTATGAGTCCGCGCCGGTCATCCTGGCCCTTAATAAGATCGACAGAGGCACGGCCCACATCGAGGACTACCTGAAGGCGTGGGAACGGGTGCTGGGTCGTTCCTTGAGTGAGTCCGGCCGGGTGACGCCGGTGCCGATCTCTGCTTTGAAAGGGACGAATGTCGACGGGCTCCTATCGGCCTGCTTCGACCTTTTGCCCGAAGGCGAGCCGCTGTATGACGAGGACGTCCTGACCGACTTTCCCCGGCAGTTGACGATCCAGGAGATCGTGCGCGAGAAATTTCTGGAGAACCTGAAGGAGGAGCTGCCCTTTTCGATGGCGGTCTATGCCGAGGAGATCATTGATCGCCGGCAAGATTTGGCGGTGGCCAAGGTCGTGGTCCTCGTCGAGCGTGCCTCGCAGAAGGCGATCGTGATCGGCCACAAGGGCGGACTCCTGAAGAGGGTCGGCACCGCCGCCCGCAAGGAGCTGGAAGAGATCTACGGCAAAAGGTTCTTCCTGGAGCTTGTGGTCAAGGTGGACGCGAAGTGGAAACAGAACCACGACCTCTTGCGCCGCATCGGCTATATCAGTTAAAATGGTTGATGGATGGTGGATGTTGCCTGCCTGCAGAGCTGTGACGGGGAAGATGTATGGCCAACAAGGATAGATTGATCAAGCTGACGCAGCGGTTGCTGCGGATCAACTCCGAGAATCCGCCGGGGGACGAGAGGGCGGTGGCGGCGTTCGTGGCCGGCACCCTGAGGCGGGCGGGGTTGCGGCCGCGCCGCATCCGGCTCTTCCCCAGACGGGACAATGTGCTGGCCATCCTCAAGGGGTCCTCGTCGCGCTCCTCGCTCCTGATCACGCCGCACCTGGATACCGTGCCGGCGGGCCGCGGCTGGCGGGTGGGGCCGTTCTCGGGCGTCGTTCGCAACGGCAAGATCTATGGCCGCGGCGCCACGGATTGCAAGGGCAACCTCGCGGTGGCCATGGAGGTGATGGTCCGCCTCCTCGAGGACGGGACGCGCCTCAGGCATGACGTTATCTTTCTGGCGACGGCCGACGAGGAGACCGGCTCGGGCCAGGGGCTCGTGCCGCTTTTAAGAAAGAATATCGTGCGTCCTTCTTTCGCGCTGATCCTTGATTCCGACGAGTTCAATATCATCACCGCCCAGAAGGGGCTCATCCACTTTCGCATCAGCGTCGCGGGCCGCAAGGCCCACGGCGCCTATCCCCACCGGGGCGTCAACGCCATCGACCAGGCCATCGTCCTGATCCGGACGCTTGAGGCGTTGCGCTGGCCGCAGCGCCGGCACCGGCTCCTGAAGCCGTTGACCGTCAATATCGGCACGATCCGCGGGGGGGACAAGGTGAACATGGTGGCCGATTGGTGTGTCGTCGAGGCGGACCTCCGGTTTTTGCCCGGCATGTCGGCCGGGCGCATCCTCAAACGTGTCCGCGCGGCCTTTGACAAGACGGGGGTCCGCTACAAGATCGAGGTCGACGACATCCAGCGGCCTTATGAGATCGACGCGCGCCATCCCCTGGTATCCTGTCTGAGGAGGGCGGCCCGCGGCCTCGGCGCGCCCGCCCCGATCCGGGGCAGCGAGGGGGCGACGGTCATCACCTTTTTCCAGGACAGGTCGATCCCGGCCGTGGCGACCGGCTACGGCGCCCAAGGGAACGCCCACGTGACCGACGAGTTCGTCCGCATCCGGGACCTGGTCCGCGGTGCCGAGGTGCTGGAGCGTTTTATCAGGCTTTTTGACAAAAAGAGGGAGCGGCCGGGTTCGAAAGCCGTTGATAGGTCCATGAAAAGAATATACAATACATCGTGACCCTTCGACTCCCCGCCTTCGGCGGGGTCGCTCAGGATGTCGCCAGGGAGAGTAGGAGCGGGACTCCATGAAGAAGATCCGCATCACCAAGAAGGTGCGCCTCAAGGCACCGGTCCTCGTCGCCGCCTGGCCCGGGATGGGCGACGTGGCCCTCAAGGCGGCACACTACCTGAAAGAGAAGTTCAGGGCGCAGGAGTTTGCCGTCCTGGCGGCGCCGGATTATTATTATCCTTCGGGGATCCTCGTGGAGGCGGGCCAGATCACTCTGCCGCCTCCGCCCGAGAGCCGGTTTTACGTCATGAAGGGTGCGGCGGCGGGCAATGACGTGGTCCTGTTTATCAGCAGCGCCCAGCCGCTCATCGAAAAGAGCTTCGCCTACGCCCTTGAGATAATCGATTTTGCGGCCTCCCTCGATATCAGGACGCTCTACACGTTCGCCGCGATGCCGATGCCGATCGAACACACGCAGGTCCCGCAGGTGCGCGCCGTCGCCACGCAGAAGAAGCTTCTGGAGGAGCTCGCGGCCCGGCGCATCAAGGTGATGCCGACAGGACAGATCAGCGGCCTGAACGGTTTGATCCTCGGCGCGGCCAAGGCGCGGGGATTGAACGGCATCTGTCTTTTGGGCGAGATCCCTCTTTATACGGTGCAGATCGAGAACCCGCTCGCCTCTATGGCGGTGCTGGAGAAGCTCTCGGGTATCCTGGGCATGAAGCTTGATCTCTCGGAGCTCCAGCGGCACGCCGCGCGCATGAACCAGGAGATCGAGCACCTGATCGAATACCTGAAGAATCCGTCCCGGGACGAGACGCCGATCGACCAGGAGGAGATCGAGGACATCAAGAAGAGGCTCGCCGATGCCTCGCGGCTGCCGGAGTCGGCCCGGCGCCACATCGACAGGCTCTTCCTCGCGGCCCGCCGGGACCTTTCGCGGGCGACGGAGCTCAAAAAAGAATTGGACAAGTGGAACGTCTACGACAAGTACGAAGACCGGTTCCTCGATCTTTTTAAAAAGCCGTCCAAGAAGAACAATTAGGCGCGTCCCCTGCATGGCGCACAAGAGATCCAACCGCCGTGGGCTTATCCTGTGTGACCTGGGCAATGTGTTGATCCGCTTCGATCACCGCATCGCCGTGCGCCGCATCCTTGCCTACACGTCGAAGACCTTCAAAGAGGTCTACGCCTGCTTCTTTGATTCCCCGTTGACCCGGGACTACGAAGAGGGGCGTATCTCCTCGAGGCAGTTCTTCGCGCGGCTCAAGAAGGACCTGGCGCTCGCCGGGCTCACCTATGACAGATTCGTTCCCATCTGGAGCGAGATATTTTTTCCTAACCCCGGTATCCTGCCCCTCTTGAAGACCCTGCGCCGGCATTGGCGCCTGCATCTCATTTCTAACATCAACGCGCTCCACTACGCGCACATCCGCAAGAAGTTCCCCGCGCACCTCGGCGTCTTCGATAAGGTGATCCTCTCTTACCGGGTCGGCGTGCAAAAACCCCATCCCCGCATCTACCGGCGCGCCGTGGCCGTGGGCCGGCGCGCGGGCGGCCGCGTCTTGTACACCGATGACCGGCCGGACCTCATCCGGGCGGCCCGCCGGTTGGGGATCAGCTCCATCCTTTTTTTGTCCGTCAAAGACTTCAAGAGAGAACTCAGGCGACGCAAGGTGCTGCCGTGAACGTCCCTATCGTGAAGACGTCCGGACTGACGAAACGTTTCCTCGAAGGCATCCCGTTTTTCCGCCGGGAGGCACTGGCCGTGGCGGATCTGGATCTGGAAGTCTTTCAAGGAGAGATCTTCGGCGTCCTGGGCCCTAACGGTGCGGGCAAGACGACCACCCTGAACATGCTGGCAGGGGTGGCGCGGCCGACGGCAGGCCATATCGAGCTCTTCGGTGTGCCCTTTGTCGCGGGCGATACAACGCCTTTCCGGCGCATCGGCTACGTCCCCGAGACGACGGTCCTGCCGGACTTTTGCACGGTGCACGACCTCTTGTTCTTTTTCGGCGCCCTCTTCGGGCTTACCACGGCGGTGATCCGGGAGCGGATCAAGCACCTCCTGGAGGTGACGGGGCTGACGAAAGAGCGCCACGTCCTCCTGAGGCACCTGTCGGCGGGACAACGGCGTCAGGTGGATTTTATTCAGGCGCTCATCCACGATCCGGACCTGATCATTCTGGATGAACCGACGGTCTACCTCGATCCCGTGATCCTTGGGCGCCTGCGGGAGATGCTCCGGGGACTCAAAGAATCGGGCAAGACCATCGTCATATCCACGCATTCACTCATGGAGATAGAAAGACTCTGCGACCGCGTGGCCGTGCTCAATGAGGGGCATTGCCTCAAGGTGGAGGGCCGCGACGAGTTCCTGCGGGCCGGCGGCATAGAGGAAGAGTTCATGAGGATCATCCGTCATGGGGATTAAGGCGGCTGCGCGCGACCTCAGAGGCACGCTCTTGATCGGCCGGGAGGTCTATCGTTGGGCGACGCGCGAGCGCATGATGTACGGTTTTCTGCTGCTCGCGCTGCTCTTCATCCTGATGGCCAACGTCCCCTTCGTGGTGGACGACCCGAAGGTCTTCGGCGACCAGACCCCGCAGCAGTCGGCCGTCCACATCGGGTTCGTCGCGGTCCATATCTTCATTCCCCTGATCGCCATCTTCGTCTCCGTCGGCGTCCTGCAGAGTTTTTTGGGGCGTGCCAACCTGACCCTCCTCCTTTCCAAGCCGGTGCGGTCGTGGCAGGTGCTGGCGGGGGCGGTGATCGGCCTGTTTCAGATGGTCTTTCTGAACTGGTTCCTGATGACCGCGGGGCTCTGGGTCATCCTGGTCTCTCAAACGCATCTTTTGACGGGGTACCTGTGGACAGGGATGAGTATCGCCCTCGTCATGGGACTTCTATGCATCAGCCTCAGCGTCCTTTTTTATCTCCTGGTGCCCAACGTCCTCGCGGGGATCCTGGTCATCCTGATGTTGATCGCGGGACTGGGCGGGCCATTGGCCCGCGAGACGTTCCTTGGGGCAGGCGCCTCGTCGTTCTTCAACCGGATGCTGGTCGTCAGCACCTATCTCCTGCCGCAGGTCAACGCCCTGTGGGGTGTCTCGATGGCGACGCTTAAGATGTTTACGCTGCATTTGGATTCGGGCCGCGTCATCGCACAGACGTTCGTCTTCATTTTCGTCGTTTTGTCGTTCAGTTTCGTTCAATTTCACCGCACGAGCCGTTTTTAATAAGAAATTTTTGTAAAAATTTTTTCCTCGTCGAGAAATTTGATGAAAAAAGATCGTCTTGCGTCCAAAATTTCTTGACAATATCTTTCCCATAGGATAATATTAAATTGAGGGGATAAATTTTTATTAACTCAAACTTCGTTAAAACACGGAGAAAAAATCGTCATCTCGTCTTGCAGGGGGGCTCCTCTTCACAGGGTCCCCCTTTTTCTTTGTCCTGCCCGTGATCGGTGCGCCTAAGGCAGAGGGGGACGGTGAGGCGTCGGCGCGGATGTCGCACCGACGAAAGAAGGATCTCTATGGGTTCTACCATCGGTTTTACCTATGATCTGAAGTCGGATCACCCGGAGCATGCCGAGGGTCCGCAGGAGGTCCTCGCGGAGTTGGACGTCCCGGAGACGATCGACCTTGTCGCTCGGGCGCTTGAGTCCGGCGGGCACCGGATAGAACGCATCGGGAATGTCCACAGGCTCCTGGAGCGCCTGCCGGGCCTCGATGTCGATATCGTCTTCAATATCTGCGAAGGACTGGGTCACCGGAGCCGCGAGGCCGAGGTGCCGACGATCCTGGAGGTATTCGGCGTGCCGTATGTCGGCAGCGACGGACTGACCTTGTCCCTGACGTTGGACAAGGTCATGGCCAAGAAGGCGTTTGTGGCCGACGGCGTGCCGACGCCGCGGTCCTTTTTGGCCAACGGGAAGTTTTCTTTGAAAGATTTAGACGGTATGAAGTTTCCAGTTATCGTCAAGCCGTGCCATGAAGGGTCTTCGAAAGGGATTTCGGAAGATTCGATCGTGAGGAAGAAGAAGGACCTCAAAGCGCAGATCGCCGAGGTGAACCGGCTCTACCGTCAGCCGGCCATGGTCGAGGAGTTTATCCGGGGCGGCGAATTCACGGTCCTCGTGATCGGCAACGATCCCCCTGAGGCGCTGGAGCCCGTGCAGATCCAGATCGCCGGACGTCTGGACCTGGGTGACCTGGTGTACACGTGGCGGCGCCTGACGTCGACGGACATCGAGTACGTCTGTCCGGCGAAGGCGCCGGCGGGCCTCAAGCGCAGGCTGTGTGCCCTGGCGGTGGCCGCCTATCGGGCAGTCGATTGCCGGGATTTCGGCCGGGTGGATTTTCGCGTGGATGAAAACGGACGGCCGTATGTCCTCGAGGTGAACCCGTTGCCGTCCTTGTCGGACGAGGACGTCTTTCCGATAATCTCCAGGGCGCACGGCTGGACGTATGAGGGGTTGCTTCTCAAGATCGTGGACAGTGCGCGTAAACGCTATGGGATCACTTAAGGTCGAAAATCCGGTCGTTGCCGCGGCGCCTGATGTCGTTGTTCCCACGACGCCGGGGCGGCGTGCGCCCATCGGCGACTACCACAAGGTCGCCCTGTGGAAGGACGTTACCGATGAGCAGTGGGAAGACTGGCGCTGGCAGATCAAGAACCGCATCACGTCCCTGGACCAGATCGCCAAGGTCTTGATCCTGACCCCCGAGGAGGAAGAGGGCATCCGCAAGTCCCGGGGGCGGCTCTCCATGGCGATCACGCCGTACTGGGTGACGCTGATGGATGCCAGCGATCCCGAGTGCCCCATCCGCCGTCAGGCCGTTCCCTCGAAAGACGAATTCGTTTTCGGCCCCAAGGAATTCGTCGATCCGTGCGCCGAGGACCGGGATTCTCCCGTCAGCGGTCTCGTGCACCGCTATCCGGACCGGGTGCTTCTCCTGGCGACCGAGCAGTGCGCCATGTATTGCCGGCACTGCACCCGGCGGCGCCTGGTGGGGGAGAAGGAGGCCCGCCTCTTCAACGGGAAGATGCTGGACGCGGCGGTCGGCTATATCAAGAGCAACCGGAAGATCCGCGATGTCCTCATCTCGGGCGGCGACCCGCTGATGCTCGAGGATGACGAGCTCGAGTCGATCCTGGTGAAGATCAAGAGCATCTCCCATGTTGAATTGGTCCGCATCGGGACCCGCGTTCCGGTGACGCTGCCCCAGCGGATCACGCCCGACCTCATCTGTCTCCTCAAGAAGTTCTCGCCGTTGTGGATCAGCATCCACTTCAACCATCCCCGCGAGATCAGCAAGCGCTGCAAGGCGGCCTGTGACATCCTGGCGGATGCGGGTATCCCGCTGGGCAGCCAGACGGTCCTCCTGAAGGGCGTCAACGACCGCCCCTACGTCATGAAGAAACTCATGCACGAGCTCCTGAAGGTCCGCGTGCGGCCCTACTACATCTATCAGTGCGACCCCGTCAAGGGGACGGCGCACTTCCGCACGCCGGTCGCCGTCGGCATCAATATCATCGACAAGCTGCGCGGCTTCACCTCCGGTTACGCCGTGCCCACCTATGTCGTCGACGCCCCGGGCGGCGGCGGCAAGATCCCCGTGGGGCCGAACTACCTCATCTCGCAGGACAAGGGCAGACACGTCCTGCGTAATTACAAAGGCAAGATCTACACGTACGTCGAGTAGCCCCCCTTTCCCATCATCTCGCCAGGCAACATCTCACCAGCCTACACGTTTAGGTGTTGTCTATCGGCTTATCCCTTCACCAGTCTACACGTTTAGGTGTTGCCTACCGGCTTATCCCTGGCTGGTTGACTTTTTGCTGTCGTTACGAGTAGGGTAGCGAGATGTTGCCTGGCTGCACCCGGCTGCATTAAGGTTTTGTCTGGTTGTGTTAAGGTTTTGCCTGGCTGCGTTAAGGTTCTGTCGCCAGGTCGGCCATAATAAGGTAAGGGGGCGCCTGTCGGACGGTGCCCACTGTCCGGTTGACGCCTTCGGGTCAATCGTTTATAATAGAACCCTAACGTTTGTGCCTACAGCACGTTACCCCGCGCCTTCTTCCCAAAGTCCTCTTAAGATAGTGCGGGGGTCGATGCCCATCGCTTAACAAAGGGAGTCCTGAAATGGAAAAGGTCAAGCCTGAACTCAAAAGGAGCATCGTCTTCGTTGCGCACGCCCAGGCCGGCAAGACCTCTTTGGTCGAGGCGCTTCTCTTCGCCGCCGGGGCGACGACCCGCAAAGGCACGATCGCCGAAGGCAACACGGTCAGCGATTACAATACGGACGAGATCGCCAAGAAGAACTCCATCAACTCCAGCGTCATGCACGCCGCCTGGAAGAACCACGCGATCCAGATCGTAGACACGCCCGGCTACGCGGATTTTATCGCAGACATGATCTGCGGCCTGCGGGCGGTGGACGGCGCGGTGATCGTGGTGGACGCGACCTCGGGCGTCGAGGTCGGCACCGAACGCGCCTGGGACAAGCTGGAAGAAAGAAACATCCCCCGTTTTATCTTTCTCAATAAGATGGACAAGGAGAATATCAATTTGGACGAGGTGATCAAGGAGATCCAGGAGCGGTTTTCCCGCGGCGCGTGTCTCGTGTCTTTTCCGCTCTCTTCCAACCTGAAGGAGACGATCGCCGAATCGGACGACGCCCTGCTCGAGCAGTACCTCGATGGCAAAGAGATCGACGATGACCAGTACAAGAAGGCCCTGAAGGGTGCCGTGCTCCAGGGCAAGATCTTTCCCATCATCACCGGCTCGGCGGCCACGGATGCCGGGGTCAAAGAGCTCTTGGACGGTATCGTGGAATATCTTCCCTCTCCGGTCGAAAGGCCGGCGGTCCAAGGTAAGGGTTCCGATTCCGGGGAGCCTGAGGAGATCGTCTGCAAGGAAGACGGTCCGCTGTGCGCCCTGGTCTTCAAGTCCATATCGGATCCTTTTGTCGGCCAGTTGACCGTGATGCGCATCTTTTCCGGTCGGCTTGACGCGAACACGGGCTTCTATAACGCGACCCGAGGCACGAAGGAGAGGGTCGGCAACCTGATGGTCTTGCAGGGCAAGGAACAGCGGTCGGTGTCCTCGGCGTCGTGTGGAGACATCGTGGCCGTGGCCAAGCTCAGAGAGACGATGTTGGGCGATTCGATCAGCGATAGCAAGACATCGATCCTCCTGCCGCCTTTCGTCCTGCCGGAGCCGGTCTTCTCCTCATCCATCAAGCCCAAGACGCGCCAGGACGAAGAGAAGATATCCGAGGCGCTGGCCAAGCTATGCGCCGGCGATCCGACCTTTAGGATCAACCGTGACGCCCAGACCAGAGAGCTCGTCATCACGGGCATGGGCGACCAGCACATCGACGTCATGGTCAGACGCCTGAAAGAGCGTTACCACGTCGAGGTGGCCATCGGGACCCCCAAGGTGCCATATAAGGAGACGATCAAAAGGGCGGCCAAGGCCCAGGGCAAGCACAAAAAGCAGTCCGGCGGCCGCGGGCAGTACGGCGACGTGTGGCTGGAGCTGGCGCCGTTGGAGCGGGGCAAGGACTTTGAGTTTGTCGACGAGGTCGTCGGCGGCGCGATCCCCCGCAATTTTATTCCCTCGGTTGAAAAGGGGATCCGCAGGGCGATGGCCGAAGGGGTGATGACCACCTTTCCCATGGTCGACGTGCGCGCCACCATCTATGACGGCTCCTACCACGACGTCGATTCCTCGGATATCGCCTTTCAGATCGCCGGCGTCCTGGCCTTTCGCAAGGCGGCGCTGGAGGCGGGTCCCATTCTCCTTGAGCCGATCATGGAGGCCGAGGTTTCGGTCCCCGAGGAGTTCATGGGTGCGATCCCGGCGGACCTGAACAGCCGCCGGGGGCGGGTCCTGGGCGTCGAGGCGCGCGGCAAGAGCCAGACCATCAAGGCCCTCGTGCCGCTGGCCGAGATGTTCCGTTACGCCTCGGACCTGCGCTCGATGACGGGCGGCCGCGGGAGCTACACGATGCACTACGTCGGTTACGAAGAGGTGCCGCAGAAGATCATCCAGCAGATCGTCGCCGCGAACCCGCGCCACAAGGCGCAGGAAGACGGATAACGCGATGAAGGCGAGCGTCACCGGCATCCCGGATTTTCCTTTTGGCAAAAAGCCCCTTGTCGATGAGAGGGTGAAGGCCCTTCAGGGTCTTTACAAGTCGCAGAAGGCGACGTTGGTCCAGGTCGAGTACGTCCCGGACAAAGATATCAAGACGGCGGACGCGATCGTCTGCTTAAAAGAGCGCAGGCTCGACCTCGTCATCATGGACATGGAAATACTGGAGGCGCGGCTCCAGAAACCTTTAGGCGAGGTAGAGGCGGCGCTCCTGCGGCGCGCGCAGGCTTCTCTGGAAAAAGAGGAATTTTTGAAAGCGGCCGCATGGGACGAGGAGGAAAAAAAGATCCTCGTCAACATCAACCTCGTGACGCTCAAGCCCGCCGTCCTCATCGCGCCCCAGGAGATCGAAGATGTGCCGGCACTGACGCGTCGCGTCTTTGACGCGGCCGGCCGCATCGTCTTTTTGACCGCCGGGCCCAAGGAGGCCCGGGCCTGGGAGTTGCGCTGCGGCAGCTCGGCCCTGGTCGCCGCCGGTGCGGTCCACTCGGACATCGCGCGCGGCTTTATCCGCGCCGAGGTGATGGCCTTCGCAGAGCTCGCGAAGATCGGCAACGTGCACCAGGCCAAGGCCTCCGGCTGCCTGCGCCAGGAGGGCAAGGAGTACGCCGTTCAGGACGGCGACGTCATCGAGTTCAAGTTCAGCGTGTGAGGAGGTCATGTTAAAGATCAAGAGGGCGTTGCTCAGCGTTTCGGATAAGGCGGGGATCACGGAGTTTGCACGGACGTTGACGGGGCTCGGCGTCGAGATCGTCTCGACCGGCGGCACGGCAAAGATGCTCAAGGCCGCGGGGATACCCGTGATCGAGATGTCCGATTACACGGGCTTCCCCGAGATGATGGACGGCCGCGTCAAGACCCTGCACCCGAAGATCCACGGCGGCCTCCTGTCGGTGCGCGAAAACCCTGAGCACATGCGCCAGGCCCGGGAGCACGACATCGGTCTCATCGACATGGTCGTCGTGAACCTGTATCCTTTCCAGGAGACGATCAGCCGCAGGGACGCAGCCCTCACCCACGCGATCGAGAACATCGATATCGGCGGCCCGTCGATGCTGCGCTCGGCCGCCAAGAACTACCGTTCGGTGGCGGTCGTGCCGGACCCCAAGTTTTACGGCCGCCTCACCGAGGTGTTGACCCGGCACGCCGGGTGCGTGCCGGACGGCCTGCTGGAAGAGATGGCGGTCGAGGTCTTTAAGTTGACCGCGCATTATGACAGTGTCATCGCCGGCTACCTTCAGAATAAATTGGGCGGTCCGGTGCCGCACCGGCTGGCCGAGCTGCCCCGGATCTTTTCCGTCACGCTGATGCAGACGGCCTTGTTGCGCTACGGGGAGAACCCCCATCAGAAGGCGGCGCTGTACCGCATGCCGGAGGCGTTGAGCCCGCACTTTCTGGTCAACGCCAAGCAGCTGCACGGCAAGGAGCTGTCCTTCAACAATTATCTGGACCTTGACGCCGCGCTCGCGCTCATGCGGGAATTCGAGCGGCCGGCGGCCTGCGTGATCAAGCACGGCAATCCCACGGGTGTGGCCGAGAACGTGCGCCTCTCGGCGGCCTTGCGTCAGGCCTGGGATACGGACCCGCTTTCGGCCTTCGGCGGCATCATCGGCCTGAACCGGCCGGTGGATGCCGCGACGGCCAAGGTGATCTTAAGGGCCGGCTTCTGCGAGTGCGTCTTGGCGCCCCGCTTCTTGCCTGAGGCCCTGACGTTCTTAAGGACAAAAAAGAACCTGCGTCTCCTCGAGGTGCCGGGGACCGACGCGCCCCAGCGCGATCCCTTTGATTTCAAGAAGATAGACGGCGGGATCCTGATCCAGCAGGAGGACGACCGGGACTACAAGGAGAGCGACCTGCGCGTCGCCACGCGCCGCCGGCCGACGAAACGGGAGCGAGCGGCGCTCTCCTTTGCCTGGAAGGTCGTCAAGCACGTCAAGTCCAACGCCATCGTCCTGGCGGACGGCACCAAGACCGTCGGCATCGGGATGGGCGAGACGAGTCGCGTCGATTCGGTCTACATGGCCGTCAGGCGCGCCGGTGAGCGCGCCCGGAAGTCCGTCTTGGCCAGCGACGCGTTCTTTCCCAAGGGCGACAATATCGCCCTGGCCCGCCGCGCCGGCGTCACGGCCATCATCCAGCCCGGCGGCTCGATCGCCGATGCGGCGGTGATCGAGGCCGCGGACCGCGCCAAGATGGCGATGGTCTTCACCGGCATCCGCCACTTCAAGCATTAAGCCCCCATGACGTACGAAGAAGCCATCTGTTATCTGGAAAGCTTCGTTGATTATGAAAAGAGGACCGTGACGCACTACCGCGCGGCCTTCAAGATCGAGCGGGTCAAGAAACTCCTGGCCAACATCGGCGAGCCGCAGGACGGCTTCAAGGTCGTCCACGTGGCCGGGACGAAGGGGAAAGGGTCCACGTCCTGTTTTATCGCGCACATCCTGCGGGAGAACGGTCTTCGCGTGGGGCTTTACACCTCGCCGCACCTTAATGACCTGCGCGAGCGCATCCGCATCCTCGACGTCCACCACCAGGCCGATACCCGCCAGGTCTTTGCGGGGATGATCCTCAAAAACGAATTCGCCGAGATCCTTTCATCGATCCGGCCGCAGATCGATTTTTTCCGTCGTTCTTTTCAGAACTACGGGGCGCTGACCTTTTTTGAGATCCTGACCGCCGTCGCGCTGACGCACTTCCGCAACAAGGGCGTCGACATCGCGGTCCTGGAGACGGGGCTCGGCGGCCGCCTGGATGCGACGAATGCCGCGCGGTCCCACGTCAGCGTGCTGACGCCGATCAGCTACGATCACGAAAAGGTGCTGGGTCAGACTCTTGCGGAGATCGCCTTTGAAAAGGCGGGGATCGTCAAGACGGAGAATATCCGTACCGCCGAGGGGTTCTCGGTCGCCGTGACCGCGGCCCAGGAGAAGTCCGTGGCGCAGGTATTGCGCCGCCACGCCAAGGCCGTCCCGTGTCTGCTCCTGGAGATGGAAAAGGACTTTTTTTACAAGAAGCTGTCCGCCAGCCTCTCCGGCCAGGAGCTTTATTATTCGGGCGTGAACCGCGATTCGCGGTTTTTTTCGATCAAGATGCTGGGGGTCCACCAGTTGATCAACGCGTCGCTGGCCGTCGCCGCCTGCGAGGCGCTGGGGCTCTACGGCATCAAGGTCACGGGTGATGCGATGAGCCGCGGCTTAGCTCAAACCTACTGGCCGGGGCGCCTTGAGGTGATCCGCACGCAGCCGTTTATCATCCTGGACGGCGCGCACAACCGCGAGTCGGCCAGCTGCCTGGCCGTCTTTCTCGAGAGGGAGTTCAAGAAGATGCGCAAGTGGTTTGTGCTAGGGGCCTGCCAGGACAAGGATATCCGCGGCGTGATCCAGGAATTGGAGCCGTTGGCCGACAAGATCGTCCTGACGCGGGCCAACAACCCCCGCGCGGCGGACCCCGCCGAGATCAGCCGGAACTATCTGCGCAAGAAACCTTACGCGGTGACGGCGACCGTTGAGGAGGCGCTCAAGCTTGTCAACAGGGAGTCTTCCCCCGATGACCTGGTCGTGGTCACCGGTTCCCTCTTCGTGGTCGGCGAGGCGAAGGCGTTATGGCAGGGTTAGGGCTGGATGATACGATAGCCGCCGTGGCAACGGCCGTGGGCGAGGGGGCGGTAGGCATCGTGCGCCTCAGCGGTCCCGAGGCCCTGAAGGTCGTCGATAAGATCTTTCTCGCCCGCAACCGGCGATCCCTCTTCGAACAGCCTGATTTCACGATGCGCCTGGGCTGGATCGTGCGCGGTGCCTGCGGCCGCGAGATGCCGGCCAGCCGGTCCTGCGACGTCGTCGACGAGGTGCTCGTGTCGGTGATGCGCGCGCCGAGGAGCTACACGCGCGAGGATGTCGTCGAGGTGAACGCCCATGGCGGCATGCGCGCGCTGGAGGCGGTCCTGAGGCTTGTCCTTGAAGGCGGTACGCGGCTGGCGGAGCCCGGCGAGTTCACGCGCCGCGCCTTTTTGAACGGCCGTCTGGATCTGCCTCAGGCGGAAGCGGTCTTGGACGTGGTCCGCGCCAGGGGCGACTGGGCGCTTAAGAACAGCGAGCGCCAGCTTTTGGGCGCGTTGTCGCACGTCTTTTGCGAGATGCGCGATCACCTCATCGGCATCCTGGCCGACATGGAGGCGGTCCTTGATTTTCCGGAGGAAGAGACGGGCGTGGCACAGGCGCGGCATTTCGTGCCGCTCCTCGTCCAGGCCGCCGACCGTATGGATGCCCACCTGAAGCGCAGCGTCCAGGGCCGCCTGATCCGCGAAGGCCTGAAGGTCGTGATCACCGGCCGGACGAACGTCGGCAAGTCTTCCTTATTGAACGCGCTCCTGCGCCAGGAGCGGGCGATCGTGACGCCCCTGCCCGGCACGACGCGTGATACGGTCGAAGAGACCATCCGTATTCAGGGGCTGGCGGTCCATCTTATCGACACCGCCGGGCTCACCGTTGCCCGCGACGCGGTAGAGGTGGAGGCCCTGGCGCGCAGCCGACAGGCCCGGGAGAAGGCCGATATCGTCCTGTGCGTCCTGGACGGATCGGTCGGCCTCCAGGACGAGGACAGGCGGCTCTTTGAGTCTTTTGCCGATAAGGCGCATCTCATCGTCATCAACAAGTTTGACCTGCCGCGCGCCTGGGACAGGGAGGCGCTGCGGAACTGGACCGTCGGGCCGGTGATCGACGTGTCCGCGCGCACCGGCGACCATATCATGGAACTGGAGCAGGCGGTCCTGAAGAGCGTCTTCGACGGGCCGCCGGCCTGGGACGAGGGGGCGTGGGTCTCCAACGTCCGACACATCGAGACGCTGCGCCGCGGCCGCGAGGGGCTCACGCGGGCCATCGATTCGCTGGAAGAAGGGCTTCCCCTGGACGTGGCGGCCCTCGACGTGCGCGCCGCCACCCAGAGCATCGGCGAGATCACCGGTGCGGTCTGCACCGAAGAGATCCTCGACGCCATTTTTTCGAAGTTTTGCATCGGCAAGTGAGACCCCGGTCCGCGGGATAGCGAGTGAGGGCGAGCCGGGGTGATTTACGGGATAACGATAGAGGGAGATCATGGACAAGAAGAAGATCGAGAAGGCGATACGGATGGTCCTGGAGGCGATCGGGGAGGACCCGCAGCGCCGGGACCTTGAGGGGACGCCCGAGCGCGTGGCGGACATGTATGAGGAGATCTTCGCGGGCCTGCGCGAGGACCCCAAGAAGGAACTGGAGGTCATCCTCGACCAGAAACACGAAGAGATCGTCCTTTTAAAAGACATTCCGCTCTATTCCGTCTGTGAACATCACCTCATCCCGTTTATCGGCCGGGCGCACGTGGCGTATATTCCCAAGGGCGGCCGGGTGACGGGCCTGAGCAAGATTGCCCGGGTGGTGGAGATCCTCTCCAAGCGGCCGCAGGTGCAGGAGCGGTTGACGACCCAGGTGGCCGGCGTGATCATGGAAAAGCTCAAGCCCCTTGGGGTGATGGTGGTGATCGAGGCCGAACACCTGTGCCTGAGCATGCGCGGGGTGAAGAAACCCGGCATCACGACGGTGACGAGCGCGGTCCGCGGGGTCTTCAAGGAGAACGAAAAGACGCGCGCGGAGACCCTGGCGCTCATCAAGGGGACCCGGTAGGCCTCGGGGCCCTGTTTGACAATTGTGCAGGATTATGTTATAAAAGGCATAGGCACACCGACGGTGCCCGCGAAAGAAGGCAATGGGGCGTTCTTGAGAGAGAACGCCTTTTTTGTTGCCCGGGCGGCGTCACCGGCCTTGAACGGCGTTGCGGTGAGCGGGCGCACTATTTTTTAGGTTGACAAAAAGGGAGAGAAATGGCTAAACTCAAGAAGGGGATGCGGTTGGCGTGCGTGCCGTGCGGCCGCCGGGTGGTCGTCGATGTGTGCGGCGCCTCGACGCAGACCATCTGGTGCTGCGGCAGGCCCATGGCACATAAGCGCAGCGCCTCGAAGACAAAGAAGCGCAGCCGCTAGATCCGCGCGCTCTTTGCCTGCCTTTTTGCTTCACCTTACGATCAGAGGATCCGTCGGGGACTATGGGGTGTCTTCACAGCGGGAGGAGTGTCTCTTCATCTGGTCGTGTCGCTGTCTGGGCGTCGCTCCTGTTTTTCATCGTTTTCTTCCACGTCCCTCTTTTAACGGCTCAACAGTCCGGAGGATCTGCGGTGGTGCGGTTACCCGACCCCGAAGGGGACGGCGGTGTTTCTCTCGAAAAGACGCTCGCGGGGCGCCGTTCCGTGAGGAGCTATAAAAGTGACGCCCTGTCTTTAGCACAGGTAGGCCAGCTCCTTTGGGCGGCGCAGGGCCAGACGCATCCGCGAGGGCTTAGGACGGCGCCGTCGGCCGGCGCCACGTACCCGCTCGGGCTCTACGTGGCGGCGGGACAAGTCGAAGGGCTGGCACCGGGCATCTACCGTTATGAATCCGGGGATCATGCCTTGATATTATTGAGGAAGGCAGATGTGCGCCCCGACATGGCTCGGGCCAGCTACGGACAGGGCTGGGCTGCCGGCGCACCCGCCCTTCTTATTATCACAGCGGATTTCAGGCGCACGGCAGGACGCTACGGCACGCGGGGCGAGGGCTACGTCGCCCTCGAGGCTGGCTGCGCGTCTCAAAATATCGCGTTGGAGGCCGTGGCGCTGGGGCTGGGATCGGTCATCATCGGGGCCTTTGACGACGCCGGCGTGAAGGCTGCCGCCGGCCTGCCGGAGGAAGAAGAGCCTCTCTTGTATATGCCGGTGGGTGTCCCTGATTAGGTGCGAGGCCAAGGGAAAGGGCGCGGCCAGGGCTGGGGTATAGAAAGACCAGGTCTTTCTATACCATGTGTTGCTGTTTTGAGTGTCCCGCGTAGGCGCGGCGGCATGTAGCGGCAAAAGGAGGGGATATGGGGGCAAGACGCTTTTTGAAGATGGCGGTGATCCTGGCGTTGGGGGTGAACGTCTCCGGCTGTGCGACCATCAACAAGTGGAAGCGCGCGGACGACCTGGAGCGCGAAAACGCGCGTCTGCGCAATGAATTGGATGGATTGCAGGGGGAGCGCGATACGGCCCTGGAGAGGGCCCGCCGCGAACTGGCCCGGGCGTTTAAGAGTGAGCTTGAAGAGTATCAGGCCAAGCTGGAGATGACGGAGCGCGGCCTCGTCTTGACGTTCCTGGCCGAGGTCTTCTTCGGCTCGGGCAAGGCCGAGGTGCGTCCGCAGGGCAAAGAGGTCCTGGATAAGGTGGCTAAGGTCTTGAAGGAGGATGTCCCGGACTCTCCGGTCGCCATCGAGGGGCACACCGATTCAGACCCCATCAAGCACTCCGACTGGAAGTCCAACTGGGAGCTCTCCACGGCCCGCGCCCTTGCCGTGCTGCACTATTTCATCGATGAGGGCGGCGTGGCGCCGGACAAGCTCTCCGCGGTCGGCTACGGCGAGTACCGTCCCGTGGCCTCCAACGAGACCGCCGACGGCAAAAAGAAGAACCGGCGCGTCGAGATCGTCATCCTGCCGTCCAAGCTGAAGAAGGTCAAGGCAGACTAGCCTTTCTCTTTCAAGGCAGCGCGCTGTCCCCAAAGACGTGGCGCGCTCGTCGAGGGTTAATAAAAAAGGCGCCTCTTTTAAGAGGTGCCTTTTTTATTACCTGCCTTTTGCGAGCGCATGGCCCCCTGAGTCCTCTCACCGGGGTCGCCCGGACCTTCTGTGCTTAGATCACCCCTTGGTCTATCATGGCATCGGCCACCTTGAGGAAGCCCGCGATGTTGGCCCCCCGCACGTAGTCGATGTGCTTGCCCTCTTTGCCGTACCGCACGCACTGCTCGTGGATGGCCACCATGATGCCGTGCAGTCTTTTGTCCACTTCTTCGCGCGTCCACGAGAGGCGCAGGCTGTTCTGGCTCATCTCAAGACCGGACGTGGCGACGCCTCCGGCATTGGCTGCCTTTCCGGGCGCATATAAGATCTTTGCTTCCTGGAATACCTTGGTGCCTTCCGGCGTCGTCGGCATATTAGCGCCTTCGCCGATAGCGATACAGCCGTTTTTGACGAGCGTCTTGGCGTCTTCGCCGCTGATCTCGTTCTGGGTGGCGCTCGGGAAGGCGATGTCGCACTTCACCTCCCACGGTTTCTTGTTCTCATGGTAGTTGCATTTGAACTCCTCGGCGCACTCCTTGATGCGGCCGCGCCGGACGTTCTTGATCTCGAAGACGCACTTCAACTCCTTGCCGTCGATGCCGCCCTCGTCGTGGATGAAGCCGTTGGAATCCGACAGGGTGACGACCTTGGCGCCGAGCTCATTGAGTTTCTCGACCGTGTACTGGGCGACGTTGCCGGACCCCGAGACGGCGCAGACCTTTCCCTTGAGGGATTCTCCCCGTGTCTTGAGCATCTCTTGGACAAAGTAGACGCAGCCGTAACCCGTGGCCTCCGGGCGGATGAGGCTGCCGCCCCAGTTCAACCCCTTGCCGGTCAAAACGCCGGTGAACTCGTTGCGCAGCTTTTTGTACTGGCCGAACAGGTAGCCGATCTCCCGGCCCCCGACGCCGATATCTCCTGCCGGCACATCGGTATCCGGGCCGATATGGCGGAAGAGCTCGTTCATGAAACCCTGGCAGAACCGCATCACCTCGTTGTCGCTCTTGCCCTTAGGGTCAAAGTCCGAGCCGCCCTTGCCCCCGCCCATCGGCAGGGTCGTCAGGCTGTTCTTGAAGACCTGCTCGAAGGCCAGGAACTTCAGGATCCCCAGGTTCACGCTCGGGTGGAAGCGCAGCCCGCCCTTGTAGGGCCCGATGGCGCTGTTCATCTCGATGCGGAACCCGCGGTTGACCTGGATCTCGCCCTTGTCGTCGACCCACGGGACGCGGAACATGATGATCCTCTCGGGCTCGACGACCCTTTCCAGTATCTTGTGCTCCCGGTATTTCGGGTTCTTCTCGATGAAGGGCAGGAGGCTCTCCACGACCTCCTCCACCGCCTGGTGGAACTCCGTTTGGCCGGGGTCCTTGGCGACAACTTTGTCCATGAACTCCTTGATCTTCTTTGACATCGGCCACTCCTTTCTGGTTTTTTAGGATTTTCCTAAAAGCCTTTTCGTTATGGACCGGGCCGCCTTCTTGGCCATGCCCATCGCCTCGATGACGGTCCCTTCCCCTCCCACGATATCGCCGCCGGCAAAGACGTTCTTCACGGAG
>Ga0315537_1000204_pt1 | contig 43275 bp, 35 predicted proteins | sample SalMarSW160270MG_FD_203091 | JGI IMG/M metagenome (GOLD analysis project Ga0315537, IMG submission 203091) | Salt marsh sediment microbial communities from the Plum Island Ecosystem LTER, Massachusetts, United States - Salt Marsh Sediment SW1602-70 ... | reverse complement strand
ATATACTCTCCTTCATTCTCGCCGAATTCACCCGGAACGTAACCAACGGCAAGTCTGGCGGGTACATCGACGGAACGGAGCATTACCACCATCGCCGAGGCAAAGTAAAGGCAAAAACCGGATTTCTGGTTGTACAGGAAATATTGCACACCATCAGCGCCCTCCGGTGGAGGTTCGATTTCTTGTGTATAGGGAAACTGCGAAAGGTAGTTATCTATGGCAGTTACCTTTTGATAGGGGGTTTTGGCATCGCTGGTTATATCTTTACTCAGTAGTTTTATCTCATCAGGGAAATTAGCGGGTAGCCGGGTGTACTCGTGTGCAATTGACGACGGATAGTCTTCGCCGACCAAGGATAGATCACTGGATGAAGGAGAAGAGACGGTGGAAGTTACGGTATAGTGTTCTCCGGGGCTAAGTACGCGAGGTGTCGTAACCGCGATTACGTCTCTGTCACTGACACCTACCAGAACGCTGGTGTCCGATGATACAAAGCTGCCTGCCGTCAACATGGCATCTGTCTTTATATTCGTCGTGACCGTATAAGTAATTGTTTCGCCGCTGGTAATAGCATCGGCATCTTCCCAGGGAACTCCTTTTGCCAGTAAATTATCGACGACCGGGCGGTTTGTCCAACCCTGAGAGGTGTAGGTATCATACACTTTTATCCGCCAGTAGGAAGGTTGCGGGGAAAGAATGACGAAATCAACATCATCTTTCTCTTTCCAGACAGGGCCGAATTTAATGTCCTGACGTGTGCTGCTCGTGTTCAATGGCTGCTTCGAGGGGACCTCGGCGAACAGGTTGAGAAATGAGCCTTCCAGATCCTGTATCCATAACATCTTGGTCGCGATAAATGTCTGGAGTTGAGGTATCCGCATTTCCGGAGTTATCCGGGCAAAGGAAACTGACACGAGGATGATACACAGGAGTATTGTTAACGGGGAAAGCAGGCTTCGCTTGGAAAATCCCGTGGCATGCCCCGATACATTCTTTTGTTTGATAACGCGCATCCGGATTATCAGGAATATGGCGGCGACAAAGTAAAGCCCGAAGAAGAAGTAATAACTTGCCGGAAGGTTGCTTAAATTTACTATTACAACCAGTGTACCTATGCAGACGGCTACCCAGGCATTATTGCGACGTAAAATATACCATGTCGAGAAATAGCCCATTAACCAGATCAGGAATGAGAGGAATATGGCAAAACCTACAGTCTCGGAGGATGACAGCTGGTATGTCTGCCAGGCTGTTATACCGATACCGACAACCAAGGCAATGATATGCGTTACTATACCGGGGAGACGACTCCTGGCAAGATACCAGGCCACTGCTATCGAGAAAACGAGTATCAGAGTAAATGACGGTTGGGGGGTAATCCACCGGGCCCGTTCTACCGAAAGGACGGCAATTTCCAGGACCAGGAAAAGTAAGATAATGGTTACCCAAATCTGCCGATCGCCCAACCGGGACAGCTTATTTCCACGTAGGCTTTTCAATAACGGCGTATTTACCTGCTTTTTATCAGTTCTGCTCATCGCTATACTCTGTCCCTCATATATTGAAATCGTGAGGAATACAACCGGCTATCCAACGCCCGAGATATTTCCATTCCCTGCCTGACCATATAGACATGAAAACCCACGGAACTGAGGTAGCGGGTATTATTATCAGGAGTGCTTACACCACCGAAGCTGAAGGAATCGAGCAGGATGACAATAACTTTTCCGTGGCGGTCGATGACGTGACGCAGCGATTTAGCTATTCCGGGATTTGCCGAGGGCATAATAACAATTACGATGGATTCTGCCGTAAGATGCTCTGCTCTTGAATCAAGTAAGCCATTTATAGGCACATCACCGGTAGCCTTTATCAGGGCTAAAGAGTGCAGGATGTTTTGCAGGTGGTCTTCTCCTGTCTGGGGAGAAAGTAAATAAGAACGGTCACCCGTAGTTATTAGACCCACCTTTTTCCCGGCGTCCAGATATTTTTTTACCAATGATGCGGCTACGGTTATACCGTATTCCTCGGTGGTTTCATCGTCTTCACCGAGTTGAGAACTACGATGCATATCAAGGACAATCCAGATATCCTGGTAGCTGGACTTAGCACGGTCGGGGTCGAACTCACTGACCATAAGATTTCCGGTATGAGCGGTAGTATGCCAGTGAATGTGGCGGAGACTGTCACCGTTGATATATTCGCGTACGCGGGAAGCATTGGGACCAACCATGCTGGCTAGCCACCGGTTCGAACCCATTCCGCTTTGCCGCTCCGGAGATAATTCGAAGTACGGCAGCTCTACCGTTGCCGGGTAAATGACGATTTGCTGTCCCTTGCTAACGTATTGTTCTACCGGCCAGAAACCGAGAGGGTCGCCTGCCCTTACCTTAATAGCACCTATTCTGTAGGGTCCTCTATGCCGACAATGGACTTCGGTTTTCCAGGTAAAAGAACTCCGTGAAGAAAGACTGAGGGTCAACTCGTTTCTGTAGCCCGGTAAATCGGTATCCTCCCGGGTTTCAATCAGTGGAGAGGGTATTATATTGTGGTTGGTTAATGTAAATTCTTCCTCGAAGCGCTCACCGACCTGGCAGATATCGGGAGTTTCTTTGACATGGCACTCGAGTCTGCGGGTACTCAACCACGACCATAAATAACCCAGCAGCAGCAGTACGACAAGGAATACGAAGAAACGCCAGAGGAGCGTAAAACCCCCGAGTATGGCTATTGTTAAGATAAGAAAGAGAAATATAATGAGAATCCATCGTCTGTTCATGGTTTTTATCCTGAGATAGTGGACTTTGTCATGTTGTACCAATCCAACTGATTTTAACGTTCGGGGATTGTGCCCGGTACGGGTACTGTTTCCAGTATCTCGGCGATTATGGCCTGGCTATCCCTTCCCGTTGTCTGACCTCCGGGCGACATTAAAGAGCGGTGGGCCAGGGCTGATTCTGCCAGGGCTTTAACATCATCGGGTAGAACATAATCTCGTCCGTGCAGCAGGGCTCGGGCTTGAGTCGTACGGAAAAGCGCCAGCGAGCCGCGGGGAGAAGACCCGAGAAATATCGAGGGATGCTGGCGGGTTGCCTCCACCAGTGCTACGATGTATTCCTTAATCATGTTATCTACGAATATTTCTTTAACCGTCTCTTGAATCATCAAAATGTCCGAAGCATCCACTACGTAGTCGATTTGCTCGATGGGATGAATATACTGTTGATTTTCAACTATGGCTATCTCTTCGGACGAGGTGGGGTAGCCGATGTTTATACGCAGTAAAAACCTGTCCAGCTGTGCTTCCGGGAGGGGGAAGGTTCCTTCAAATTCGATAGGATTCTGGGTGGCCAGGACATGGAAAGGCGAAGGCATTTGGCGGGTGATACCGTCCACGGTAATCTGTCTCTCACCCATGGCTTCCAGCAAGGCGGACTGTACTTTGGGTGTGGCCCGGTTGATTTCATCCGCCAGCAATACCTGAGTCATAATCGGGCCGGGACGGAACTCGAAATCGCTGGTTTTCTGGTTGTATATCGTGACTCCGGTTATATCGCCCGGGAGCATGTCGGGCGTGAATTGAATCCTTTTGAAGCTGCAATTTATTGATTTTGCCAGGCTCCTGGCCAGTATTGTCTTGCCGACACCGGGGGTATCTTCGATGAGCAGATGTCCCTGACTGATTAAGGCGATTACGGCCAGCTGCACTGCTTCGGTCTTGCCGACCATTACCTTTTCTACGTTTTCTACTATTTTCTCGGCGAGTTGTTGGGCTTTGGAAAGATTGTTGTCTGCCATTGTCTGTCCGGAGGAATCCAGGAGATTGAGTTCAGAATAAATGTTCCCCCTGATTCGAGTATATCATAAGGAATAATTACTAACAAAAATACCAATTGAAAGTTTATTAATAATAAGGTCGTATTTATTTTTAGTTTATAGGTGTATACCTCACCCCTGACCCCTCTCAAACAGAATGGGATACGAGTGCGAAAAATGAATATGTTTGAGAGGGGGCAGGGGGAGAGCATCTTCAATCAACCGAAACCAACCAAAACCAATAATAAGTTGGTTTTACAGCCGGGATATAACAGTGCGTCAGAACCAGAAAAATAATGATATTGTTATGAGGTCAATCACTGACATTAAGAAAGACCGTATCAGGATTTTCCCACCATGAATGCCCAATCGATTCCAAACCGGTCGCGGAAGCCGACAACACAGGGACTATAGTCTGTTTCCTGCACGGGAGCAGTGACCTCGCCCCCTTCTTTCATTATTTCATAAGACTGTATTAAGTCTTCTTTATTATCATAAATGACTACCAGGCATGGCGGTCCCAAATCCTCATCATTCATCATGATTCTTTGTCCGTGGATAAATATTTCCGCATGCCTGACACCCTTTTTATCTTCGTCTTCAGGATAGGGAATAACCGTCTTGACCTCGGCTCCAAACGCTTTGGCATATTGTGAGATAGCTTCTTCACTTCTTCCGTTGAAATATAGATGCGGTACGAGCATGATTAGTTCCCCCATTCTTTTCATTCCTAAAAAAGTGATTTCTCCCCGGGATTTAAGAGACCCTTATTCTCTAAATAATCAAAGACTTCCTGGTTATTTCTAGGGTCTTCCCCGGTATGCAGAACCGGGCCATAACCCCAGTCTATTACGATAGTGTTATGGCTTTCATCAAGTTTCATCAGTGCATCTAGAATAACGACCCCAGAATAGGACAAAGAAGATACCATTGAATAGAATTTTCCTCTGTAAATCTCTTTACCTTTTAATTTAACGACGAAATCATCCTGATACAGGGTTTCCTGAAGCTTGGGTATGCCACCGTAAGTCATGTAGGAGTTCCATTTCTCTATCCCTTCTTCGTTCAACTCAATGGTATGAGAATCCTTATAATATGCCTTAATATGATGCTCGGATAACACCAGCTCCCCGCTATCGACCAGGTAGATACCGAAGCCAGGCTCATTATTACAGGCAGAAAGACACGCAAAGGCAAGTAGCAGGGTAAGAATAAGAAACGGAGAAGTGCTTTTAGCCAACCTATAAATTATACTTCTCATAATACTATCCTGTGTAAATCAATTCTCAGGTAAATAATTATACTACGTTTGCCTTGTATGTTGGTAAATGTGTAAAATGACTATGAAGGCAAGCTTTTCCTCAACTATTCACCTAACCGCAAAATATCGTAACTATTAAGTGATTATCCTCAGAGGCAAACCCTCTGGTCAGGAGGAAAATATTGAACGAAGTAGCTGAGTTAACGGTCAGTTCCGATGCCCCCGGTGCCAGGCTGTTCATGCTCGGGAACGAAGCATTCGCCAGGGGTGCCATTGAAGCCGGTGTCCAATGCGTGGCGGCATACCCCGGTACGCCGTCGAGTGAAATCACGGAAACGCTGATCAATGTCTCTAAAGACATCGGTTTTTACGCCGAGTGGTCGGTAAATGAGAAAGTTGCCCTGGAAGTAGCTATCGCGGGTTCCGTGAGCGGTCTGCGTTCGTTAGCTATCATGAAGCACGTCGGCGTGAATGTCGCCCACGACCCCCTGATGACGGCCAGCTACATGGGCGCCCGCGGGGGACTGGTACTGGTGTCCGCCGACGACCCCGGACAGTGGAGCTCGCAGAACGAGCAGGACAACCGTTACATTGCCCGGCAGGGTTACATACCGGTTCTGGAACCGGCCACCGGACAGGAAGCCAAGGACATGATGGCGGATGCCTTCCGCCTATCCGAGGAGTTCGGGCAGATGTTCATGTTGAGGTCGGTAACGCGTATCGGTCATGCCCGGAGCGATATTGTCTTCGGTGAGATATCCAGTGATGTTCGGGAGGGCAAGTTCGTTAAAGACCCGGTCAAGCTGGTATGTTTACCGGCCAATTTCAGAAAAAACCGCCGTCTGGTGATAGACAGGATGGCGAGGATAAGGAAAGCGGTGGATTCGCTGCCTTTCAACCGGCTTGCTCTTAAAGACGGAGCAAAACTGGGAGTTATCGCCAACGGTATTTCCTACGGATATACGATTGAAGCAATCAGATTGTTGGGGCTGGAAGATAAGATTTCCGTGTTGAAGATAGGTACGCCTTATCCTTTACCCGCAGAGCTAACCAAGCAGTTGCTGAAATCGGTACCGACCGTCCTGGTGGCGGAAGAGCTGGAGCCTTTCGTTGAGGATGAAGTTAAAGTCATTACCAAGGACAACGATATCGACGTGAAAATCCACGGGAAAGACCTGCTATCGCTGGTGGGAGAGCTTTCTACTCGCCAGGTCGCCGAGGCTCTCAGTACCCTGACCGGAGTCAAACCATCGGTTGATTTTGCGGCGATAGATAAGATAAAGATTGAGACGGAGTCGCTTTTGCCCGTTCGCCCGCCGACGATGTGCGCCGGTTGCCCGCACCGGTCGTCTTTTTACGCTATTAATATCGCCTGCCAGCGTTATGAACAAGAAACCGGGAAAACACCGGTGAAGACCGGAGATATCGGCTGCTATGCTCTGGCGGCTAATCCGCCGCTGAACTCCGATGACATAGCTATCTGTATGGGCGGAGCTTTTGGGTTGGGCAGCGGCTTCCCGCACGTTCTCGACGTACCGGTGGTAGCCCATCTGGGTGATTCCACGTTCTTTCACTCCGGCATCCCTCCGATGATTAACTCGGTGTTCAATAAAGCCTACGTGACCATGGTGGTCCTCGATAACGGCACCACCGGCATGACGGGATTTCAACCCCACCCCGGTGCTCCTGCGGACGATAGTGTTCCGGTAAAAATCGAGGATATCGCCAGAGCCAGCGGCGTTAAATTCGTCGAAGTCGTGGACGCGTTCGACCTGTCTGAGCTTATTGATACTATGGAAAAAGCTATCAGATTTGAAGGGCCTTCCCTGGTTGTCGTACGGCGACTCTGTAATATTCTGGATACCCGCGAGAAACGTCGGCAGGGAGTCAAAACCCTGCCATACGAGGTCGACCAGGAGAAATGCGTTGCCGGCAGCCCGCCCGCCTGCCAGGCTACCTGCCCCCTGCATATCGATATTAAAGGCTATGTGGGCTTGATAAAAGAAGGTAAATTTGACGAAGCCCTGGCGTTGATAAAAGAGGCTTTACCGTTCCCCGGTATAATCGGGCGGGTCTGTACGCGTCCCTGCGAGCAGAAGTGCATACGGGCTGATATCGAGGAAGCTATTGCCATCAATGCCCTCAAACGCAGCGCCGTCGATTATGGCCAGGTTGCGGACGACTATTCAATCGCCACGGAAAAAGGCAAGAAGGTGGCGATTATCGGCGGCGGGCCGGCGGGAATCATGGCTGCCTATAACCTAAGGAAAGAGGGCTATAGCGTAACCATCTTTGAAGCGCTGTCCAAGCTGGGTGGCATGATGGCGGTGGGTATTCCCGAGTTCCGGCTGCCCCGGGATATCTTGAATAATGAGATGGATATTATCGACAAGCTGGGAGTGGAAGTAAAACTGAATACGCGAGTGGGCAGGGATGTGGAACTGTCGACTTTACATAAAGACTATGACGCTGTATTTATTGCTATCGGAGCACATAAGAGCCGCAATCTCGGGGTTGAGAATGAGAATGCCGAGGGTGTTATTGACGGCACTGATTTACTCCACAAAGTCAGTATGGGAGATAAAGTACCCACTGGGGAGAAAGTGGTCATTGTCGGTGGCGGCAACGTAGCCGTCGACTGCGCCCGTACCTGTGTACGCCTGGGCTTTAGAGATGTGAATATCGTTTACCGGCGCTCCCGTGCCGAAATGCCGGCCATCGAGGAGGAAATAGCCGAAGCGGAGAAAGAAGGAGTAAAGCTGCAACTGTTGGCCGGACCGAATCGCGTTATTGCTGATGGGGGTAAGGTTATCGGTATGGAATTTATCAAGAATAAGCTGGGAGAGCCCGACGAAAGCGGTCGGAGACGACCGGAACCCGTAGCCGGCTCTGAATTCGTAATAGATACTCCTTTGATAATCTCGGCTATCGGTGAGCAGCCCGATTTACAAATGATGTCCGGCGAAGCTTCGAAAGCGGTATCGAACGGACTGATTAAAGCCGACCCGGTAACGTTGCAGACCGGTATTAAGGGTATCTTTGCTGGCGGTGATGTTGTCAGCGGACCGGCTACCGTTATCGAAGCCCTGGCCGCCGGTAAGAAAGCCGCCGTATCCATCGACAGGTATCTAAAGGGCGAACCTCTGGATACTGGTCGGGAGGGCGAAGGCGTTTACGAGAGCAAACTTACCGTAGATACTTTCGGGATTGGCCAGCAACCGAGGGTTGATATGCCGATAATTCCGGTTGAGCAAAGACAGGGCAATTTCCATGAGGTAGAGCTGGGCTTGAGCCGGGAAGATGCCATCAAGGAAGCGGAACGCTGTCTTTCCTGCGATTGCCGAATCTGTATAAATCTACTTGGCTGTCCCGCCATCATTATAGAGGGTGAAGATGTGATAATAGATAGCACCCAGTGTCCGGGTTGTGGGGTCTGTGCCCAAGTATGCCCGCACGATGCTATAATAGCAGGAGAGAAAAATGGCTGATAACAAAGTGCTGGAAGTAATCATATGCGGTGTCGGGGGACAGGGTGTGGTGCTGATGTCCGAGTTGCTGGGAACGGCAGCGGTCAAGGGCGGTATCGGCGTCAAAGGCTCCGAGGTGCTGGGCATGGCACAGCGGGGTGGCTCGGTGTTCAGCAATCTGCGGTTGGGCGACGATATCTACTCGCCGCTGACCATGGAAGGCAAATGCGATATCCTCCTGGCGGTGGAGCCCTCGGAAGCGGTAAGGAATATCCAGTACCTCTCCCGGTCCAGTATCGTGATACTCAATACGACCAAGGTGTTACCGTTCACTGTCTTTCTGGGGCAGAGCGGTTATCCGACGATTGAAGCCATACTGGAAAAACTCAATAGCGTTTCGGAGAAAGTAATTGCCCTGGACGCCAGTGAAATCGCCAAGGAAGCCGGTAATATCCAGACAACCAATGTTGTTATGATGGGGGCGCTGTTCGGGACCGGACTGCTGCCGATATCCGTGGATATCGCCAAGGAAGTGGTGCGCAACCGTGTTCCTGCCAAGGCTATCGATGCCAATCTGAAGGCTTTTGATATGGGCTATCAGGAAGTGCAGAAGAAGCTTAAGGGGACGACGGCCAAGAAGTAGTCTTTTGAAATTTGTTTATTAAGTCCGGCGGGATGTTAGCTCTTAGCCGGACTTTCTTTTTCTGCCCCTCCCTACACTTTTACCCCTCCACTCCCACCCATCCCGGATTTTCTTTCCCACCCAGGCCCACCCCCGGGCTTTCATATATCATCCGTAACAAGTATCTCACTGCCTAGTCCGATAATAAGGAGGACTATTAGAAGTAATAGTGTTCCCGAAAACTTGTGGTGGGGAGGTGCATATTTATGGGGCAAATGGTCTGATGCCGCGAGGATGGCCGGGTGGGAATAGATATCTTTAAATTGGGATGGGTAAGGGGGTGGTAAGACCGCCTCTACTTTCTTTTAGTAATTTCTATTTGATATCCGGTAAATTCACTCCCTGTTTGACGAGGTTCTGTCGCAGGGCTTTGTAATCTACATGCCTCGGTTGAATGCCTTCTTTGACAGCTATGGCCGCGGCGGTACCGGCCGCCTGTCCGTAAGCTATACAATGGGGGATGATATTGAATGATTCGTTAATGGTATCCGCCGATGAGAACGCCCGCCCGGCTACCAGCAGTCCGTCCATACGCCTGGGTACGAGGCAGCGGTAGGGAATACAGAGGGTCGGGTGTTTGGCGGATATCTCGTGGTAATCGTTGTTGGCCAGTATCGCTATCGTATCTATGAATATCTCGTCGGTCTCCAGGTCTTTTTCGGTTACCGTATATTCGCCGATGATACGCCGACCTCCCTGGGTACCAAGCTGTGGGGCGGTCTGCATGATGAAGCACTTTTCAAAACCGGGGACAAATTTCTTCATGAATTCGTAAGTAATCAGGGCACGCTTTCTGGCTCTGATGTCGATTCGCGTCAACTCTACCACGTCCATGGCATCACTGCGCTCAGGTTGACGCTGCATGCAGTGGTACCAGACGACGCCTTCCTGGTTTTTCAGGACGCCCTTGAAGAACATGGGGTAACCGCCGAGTTTACCAAGTTCCTGCATTAATTCCTTGTACTTATCCGGTTGTGAAGCCTTAAACTCATCGTATTTCTTTAAATCGACGTTTGCCATCCACCATATAAAAGCGAGCCAGGCGGTACGGCGTGAATTATCACATTCATTATCGAACTCGGCGCCGGCCGCCACGAAAATATCGCCGTCTCCGGTGGCATCGATGATGACTTTGCCCAGGATGGCCTGCCGACCCGATTTACTCTCGAAGAAAACGCCTTTAGCCGTGTCTCTGTCCATAATCGGTCGGGTGCCCCAGGAATGAAGCAGTAAATCGACGCCGGCTTCATGAACCATGTCGTTAAATTCATCCTTGAGTATCTCGGGGTCGACGACGGCGGAATAGAGCACCCGTTGCTGGTCGATATTATGGTCCTGACGGACGTAAAACCAGCCGAGATTGGCATCGAGATAATAGTCGACGACTTTCCTGTCGGTAGTACCCCAGTCTTTCTTGTCGGGGTAAGAAGCTCCTCCCCGCCGGTCCAGCCGGTCCAGCAATTCCTGATTAAGTCCGAAAACATGCTGTTTACCACTGATGTCACTCAGGTTGGGGATAATATTAACCAGTCCCCCGGTGGCCATGCCGCCGAGATGACCGTATCTCTCGATGAGTATTGTTCTGGCACCGCTGCGGGCGGCAGCAATCGCTGAGCCGATACCACCCGGACCGCCGCCTACGACCACGACATCAGCTTCCCGGAGTACTTCTATCTCTCTCGCCGGTTCGGTGACGGTTCGTGTTGAGGGTTTATTCACCATACAAGACCTCCGAATTTTAAGGGGGTAGCTGTTTACTACCCCCTGAGTTCCGTTGTATTATCTAATTCACTCCCCTTGGCTCCGCCGTCTAGTGTTGACCGAAAGGAGGCGTGCTCAACGCCGGACCGGTGTATTTATAGTCTACCTTTTTTGAAACGTCAGGAAGCGGGACGCCCTGGTTGGCAAGCTGCTTCTGCAGGGCTTTCATATCCACGTTCTTGATGCCGACGCCGGCCCGGAGCGCCATCGCCGATGCCGTGCCGGCAGCTTCGCCGAAGGCTATGCAGTGCGGGATAAGGTTGAACCACTCCTGGACATGCTCATCGGAGGAGAAAGCGCGGCAGGCAACGAACATGTTATCTATGTTCTTCGGCAGCAGGGAGCGGTAAGGAATGTACATGTTGGGATGGTCCAGGGATTCCTGCCCGCGGTCGAGGTCCGGGAAGATGGCGATGGTGTCTTCGAACGGCTGGTTATCGGCCAGGTCTTTCTGAGTAAGCTGGTACTCTCCAATCATGCGGCGACTGGCGCGGGTACCGAGCTGCGGCGCGGTAAGGACGAGGAAGCTCTTTTCAAAACCCGGCATGTTCTTTTTAAAGAATTCCAGGGTCTTTACAGCCACTTTACGGCCGGTGAACTCGACGCGTGTCAGTTCTTCGACATCCACCTGGCTTTTGTTGGAGTAACGGTTATGGAACCAGACAACGGCGTCCTGGTCGGGGAGGTTACTGGCGAAGAAGTTACCTTGACCGCCGCCTTCCATGGCTTTACGGGATAATTCCATGAATTCCTTGGGATTTTTCTGACGGAACTCATTTACCTTGTGAAGGTCAACACCATCTACCCAGAAAACCAGGGCCAGGTTGGCGATGCGGAAGTTCGGGGGGATGTTGTCTTCGAACTCAATACCAGCGTAGGGCAGGAGGTCGCCGTCGCCGGTGGAATCGATAATAACCTTGCCGAGTATGGCCTGTCGGCCTGATTTGCTCTCGATGATAACGCCCTTGCAGTGATTGCCCTCCATAATAGGCTCGGTGCCCCAGGCATGGCAGTAGGTTTTAACTCCAGCTTCTTCCACCATCTCGTTCAGGATGAACTTGGATATCTCGGCATCAATGATAGCGGCATAACTTACTCTGTCCAACCGCGTCATGAAGAAGCTACGCTGGAAGTAATACCTGACGATTTCTTTATCCATGGAGCCCCAGTGCTCTTTCTTGGGATAATCGACGGCATTATGGGCGATAAGACGGTCAATCCATTCCTGAGTAAGCCCGATAATCTGCTGTTTACCCGTGTAATCGGTCAGCAGCGGGATAATGGTAACCAGTCCGCCGGTGCCCATGCCCCCCAGGTAGCCGTATCTTTCGATAAGAACCGTGTCGGCCCCGTTACGGGCAGCGGATACGGCGGCGCCGATACCACCGGGCCCCCCGCCAACGACCACAATGTCGGCTTCACGGACCACCTTCGTTTCTCGGGCGGGTTCGGTAATTGATTTCATTAGCTTGACCTCCTGAGAAGAAACAATCTTTTGGGAGAGAATGTCTTTACAGTCAAAAGGATATAGGATACCAAGCTTTGCTGTCAACTTGTGATAGAGACAAAAATCACATACTGCAGACTCGGTTTGTATTAGACTGTAGCTAGTATTACTGGAACGGTGAGGGAGCATAAATATGCCAATATATGAATACGAGTGCCGTAAATGTGGTGAAGAGTTTGAATCATTCCGGGGACTATTTGAGAACGATAATAAGGTTACCTGCCCTATGTGTGGTGAAAAGGGGCCTAAGAGGAGAATATCCAAAGGTTTTACCAAGGGCTCCTCGACAAAAGGGAACCTTTCATTTCCTACCTGAGGATCCGGATGTTAAAAAGCCGTTGGCTTTAGTAGTCGTGACAGGATGGGATTAAAGATGGTACAGATGACGAGGAAAACGGCGCTGCTGGATTACACCAAGTGTACCCCGAGTGAGTGTGACGATGGTGTTTGTGCGGCGGCACAGGTCTGCCCTTCTAAACTGCTCAAACAGGAAGAGCCGTATTTCGTGCCCATGACGGAACCATCTTATTGCCGGGCATGCGGAGATTGCGTAAGAGCCTGTCCAGTGAAAGCGATAGAGATTGTCAGCCTTTAGGATATATCAATCGAAAGGTAGTTATTAAATGAAGAGTACCAGGTTTTCGATTATAATTATCGCTCTATTAATGTTGTTAATTGTCACAGCTACTATTTTAACTAACTGCACAAGCGAGGAGTTGAGTGTCATGGGTATGGATAAATTAAAACCAACGTTAGATACAAACAGACCGTCAGTCACTGAGACGGCTACATTTGCATTGGGTTGATTCTGGGGTCCCGACTCCCGGTTCGGGAGTCTCCAGGGTGTCATCAGCACGCGCGTCGGCTATGCGGGCGGTGACAAAGAAAATCCCACGTATCACAGTCTCGGCAATCACAGTGAAACGATTGAAATCGTATATGACCCGTCGGTGATTTCTTATCGCGACCTTCTGGATGTATTCTGGTACAGTCATACTCCTACGACTATGCCGTGGTCGGACCAGTACAAGTCTGTTATCTTCTATCATAATGATGAGCAGAAGGCGCTGGCCGAGGAATCCAGAGATAATCTGCAGGCAAGTATGAACGGGCAGATATTCACCGAGATTGTCCCCGCGGGAATATTCTATCCGGCCGAAGACTATCATCAGAAGTACTACCTGCGGGGAATACCGCGACTGGAAGCCGAGTTCGAGGCGAAATACCCTGATATTAACGATTTCACCCTGTCTACAGCGGTAGCCCGTGCCAACGGGTACGCTGGCGGTTTCGGGACACCTGAAGTTCTGCAGGAAGAACTGGGATTACTGGGATTATCTCCTGAAGGTGAGGAAATCATCAAACAAATTGCAGAGCGGCGGGGAATAATACCTGCCTGCCCCGTATCAACGGCTTCCTGATATCAGTCGTCAAATTTGCTCTCTGTCGTATCGGGCGGTAGGCCGTCTTCGTCCCAGCCGCGTTTCCGGTAATACAGCGAGAGCAGTTCCTGAAAATGCTCTTTATCCACCACTTTGCCGGCATTTGGTCCGGTTAACGCCGGGCTGGCATGGACTTTATGCGGTAAGGTATCGTCTTTGCGGCTGACGCCGAGACGCACGTTTATCTGGCGGGTAAGGTCATAAATGTCTTTCGACAGTTTAAGCAGCTGTTCCAGGGTGAGCTGATTACCCGTGATGTGCTGGTAAAAATATTCGTAGTGTTTCTCATTCAATCCCAGCTCTATCCAGGGCAGACGGCAAACGCCCAGCATATCGAATAGGGGACGTAGCGTCTGGTGGTATATTACGGTCTCGACTCTATCTTCGTCTGACCAGTTTTGACCCTCTTCCATTTCGCGGGCGATAGTCCACGCCCTGGTATGATGGGCTCCGATGTCCGACGTAGCGTAGGCCAGCGCCATGGAACTGCCGGCGCGGCTGTCGTAGGCCGACTGCTCCAGTCCCTTTACCTGAAGGATGATATCGTCCATTTCAGGCCATTTCTCGATGATACGGCGCGGTCCGTCGGCAAGGATATCACCGATGCCCTCGCGGTGAGCTATCTTTTTAATCAACTCGAGTACCGCGTCATCGTCTCCCCAGGTGATATCCTTTCCGTCGAGGTCAGTTAGAGAAATAATCCCATTTTCATATCCTTCGATGATAGCCCCGATGAGGTTACCGGTTGAAATAGTATCCATACCGAGTTCATCGCAAAGCTGGTTTCCCGCCAGTATCGCCGCGAAATCATCGATACCCACATTCGACCCGAGCATGGCGCAGGATTCGTATTCGGGGCCTTCAATTACGGTGCCCGTGTACTTGCCGTTTTTCACCAGGCAGATATTGGCGCAGCCCATGGCACAGGAAAAACAGGCGGCGTCGCCTATCTTGTAGTCGGAAAGCATTGTCTCCCCATTTATCTGTTCATGCCTGGCGAAAACGCTGTCCTTGAAGTTATACGTCGGTAGAATGCCCTTTTCGTTGGCGTACTCGATAACGTTCATCAGTCCCTGCTGCTGCCATAGTTTGTAAAACTTGTGCTCTTTCAGGTATTTAAAAGCCTTGTTAGCTTCGGCAGTCAGTCCCCGGATATCATATACCGGGATATCATGGTGCCCTCGGACGACAATTGCTTTAAGGTTTTTAGAGCCTAAAATAGCCCCGAAGCCGGTGCGACCAGCATTACGACCCCAGTCGGTATTAACGCAGGCGAACTTTACTAAATTCTCCCCTGCCGGTCCGATAGTGGCGATGTGGGCGGTCTGTGTTTCCAGCCGTTCCCGGATAATACCCTCGGTTTCCAGGCAAGTTTTCCCCTTCAGGTCGGGCATGGGAATTATGGAAGATTCGCTATTATCTATATACAGGACAGATAGCTCCGGAGCTTTACCGGTTATAGAAAGAGCATCGATTCCCGACTGCCGCAACTCAACGCCGAAACCGCCACCGATGGAAGAGTCACCATAAAGCCCGGTTGCCGGTGAAATCGCCACGAAAGAGTTCTTCCCGGACGAGGGCAGGTAAGCACCGGTCAGCGGCCCGGGGGCAATCACCACCAGGTTTTCCTCACCCAGGGGATTGATTTTAAAATTATGCTTTTTCAGGTTATCCCAGACAAGCTTGGCACCGAAGCCACGCCCGCCGATATACCTCTCAAGGAAAGCGTCCGACAGCTCGCGGCGGTCCAGGCTGTTATGCGTAAGGTCAACCTGCAGATATTTCTTGAAATAGCCGCTCTTGATGCTCATAGCTCTTCCTTCCCTATCTCGGCGTAATGGATGGTCTTCTTCTCGCCCTTCTCGTAAAACTCTATCTCTCTCATCTGGGTATAGCTCAGGACATTGTTCAGCCTCTTAGTCTCACCGAGAGCGTGTTCCGGTATCATCCTGAGGGCGCCGAGAGGGCAGTTGATGACACACTCGGGTTCGCCGCCGCATAAGTCGCACTTAATGGGCAGGTCGCATTCTTCATGAGCGTAGATGGCCCCGAAGGGACAGGCTTCCACGCATTTAAAACAGGAAATGCAGCTTTCCTTATCGAGTTGAACGATGCCGTCGACCAGATGCAGGGAATCGGTGGGGCATACCTGGGCGCAGGCGGGCACCTTGCACTGGCTGCAGACAACGGGCATTCTCATCACGGGGTGAGGGTAGGTATTGATAATTCTTATTGCCGATTTTTTAGGATTGTTCACCCCGAAATGCTTAATGGCGCATACCAGTTCGCAGATACGGCATCCCGAACACTGCTCCGGAATGACGGTGAGTTTTCTAGCCATTGGTAGTCCTCCTGAAGGCTCATACTGTCATTATAGCATTGTAGGCATACCTATCTCTACTGGTTATGTCCGGTGAGGGATTGGGAGAATCAATACCGGTAAGAAATACTTTCTGTATCCTGTTGATATCTTTGCCTCTCCCCTGACTCCTCTCCAGCCTTGAGCATCAAGGCAAGCCTAAGTAATAATTGATTGGAAAGGGGAGTGTAAGAGAGAGGGGGCTTTGCCCCCACTCAAAATCTCTCCCCCTCTACGACCAGTCTAATATAATTATTTCAGTAGAGAACCGGGTTGGAGAGGGGGAAAAAGGGGGTGAGGTAAAATAGGCATGGTCAGGGAAAACAGTGAAATTACCAGATAGGATAGGAATTAACTTGACAGGATATCGACCATAGTTATAATTGATTGGTATGTAGTTGGGATTTAAATACGGTCATGTGGATGATTCGAAGGAGGAATAGATGGCATTACAGGATTACCGGGAAGACATGGAATTATGCAATAAATGCAATATCTGTAAATTTATTCCTCTGGAGAAAGTGGCGGGATATCAGCCTGTTAACGTCTGCCCCAGTATATCCAGGTATAACTTTCACGCCTATTCCGGTGGCGGCCGTATGGGTATTGGCGTAGCTATGCTGGAGAACCGGCTAGAATATACAGACAAGCTTCTGGATATCATCTACAACTGCCAGATGTGCGGGGCCTGCGACGTATCGTGTAAGTATGCCATGGACATGGAGGTAATAGAGCCGATATACGAGACGAGGATAAAAGCCGTCGAGGAAGGGCATACCAACCCGGCTTTAGACAAGGTAATCGGCAGTCTCAGGAAACAGGGCACGATGGTACCGGGGGCCAGGAGCAAGCGGGGAGAATGGGCGGCAGGACTCAAGGTAAAAGACTATACCAAAGAGAAGGTAGATGTTATTTACCAAGTCGGCTGCCTGACCAGCTATAACAAAGATATGTGGAAGCTTGCTAAAGCCACCGTAAAACTTTTACAAAAGGCTGGTGTTGATGTCGGTATCGCCGGAAATAACGAGACCTGCTGCGGCGGTCGTGCCTACCAGATGGGTTATAAAGAAGACTTCCTGAACCAGGCGAAGCAGAACATGGCAATGATCAAGAAGTCCGGTGCCAAAACACTGGTAACCAGCTGTGCTGACGGTTATCAGGCATTCAAGGTTCTCTATGATAAGTATGAACTCAGGGGAGACCTGGAAGTAGTACATATTACCGAATATCTGGACAGGATCATTAAGGAAGGCAATCTCAAGCCGAAGAAGAAAGTGGGTATGACGGTAACCTATCATGACCCGTGTTATCTGGGGAGGCTGGGGGAGCCCTGGATACACTGGCAGGGCAAGGAGGTACCGGGACATATACGTGTTTTCGAGCCGTATAAGGAGTTCCGGCGCGGTACATACGGTGTATACGAACCGCCGCGGGATGTCATTAAGAGTATACCTGGGTTGAAAATGGTGGAAATGGTAAGGATAAAGGAGTACGCCTGGTGTTGTGGTGCTGGTGGTGGTGTCAATGAGTCCAATCCCGAGTTCTCCCTGTGGACGGCCGATGAGAGGATAAAGGAAGCCGAAGCCACCGGGGCTGAGGCGATAGTGACTGCCTGTCCCTGGTGTGAGCAGAATTTCGTAAAGGCTATTAAAGAGACCGGTAGCAAATTGAAAGTATATGATGTCGTTGAGCTGGTGGAGAGGGCAGTATAAAGGAGGTCATGGAAAATGGCTCTCGATAGGGATTTTTATAAAAGACTAGAGGATATACTCGGGCCGGAGAATGTTTCTGATGACCCTGTTGTTACGGAATCTTATTCTTTTCCTATCCGGAAAAAGACCATGCCGGAAAAAGTGACCTATATACCGCGGTTCGAAGCTGTGACTCTCCCTTCTAATACCCGGGAAGTCCAGGCAATCGTAAAACTCTGTAACCAGCAAAAGGTACAGTATAAGGCATCGAGTACCGGCTGGCTTTACTGCGACCCTGTAGCGCCGAATTGTATCAAGATAGACCTGCGTCGCATGAACCGTATCCTGGAAATAAATGAAAAGGGTATGTATGCCGCCGTCGAGCCATACGTTATCGGCGCTCAGCTCCAGTCCGAATTGATGAAACGCGGTCTGACCTGTAATCAATGTGGTGCCGGGGCGAACTGCTCGGTCATGCCGCTGGCATCTCACGTGGGTCTGGGACACATGAGCCAGAGCGGCAGCTATACCGAAAGAAATATGCTGGCGGTAGAGTGGGTAACCGGCGACGGCGAAATCGTCAAGTTGGGCTCCCTCGGTTCTCACGGCGACTGGTTTTGCGGCGACGGTCCCGGACCGTCTTTGAGAGGTATTATCAGGGGTAACTCCACACCTCTGGCCGGATTGGGCGTCTTCACGGCCGGCGCGGTAAAGATATACCACTGGCCGGGTCCGGCAGTATTTCCCGTTGAAGGTGTCTGCCCGCAGTACCGGCACCCGGAAATGCCGCCGAACTTCATGATAAGATACCTGTCTTTCAAAGATATTGATGTGACGATTGATGCTGTTAAAAGGGTGGGAGAGGCGGAAATAGGCTTCACGTTGATGGGCTTCAACGCCGCCATGATGGCTTCCAACATCGCTACCGATAACCAGGAAGACTTGGACTATTTAGCGAAGTTTGCCAGCCAGGTGCAGGGTCCGGGGTTTTTGTTGATTATCGTCGGTAATTCCGCCAACGATTTTGCCTATAAGAAGGGCGCGCTGGAGGAGATAATGAAGGAGACCGATGCCATGTCGCTTAAGGACGTCGAGGACCCCGTAATGGGCGCTGGTTTTCTCTGGAGGTTTGTTCGAATTACCGGCTCTATTCGCGAGACTTCACGTGCTACGGGTTGGGGTGGCGGAACCGTCGGCGGTTCGGATGTCTTCCCGCTGATGACCCGCTATATCCTGCATACCTCGAATTTAAAGCAACAGCTTATCGACCAGGGTCTTATCATGGACGACTATATTCACCCGTTTATACAGTCCATCGAGCACGGTCATACCGGTCACGGTGAGATTCTTATACGCTATAATCCGGCCGGGCCTGACCATATCATGAAGGTCCAGGGAATGCTCAGCCGTGAGGCTAATAAAACCGCGATAAGGGGTCGTTTCGGCGTGCCCCACCATGTCTGGAGCGACGCCCTCCACGATATGTACGGACCGGAAGCGCATAATTACCATATCCTGTTGAGGAAAATTAAGAAGAACTTCGACCCTAACGAGGCATCGGAATCTTCAAACTATATTACAGCTAAAGAATAGTTTATATTGGAGCTAATTAGACAGGGGTCAGACCGTATTTACGGCTTCGCCCCCTTTTTTAATTTCACCCCTTTTTTACGGAATCCATCCCCCTAGCCCCCTTCCTTTGGTAAAGGAAGGGGGAATATTAACAAAGGGAATCATGCTCATTATTAATTTGTTCAAAGCAGGCCAGTATCTTGAATGATTGAAAGATGACGCCGCCTCCTTAACCCCCCACCCTGTAGTGTAAAGGAACGAGAGAGGACTTCTACAAGAAGTAGGGGGTGTTCAAGAGGGGGCGAAGCCCCCTCTTTTCCATAAAGGGAGGTGGGCGGGAAAAGATAACTAACCCACTTTCAATTAAAACTGTTCTATGCATATAATAGAAGTGTCCGAATGAATTCTCAAAATAATCCGCAACACCATACCGATAGTTTCTGGCACGCCCTGTTTGCTGCCGACTCGATAGCCGTGATTGGCGCTAAGGAGGTTCCCGGTTCCTGGGGGCTGGATGCCACGAGGGCGGCCGTTGCTTCGGCAAAGGCAAAAAAGGGAAGGCGTGTCTATGCTGTTAATCCTAATTGTTCCGAAGTCCTGGGGATAAAATGTCACGATACAATCCTCGATATTAATGATACAGTCGACTTGGCGATAATCGTGGTTCCCGCCGCTATCGTACCCCAGGTCTTTCGTCAGTGTGCGGAGAAAAAGGTCAAAGCCGCCGTAATTATTTCCGCGGGATTCGCCGAGGTCGATGAGGAAGGCGCCAGGCTGGAAGCCGAACTGCTAGCCATTGCCAGAAAAGCCGGCATTCACTTTATCGGTCCCAATTGCATCGGTCATGCCGATATGCACTCCCACGTCGCCAGCGCCGGTGTTGCTGGTATGATTCCCCCGGGCCCTCTGGCACTGCTGAGTCAGAGCGGGACGCTTGGTGCGAGTATCATGCAGACTGCCGCCGGACAGGGAATCGGACTCAGTAAGCTGGTCAGTACCGGCAACGAAGCCGATTTGCATCTTGAAGATTATCTGGAATATATAGCACAGGATGATAACACTAAAGTAATCGCCGCCTATATCGAGGGGCTGAGAGAAGGCAGGCGCTTCTATAATCTGGCTAAAGAGATAACGACCCAAAAGCCGATTGTCGTGATGAAATCGGGTACCACCGGAGAATCGGCCAGGGCAGCCCGTTCGCACACCGGGGCGTTAGCCGGCTCGGATGAAGTTTATACAGCAGCTTTCAATCAGTCCGGGGTAATCAGGGCCGAAGACGAAGGAGAACTCTGTGATATGGTCCTGGCTCTGTTGAACCTGCCTTTGCCCCGCGGCAATAGAGTAGCCATACTTACGATGGGTGGCGGTTTCGGCGTGGTTGCCGCCGAGGTATGCGAGAAAGAGGGTTTAAGTATAGCTTCCCTGGAATCGGTGACTCTCAAAAAACTGAGTGCCATTCTACCCCCGCGGTGGTCTCACGGCAATCCGGTCGACCTGGTAGGCATCCGCCCGATGCCGGGCGATAAAACCGTTGTATCCTGCCTGAGCCTTCTTTTAGCGGACAGGAATGTAGACTGCGTGATATCCCTGCTGCCGCCGATGGCTACGGTACACGGCCCTATCGGGGATATCAAACCGGAGCAGTTCCGTGCCCTGCAGGAAGAGAATGAAAAAAACCTCAGAATACTGGACAAGGACATAAAGAAACACAACAAACCTATGGTGTTTATCAACAGGTTGTCATTTAATCCTCGACAGGAGAGAAATGATATTTCTTCTCCTCCGAAGATAAAATTAACGGAATACTCACATCCGCGGCGCGCCGCCAGGGTGATGCGTTCTCTGGCGTGGTACCGTAAATATCTTGAGGATAGAAAAAACATAGTTTTTTCCGAAAGTGTTTATAAAGAAAGCGGTCATTTACCAGAAACTAAAAGACAGGATTCCAGGAAATTCCTGAACGAAGTCGAATCTAAAGAGCTTCTCAAGAAAGCCGGGATACCCGTTAATAAAACCCGTCTGGCGAGGACGAAGAAGGAAGCTATTTCGTTTAGTAAAGAAATCGGTTTCCCGGTCGTGATGAAAATAATCTCACCGGATATCGTGCATAAAAGTGATATCGGTGGGGTGGTTTTGGGATTGGCTAACGCCGCACAGGTCGGCCGGGCTTACCGCGAAATGATATCTTCCGTAAAGCAAAAGCAACCCGGGGCCGGAATAGAAGGAGTATCCGTACAAAAAATGGCACCGCCTGGCGTTGAAGTAATTATCGGCATGAACAAAGACCTGCAGTTCGGTCCGGTAATAATGTTTGGACTTGGCGGTGTATTGGTAGAAGTGTTAAAAGATGTGGCTTTTCGGCTGGTGCCTGTTTCAAAGCTGGATGCCGCCGAAATGGTCAGGGAAATTAAAGGATATGCGCTTTTACAGGGCTACCGCGGGCAGGAGGCGGTTGATGTCTCTCGACTTGAAACTATTATTGTTAAAATCTCTGATTTTATCGAGAACAATCCTCAAATAGGTGAACTTGACATAAATCCAATGTTGGCTGCTGGCGATAGCATAGTGGCTCTCGATGCCAGGATAGTGATTAACGCCACCGATTAGCTCTACGCCTTATCCCCTCCCCAGGTACGGCTGGTCTTTAGGTAACTGGACAAGCTCCAAAATGTTAACATGGGGTGGCTGACATGCCATGTAAACGGCAGTGGCGGCGATTTCTTCCGAAGACATCGCTGGTATATTTTTATCTTTTTTGATATGTTCCGGCATATCATCACGAATTACTATTCCGGGATGCAGGATGCCACAGTTGATATTATGGTCGCGACCTTCCAGGGCGATAGTCTGGGTCAGACCGACCATGCCGAACTTGGCGCTGCTGTAGGGGGCGTTTTCCGGCCGTACGCGGGACGCCGAAACACTGCCGATATTTATTATTCTCCCACCGCCCTGCGCTTTCATAATCCTGAAGGCAGCCCGACTGCACAGGAACGCGCTACGGAGGTTGGTGGCGATAACATCATCCCAGGTCTCCGTGGATAACTCATCAATCGGGCCGGACCCGAAAATACCGGCATTATTAACGAGAATATCGAGTCGACCGTAATGCTCCATGGTCTTTTTAAACAGACTCTCTATCTCCTCTTCGCTTCGTACGTCGGTGGGCACGACCAGCGCTTCGGAGCCGGATTCCCTGATTATAGCCGCCGTATCGTTTAGTTTCTCCAGAGTACGCGCCGCCACAACTAACTTGGCGCCTTCTTTAGCCAGAGCAATGGCGATAGCCTTGCCGATAGTGCGGCTGGCGCCGGTTACCAGCGCTACCTTGTCGTCGAGTTTTCCCATCGGTAGCCTCCTTGGTCGAGTCGATTATGAATATATTACAGTGCCATTTGTTTGAGGTCGGGAGCGATTATTAATTCGGGTTCGGTTATGTCCTGGACGTCCTCAACTTCCCATCCAGGCGCGGTCTCTTTTAGAAGCAAACCGTCAGATGTTACTTCAATTACCGAGATATCAGTAACGATAAGATTCACACAGCGCGGCGCCGTCAGCGGATAGGTGCATTTTTTGAGCAATTTGGGTTCGTTATTTTTAGTGGTATGAGTCATCACGACAATGAGGTGATATGCTCCGAACGCCAGGTCCATGGCGCCGCCGATGTTACCCGGCCGGCCGACTCCGGTTGCCCAGTTGGCGAGATCGCCCTTCTCCGATACCTGTAAACCGCCGAGGACACATAAATCGATGTGCCTGCCCCTTATCATGGAAAAAGAGTCGGCGTGGTCAAAGAAGCACATTCCGGGCTTGGGTGTGGCGAAGGTACCCGTGGCGTTCACCAGGTGAAAATCCTCTTCCTCTTCCGTCGTGGGCATGGGACCATAGCCGAGGCAGCCGTTTTCAGCGTGGAAAATAACCTCGATATCCTCGGGTATGAAATTAGCAGCCAGCGTGGGAATACCGAAGCCCAGGTTGATTATCATGCCGTCCCGGAACTCTTTAGCCACTCTGAGAGCCATCGTCTGTTCGTCAAGTCTTTCTTTCATCTCAGGCCCCTTTCCTACCGTTTTCTCTGACGGCTATGCGATCGACATAGATACCAGGGGTGACGATTACTTCCGGGTCGAGGCTGCCCAGCTCTACCAGTTTATCAACCTCGATGATGGTTACCTTGGCCGCACCCGCCATGACAGGATTGAAGTTGCGGGAGGTTCCCTGATAAACGCAATTGCCGTAGCGGTCGGCTTTATACGCCCTTACCAGGGCAAAGTCAGCTTTAAGGGGATATTCGAGGATATATTCGCGGTCGTCAATAACACGCTTCTCCTTACCATTCTCCATAACCGTTCCTGCACCCGTGGGAATATAGAAAGCCCCGATTCCCGCCTTGGCCGCCCTGATTCTTTCCGCCAGGGTACCCTGGGGTACCATCTCTACTTCCAGCTCGCCGGTTTCCCATTTCTGGTGCAGCGGGGCGGTCATGCCGGGTCGGTTCATACCGGGGAAAGCGCAGATAACCTTCTTTACCTGACCGGACTGTATCAGCAATCCGCCGTCATCATAGTTGGGTGGAGTCTTACGGAAGGGCTTGGAACCCTCCGGTGCACGACCGTATCCTGGTGTATTGGCGGCGAGTGTCAATTGGCTGGCACCCTGTCTGGCCAGAGCTCTTAATAAATTGCTCGGTGTTCCGTTGGCGGGCCCGAAGCCGCCCATGAGGATAACGGCACCGTCGAAAATATCGGCTACCGCTTCATCGAAGCTGCCGACGACTTTATTTATCATGCCGACCTCCTTAGTGATAAATACCTGTCATTACGAGGGCTACGCCCGAAGTAATCCGTCCCCTGAGAGAAAGCGGATTGCTTCGTCCTTCAGCGGAAGGACTCGCAATGACTTAAAATATTAGTCCCTCTGCCCCAATATCGCCACGCTGCCGATGCCGCTGCCCGGATTCAAGCCAAAATTATGGGTCAAGCCCAGGCTGGGGTTTTTCCGCTGGCGTGGGCCGGCCTTTCCCTGCATCTGCTTGTATATTTCATAAATCATTCTCAGGCCGCTGGCGCCGATGGGGTGCCCGAAGCTTTTCAGTCCACCGTCGGGATTGACCGCCAGTTCGCCGTCCAGTTTAAAGGTGCCGTTTTTAACGTATTCCGGTCCTTTACCCCGCGGACAGAATCCCAGGTCTTCCGTGATAACCAGTTCGGTGATGGTGAAACAGTCGTGCACCTCGGCAAGGTCTATCTCTTTAAAGGGGTCTTTGATACCCGCCATGTCATAGGCTTGCTTCGCAGCGCGTACGCTCTCCTCCATGTGAACCATGTCGTAGTCAGGCTGCAGGTATCCCTGGCGCGCACCTACCGCCAGCCCCAGTCCCTTGACTAGGACATAGTCGTCGCGGAAGTTTTTTGCCATATCCGCCCGACAGAGAATAGCCGCCGCCGAGCCGTCGCTAACACCGCAGGCGTCATAAAGTCCCAGAGGCCAGGACACCATGGGGGCGTTGATGGCTTGCTCTTCGGTTATCTCTCTCTGGAAATGGGCCCGGGGATTCAGAGAGCCATTGTGGTGGTTCTTTACCGAGATTTTTGCCAGGATTTGCTTAAATTCTTCGTAACTCAAGCGGTAGTGGTTCATGTATCGGGTAGCCATTCTGGCGAAGAACATCGCCGCTGACATACCCCATTCCAGAGTGCCGTTGCCCCCGGCGCCGCTTACCGTGCCCAGACCGCCCATGCCCTGGTCCTTGAGCTTTTCAACGCCGATAGCCAGAACGACATTATACACGCCTGACGCAATACCAAAACAGGCATTTCGAAGGGCTTCGGTGGCGGTGGCGCATAAATTCTCCACCCTGGTAACCGGTATATAGTCCAGCTTAAGCGCGGTGGCGCAGGGTTCGGCGGTTCCCAGGCGGGTCGTGCCGAACCAGGCCGCTTGAATATCTTTAAGCTCTATCCCGGCGTCCTCACAGGCTTCCGAGGCGGCATCCACCATCATGTCCTCGGCGCTCTTGTCCCAGTTTTCGCCGAACTTGGTACATCCCATCCCGACGATAGCAATTTTATCTTTAATACTATCCATCTATTTGGCCTCCTTCGCCAGCCAGCTTTCTCGGGATGGCATACATCTCCAGAAATAGTTATGGATACCCCCGCCTGAACCCAGCGTCCGAAAGCTCATTTCAACGTCCATGCCCACTTTTACTTCATCGGCTATCATGTCGGTCATCCCGAAAAGCGCCCGCCCGCCGCCTTTAAAATCAACCATGGTGTCAACTCCCGGGCGGGCGAAAGGCGGGATATCGCCGCCATACTTCAGCGTATAGGTAAATACCCTGCCTTTCTTATCAGCAAAGCTGTAGGGTTCAAAGTTATCTTTGGTATGACAGTTGGTGCATATTCTCTGGGGTGGATACTGGACGGTCCCGCAGGTCAGGCATTTCACGCCGTGCAGACTATAAATAGCGTCACGTTCGCGGGCAATAACCGATGCCGACGACCCCCCGAATCCCTCAGGGTCTGAGTTGGCGAACTCTCGGTAAGCGTTATATTCGCCGATGCTGGGTAAAATCGTTTTGGCGGCCAGACTACGCTTGATTCCCCACCTTTCCTTCATATCTTTGATTTTATCGGTTACCTTCAGCAGGAGGATATCGGCGCCGTCGCCATAGCTTACCAGTAGTATGTTATCTCCCGGTCGGGCGTCTTCGAGGGCGGCTGCCAGCATCATCAGGCTGAAAGCATTGCCGGTATTACCCAACTTATCGAAAAGGGGGTCCTGCACCTGCTCTGGTTTTAGTTCCAGTATACCCGCCATCTGGCGGTGCCGTCGCAAGTCGGGTCCGTAGAGGATAGCCTTATTAACGACATTGAGCGAAATGCCGGTCTTTTCTAGGAAGCTTTTTACAGCCTGTGGTACCACTTTTAGATAGCCTTGTTCAAAGACAAAGCGGTCTTCCCAGGAGCGTACGTTCCCGGCGCCGCTGGAACGCCACACATCCAGCAACTCGTTATTCAGCGAGTAACCGGCTTCTATAGTGGCTATTACATCGCCATCCCCGATGAGTAGAGCGGCGGCGCCATCGCCTAAATTATTATTCATGTTTCCGGAACCTGTTCGCAGGTCGGATGTGGTGACCAGAAGACGCTTCGCCGTCCCCGCTGCCACGGTGTCTGCCGCCATCCTCAAGGCGGCGGTACCGGCACGTAACGAATCGGTAATATCCGCGGTTACTATATCGGTTCGCAGGTCGGTCGCCCAGGCTGCGGTGGTGGCGGCTAGCTTCTCACCGTAGGGCGGCGTCGTCGTGGCGAAATAGAGTCCGTCAACCGTTTTCCGGTCGATATCCCCCAGGCAATCTATAGCGGCGGCTACCGCCATTGTCAGGCTGTCTTCGTCCCAGTTGGCTACGGATTTTTCGCCAGTAGCATTCCATCCCTGGGTGCCCGGTCCCAGCCTGCGGAGAGGTATATAGGCTCCGTATGATAAAATCCCTGCCATAATTTATAAATCCTTTCCCGGATTATGGAAATGGAGATAATACCGGGCGTCAGGAAATCATTCCTCCTTCTTTTCCCTGTCCTTGAATTCAGAGTAGAATTTCAGACTGGAATTGATAATATCAGCGATAGCGACCCCTGATTTACCAGGTTCTTCTTTCTTTTGCAGTTCCTGCTGGAGTTCATCCAGCTTGGCTATGATGGCGTCGAGTTTCTCCTGTGCTTTCTTGGCATCCCGGGCAAGTTTAATGAATATCGGCCCGAGAGAAAATAGTCCCACGCCGCCCAGTCCCAGGGCTATCTGGAGTTGTATATCTGAAGCCAGGAACGCCGAAATAAAAACCCCGATTCCTGCCAGAACGATAATGACTACTGCCACAGGATAAACCTTGAGAATAAATGATTGTATAAAATTCATATTAATCCTTTTTACTATCACGATTAATTGAAGTTGGCACCGGCATCGATATTTATGGTTTGCCCCGTAATACCGCTGGATTTGTCCGACGCTAAAAACACCGCCAGGTCACCGACTTCTTCGGGTTTGACCATCCTGCCGAGAGCCGACCGTGCGTTGGAACCGGCCACCACCTGCTCGTAGGTGATGCCTAGGTTCTTGGCAGATATGTTAAATACCCTCTCGAGACGTTCACCCTCGACTGCCCCCGGGGCGATGGCGTTGACGCGGATACCGTATCGTCCCACCTCGTTCGCCAGGCTCTGGGTAAAGCCGATAAGGGCAAACTTGGAAGAGCTGTAGGCGCTTCTGGTCGGGAGTCCTCTTCTACCCGCCGCGGAAGAAACGTTGATAATAGCCCCGCTCTGACGGGGAATCATGCTTTTATTCAGGACATAGCGACAGCAAATCATAGCCCCGGTAAGGTTTACTGCCAGAAGGTCGTTCCATCCTTTCAAGTCCATCTCGGCAACGTTAGCGATAGGCCCTTCGGCACCGGAGTTATTCACCAGGATATCGACTTTACCGAATTCACTCAGAGCTTTTTTTATCATAGTCAACGGCATTTCGGGTTTTAAAAGGTCGGTTTTCACCGCCAGGCTTTTCCTGCCAAGGTTTTCGATTTCTCCGGCTACTTCTTGGAGAGCTGATTCGGTTCGCGCTGCCACTACCACGTCAGCCCCTTCTTTAGCGAAAGCGAGGGCGATTGCCCTGCCGATTCCGTAACCACCCCCGGTAACGATAGCCACCTTATCTTTCAATAGCATAAGAACCTCCCCAGACATGACAGGATTGCAGGCTGGTTAAAGCTGATTTCTTGTATTCTGACATAGTTTAGTCCCTGTGCGCTAGCTTGTCAAAAAGTGTTATAATCGTTTAGCTTTTCACCTTTATAATTTCAGGAGGTATTATATGAATGTACTGGTATTGGGAGGCAGCGGACTTTTCGGAAGGAAAACTGCGGCTGCCCTCTGTAAGGACCCTGATATTGTCACCGTGGTATCTATGGACCTTATGCCGCCCCCGGAGTGGTTTATAAAGACTATCGCAGGGAATGTTGATAAGTTCCATTATGTGCGCGGGGATGTATCTCAGATAGAAGATATCATGAACGTGATGAAGCTCCATTCCATCGACAGTGTAATCAACTGGGCTTTCATTATGGTGGGCGGTGGCGTTCGAATCGATCCGCGACTCCAGACAAAAGTGAACGTACTCGGCATGAATAACTCTTTTGAAGCTGCCAAGATTATGGGAGCGAATCGTGTTATCTACGCCAGTTCGGAAACGGTGTACGGACCTCAGGCTATGTACGGCGACCGGGAAGTTACCGAGGATGACCAGACGAATCCGACCCACTCTTATGCCGTCTGTAAAAAATACGCTGAGATAATGGCCGCGGACTATTCTCAGCAGTTTGGCATGAACTTCACCGGTGTTCGACCTACTATCGGTTACGGGCACGGCGGGCGTTCCCCGGCACAATACTGGTCGGATATGCCCTCGAATTGTGCGGTTGGCAAGCCATTCTCTATGGAAGGGGATGGTAGCGGTCTTGCTTCGCTGGTCTCCGCGGATGACCTCGCCGAATTTACCAGAATCCTTATAAAAGCTCCGTCATCACCTCACCCTGTCTATAACGTCGGCGGACCGCCTCAGAGTGCCCTGGACATGGCTGAGGTAATCAGGAAATATATACCGGATGCGGATATATCCTTTGGCGACCGCTCGATGATGGACCCGGAGGGTAAATTCGGATTACCGTGGAAGGTGAGCATGAAGCAGGCTATCGATGATTTCGGGTTTTCCTGCATGCCGCTCGAGAAGGCGGTGCTGATTCATATCAACGACGCTCGACTGGAAGCAGGGTTGGAGCCGATAAAAGGATAGTCGTAGAGATAGGATAAGAATCTGGAGGGAGTGCTGCCCTTTATTACCGATGCTATACGTACGAAATATTTCAGTCATTGCGAGCGTAGCGAAGCAATCCGTTGATCCTGTAAACATTAGAGTATAATGAAATCTGATAAACAATATTATGTGTATTTTATGACTAATAGGACAAACGTCGCTTTGTATATAGGAGTGGCCAGTAATTTAAAGAAAAGAGTGTTTGAACATAAAAGTAAGTTTATCAAAGGGTTTACAGCCAGATACGATATTAATAAGCTCGTGTATTATGAAATATATAGTGACCCTGAAAATGCGATTTTAAGAGAGAAGCGATTGAAAGGTAGTTCCAGAGCCAGGAAGAATCAACTTGTGGAATCGGTGAATCCCGGTTGGCTGGATATTTACGACCATATTTAGAGGGATATTTAAAAGAGAACGGATTGCTTCGTCCTTCTATAAAAGGACTCGCAATGACAGGTATATGAGACATATTTTCTGTTTTCCACATTTCTGAAAAAGTCTGATACCTCCGGAATATTTTACCCTAGCTTCTCTTGTGCGACCCTGAATACATGCCCTGCGGACCCGCCGAAAAATTGAAGTTAGGCGTCTTAATTTCGTGCCACAGCCACGGGCAATGTTTCGTGCCTGCCGGGATGCAAACCAGGGTACTCTTATCGGTAGAGTGGGTCTCGTCACCCAAGACAATGCTCATTTCACCGCCAACATGACGCGGTCGGCTGGGATCGGCACCTGCCCAGGCGATAAGCTCCGGCCACTCGTGGGTGTGCTCCGGCGCCGGCGCTCCCCCGGTGCCTTCAAAAATCCAGACGAAGTCAACGTAGAACGAGCCCGGCACCATGTCTTCCTCGATATGCAGGATGCGGGCGCCCTTCGAGGTTCTCGGTCCTGGTGGACGCGGCGCCTCTTTGAAGTCGCCGCCGACGGAGAACCGCTCCTTGGTGTGGTCCATGATGGTGTATTTCTTTTCCTTCGGCGTTTCAGGAGCCGGTACATTTTTCCAGTGATATTTGCCCGTCATGGCGATAGTGATGAAAAAGACAGGACGGGTGATTTTAGTGAACAAAATCGGGCCGTGTGCCACACCAGCAGGCACGAATATCAGGACATTACGGGTAAGTGTCTCTTCATTGCCATCCAGCCAGATAGATATTTCGCCGCCGAGGTCCTGGGGGTTATCAATGTGCCCGCCCATGAAGCCGATGACGTGAGAGAAGTCGTGTATGTGAGACTCACCGACCGGTCCTCTGGCGGCACCACTCCACAACCAGGAGCAGTCCACTGTAAAAAAGCCTTTCAGAACGCTTTCATCCACGGACATAAGATGTGTAGCCTTGACTCCGGGCACCGGGTCTTTACTGGTGCTCCCGCCTTTCCCCTGGAGCTCAAGGGGAAAAGGTCCCGGTTTCTGAACAAGGCATTTTGCATACTTTTGTGTAGTCATGATATCTCCTCCGCTTTTTACGTAGGCTATCGGCGAGATTATGCCAGCATTTTCTTTACAGCCGCAATTGTGGCAACATCATCATAACCATATTTTGCACGTTGCTCTTCGCCGCTGCCAAAGCCTGCGTATACCTGGGGAATGCCGAGACGCTTGAAATTTTTCGGGTAAATGTTACCGTCCACGAATGCATCGGCGATTGTGCTTGCCAGTCCGCCGTCCATGAGATGGTCCTCAAGAACTACGATGTTGTCGGTCTCCTTGACAGCCTTGTAGAGCAGGTCTTTGTCCAGGGGTTTGATGGAATACATATCGATGACCCGTACATTTATTCCTTCGGTTGCCAAAGCGGTGGCGGCTTCAAGAGCTACGTAGACCATTTCCCCATGAGCAATAATGGTCGCATCCTTGCCATCACGCGCGGTGATTCCCATGCCGATTTTATAAGTAAAGGTGCCCGGCTCATAGAGCATGCGGTCTTTTTTACCCTGGGCAAGACGGATATAGAGTGGGTGCGGATAGTCCATGCTCAGAATCATGATATCCCCGACCATATTCGGGTCGCCGATGGAGAGGACCGTCATATTGACCAACGACTTCATGATTGCGATATCTTCCATCGCATTGTGGGTTGAGCCGCCGCCGGAAGTCAGACCGCCGCCGGTCCCGATGAAACGTACCGGGAGGTCCTGGTAACAAATCGCGGTGCGGTTCTGTTCGCAGGCGCGCATGGTCATGAACGGGATCATTCCCGCGATGAACGGAATATTGCCTTCAAGAGCCAGACCGGCTGCTATACCGGCGCAATTTTGCTCCGCGACGCCAACATCGATAAACCTATCGGGGAAATCCTTTTTAAAAGCTACTAATGCGCCCCCGGTGTCAGCGGTTAAAGCCCAGACATTGCTATGCTTTTGACCCAGCTCATGCATTGTATCTCCCATAACAGACCTGGCCGATAAAAAACTACCGAAGTTAAAAGTCATTTTCATTGCGCTACACTCCTTACTTTTACAAAGTCGGCCTCAATATCAGCGAGGGCCTTTTGCGTATCTTCATTGCTCAGTGCACCGGCATGCCAGCCAACATTCCTCTCCATAAAAGAAACCCCTTTGCCTTTGATTGTGCTGGCAATGAGCACAGTTGGCTTTTCATTGGTTACGGGCGGTAAATTATCGAGAGCATCAACAATCTGGCCAATGTCGTGCCCGTCCAGTTCAACCACGTCCCAGTTAAAGGCTCTCCATTTGTCCGCATACGGCTCGAGGTGCATATAATCGCCATCTAAACTGGTCATCAGCTGTTTATTTCTATCAACGATGCCGATTAAATTTCCCAGTTTATAAGAACCCGCAGTATTCGCTGCTTCCCAGACTTCACCTTCGCAGGTCTCCCCATCACCCATCATGCAGAACACACGGTGTGATTCCTTCTTCTGCCTGGCGGAAAACGCCAGCCCCACGGCTATGGCAAGGCCTTGCCCGAGAGAACCGGTTGAAGCTTCTACTCCGGGAAGCTGTATTTTACAGGGATGCATGCCATACGCGCTGTCCAGCTTGCCGTATGTTCTGACAATCTCGTCGTAATCAAAATAGCCTCTTAGACACATGGCAATATACATGCATACGGCGCCGTGCCCCTTACTCAGGAGGAACCTGTCTCTCGTGGGCGCTTTGATGTCGGTGGGGTCGACTTTCATGCCGTGATGATAGAGCCCAATAAGAAGGTCTGTCATCGATAGGTCTCCCCCGATATGCACTATCCCATCATAGCTACCACACAAATTGATAAGTTTCTTGCGCATTTCGAATGCCAGTTCTTGAAGACGCTTTACTTCTTTTGGATCAGCCATAAAAAATTCTCCTCATAAAAATATGAATCAAAGATTTTTTTGTAATGAGCTAGGGTTTAATTAATATCTTTACCGATTTTCCGGCCTTGTGAAGCTCGAATGCTTTGGCTATGTCTTTCAACGGGACTATGTCCGTTATCAATGGCTGCAGCTCCAGCTTAGACAGAAGGTTTAATGACCTCGGGAATGAATAGGGTGAGACGAATGTCGAGGTAATGGTAAGCTCCTTGGCGTACAAGAGGAACGGTGAAACTCCGATTTCGACATCCTTGCCGTAGACCGCCGCCCAGAGAATCGTGGCACGGTTGTCGGCCAGGCCGATACATTGTTTGGCGGCGTTGACGTTGCCGCTGGCATCGATAACGCTGTTGAACCCGTGTCCGTCGGTAAGTTTCTTGCCGGCTTCAATCAGGTCTTCGTTGAAGGGGTCGACGGCCACATCGGCGCCGAACTTCAGTGCCAGTGCCCGCTTCTCGGCTATCGGCTCGGAAATGAGCGCCCGGGATGCTCCTGCTTTCAGGGCTACCTGCAGGCAGAGCAGTCCGATAGGCCCGCCGCCGCAGATAGCGACCGTACTGCCGGTGTACACATTGGCCCGGTCGACGGCGTGTACCGCCACCGATACCGGCTCCAACATCGAACCTATCTCGAAACTGATGTCATCGGGTAAGGCATAGATAGCGCTTTCGGGATAGACCGCGTACTCGGCGAATGACCCCGAGGCATGTGCTCCCCTCCGGCAGAAGTTATCCATCCCGTTCCGGCAGTAGTAACAGGCACCGCAGGAGCTGCGAAAGTCCATGGCGACCCTTTGTCCGACCTTATACTCTGTAGTATTACTGCCTACTTCCACTATCGTCCCCGAGGCCTCGTGCCCGAGTACCCTCGGCTCCTGGTATGCCTGCGGCGGTATCAGTCCGAACCGCCCCTCCAGGTTCTCCGGGTCGGTGCCGCAGAGACCGCAGTACTCTATTTTTACCTTTATCTCGCCGGGTCCGGTCTCAGGCTCGGGGTATTCCTCCATGGCAATGTTCCCGATTCCCCTCATCACGGCTGCTTTCATCGTATCTCTATCTCCTTATCAATTTCTTGAGAATATTTAGGAATATAACCGTAGATGGTTTTTTATCTACACCGTATCTCGATAACGACGCCACCCTCGCCGGTTTTAAAGTAGGCGAAACCCCTGGCATCGAGGTTAGCACACGTTAGTAGCTCTGCCCCCTGCTCCAGCATTTTGTCCATCTCGCCGCGGACGTCGTCAGAGAGATAGGCAATATGGTGGACGCCCTCGCCCTGTTCGTCAAGGAACTCCTGGAGGGCTGACTCGCCTCCGGAAGGCTGGAGAAGCTCTATTTCCGTATCGCCAACCTTGGCACTGCTGATTTTCACCTTCCACTCCGCGGGTTTACCGTGTAACTCTCCCTTGAAAGTGATATCCACCCATTTGCGGTCGCCCATCAGACCGAAGGGGCCGATGCCGATTGACTCCAGGCATGCGATGGTCTGGTCCATGTCTTTAACGATAACACCAACGTGGTGGAAGTCCTGGCTTTTAAAAATGGGCTCTGTTTTATTCTCTGGCATGACAGCTCCTTTAAAATTGTGTAATGATTTTCAGCAGTGGTAATTCGGGATAGTTCTCTAAAAGTGTAATCTTAGACCCGCCGCTGTGTCAAACTTGTTTTAAACCAGGGGGCCAGGCGCTAATACGGTTATGTCTGTTTTGGAAAAATATAGGATACTCACCCCCTTTATCCCCCTCTCAAACAGATATATATACGATACCCGTTCGTTGGTTTGTTTGAGAGGGTGAAGAAATACAAAGAGGGGTTTCACCCCTCTTAAACGCCCCTGTTTAAATATTGAAATTTTATAGTCCACGTGCGAAAATAGTCTGGAATTATCAGCAATGACGTGATATCCGTTCGGTACATACCACATTAGTTCAAAGACAGGCGTGCTTCGGCATAGTAATTATCACCTTCGGAAAGGAACCTGAAATCATGAGCAAAGTAATGACCATGAAAGAGGCCGTATCCAGGTTTGTACAGACTGGTGATACCCTCTTTATTTCCGGTATGCAGCATGGGGAGCCAGCTGCAGCTATTCACGAAATCGTCCGCCAGAAAATCGACCACCTGACCCTGGTGAGCGTGCTGGTGGCTACCGCCAATCTTCTTATCGGCGAAGGTCTGGTGGACAGGGTATTGACCGGATATATCAACCAGGATGAGCGTTCTTACGCCGTTGCCAAAGCCAAAGCCGCCGACCGTTCACCGGTTTATGAGGAGTATTCTCATTTTGGGATAAGTCTGGTGCTAATGGCTGGGCAGATGGGGATACCCTTCATACCGACCCGGAGTGAAATCGGTTCGGATATGCCCAAATACAATAAAAATATAACTTCGATAGAATGCCCCTTTACCGGAGAGCCCATCGGCGCTGTACGGGCGGTCAATCCCGATGTGGGCATAATTCATGTCCAGCGATGTGATGCCAACGGCAATGCCCAGAAATGGGGGACGATGGGAGTAGATATGGAAGGCATTAATGCCAGTAAAAAAATCATCGTCACCACTGAAAAAATAGTTGATGTTGATGTTATCCGCCGCGACCCCAATCGCACCATTATCCCGGGTTTCAGGGTCAGCGCTGTCGTCGAGCAGCCGTTCGGCGCACACCCCATGCACCTGGCGGGTTGCTACAGCGGAGACATGTGGGGATATTATTTTGATACCGGACCCAAAGAGAACTATGAATCGTACATAAAAGACCTTGTCTATGGCGTGAAAGATTGGAACGAGTACCTTAAAAAGAAGGCGGATATAAAACCGACCGGGTATTTTGAGAATTTCAAGATAAAACCCGTTGAGAGTGAACCGATTATTTCCGGATATTAGGAGTAATTGAATGAATCAGAACAACGAGGATGGAAAATATACCGCCGCCGACCAGATGGTCGTTGCCGGTTCGCACCAGATCAGGCCGGATGATGTTATCTATGTCGGTCTGGGGCTCCCCTTTCTCTCGACCCTGCTGGCAAAATACACGCATGCGCCGGACAGCACGATTATAGTCGAAAACGGTATCGTGCGGACGACAGGATTTGAAATGCCGCGGGCTACGGATACTCCCGGTGCGCAGTTCATGTCCGACCAGCTAACCGGTTTATTCTATATCAGCAGCCTCGGCCAGGCCGGGCATATCACCACCGGATTCATCGGCGCCGGCCAGATAGACAGATACGGCAACGTTAATGATACCTGCGTCGGTGATTATACCAGACCGGTGCACCGGTGGGCCGGGAGCGGCGGCGCTAACGACGTGATGAGCTTTTGCCAGCGGAGTATTACCATGCTGCGACAGAGCAAACGCCGCTTTCCTGAAAAAGTAGACTTTGTTACCTGCCCTGGTTATCTGGATGGCATTCAGGGGCAGAGAGAAAAGGCGGGGATGCCGCCCGGCACCGGTCCAGCTATGGTTATTACCGACCTTGCCTGCTACACGTTTGAGAACGGCGAAATGGTCGTAAAGTCTGTCCACAGCAGCGTGGGAGCGACCCTGGAGAAGGTAAAAGAGGAAGTAGGCTGGGATATTAAAGTCGCCGCCGACCTCCAGGATACTATCCCGCCCACCGATGAAGAGATACGTATCCTCAGGGGAGAGGTCGACCCCAAGCGTATCTGGGTGGGTGGTAAGCGCCAGCCGATAAGGCAGGACTAGGGGATGACGTAATAGATTACCATTAAACGGTCATTGCGAGGGCAAAGCCCGAAGCAATCCGACCCCAGGAGAAAAACGGATTGCTTCGCTACGCTCGCAATGACGGCTTCCTCAAACCTTAGTCCACGAACTTGAACATGCGGGTAAGACCGCCCGGTGTGCGCAGGTTGTAGAGTCTTACGGCATTGCCTCCCAGCATAAGGTTCATATCGTCCTGGTTGATATCAAGTCGCTGTATCTGCTTTAAACTCCAGCCCCAGATATCCACCTGGTGACGGGGAATACCCTGCTTGAGGTCCTGGCGCGTATATCCGGGCGGATAACGGTTCAGTTGTGAGTAGACGGGCAGGCTGGCGCCCCAGTCCGTACCCCATATCAGTTTTTCCGCTCCCACCGAGGGATCATTGAGAGCTTTGTAGTAAAGGTCCGCCCACCAGCGTCCCGTTTCCAGGTAGATATTCTTGTGAGAGGCGGCCACGTGTAGTGCCTGCTCGTAGAACCACTCCCACCAGCCTCCCTCGATGCCGGCATGTTCCAGGATTATCGGCACATCGGGGTAGGCAACCGCCAGGGTATGTACCCACAGCGGATTATAGGTCGAGGGGAATCCGTGGTAGGAGATAGCGTAACCGCCCGGAGTGCCGGAATGATAGCGGACGGGGATGTGGTACTGCCGTCCCAGGTCCATCATCTTCATCATGTTTTTGAGCATCGTCTCCTGGTCGGTAAAGTCGGTACCGCCCATGCCGCCGCTGGTCATGGGCATCCCTTCACCGACACCGACGAATTGTCCGGTATCCAGAAGCCTGGCCAGTTCGGCAAGGGCTCCGTCGATGGTGTATTCCTCCTCACCGGCGGCGCAGCGGTCCTGGTATTCCTTGGCGTTGCAGTTGGCCACGAACCTTTCCGGGTATTTTTTTACCTGCTCCAGGTTGGTCTTGTTGGTCATGCCGAAGGCCGGTTCGATAACGCACATATCTACGCCATAACAGTCCATGTCGTAGATAAGACGTGGTGAGTTGTCATAGGCCTCCATCTTCCCCATGACATTACCGAGGTCTTTAAAGTCGGTAGAGCCCTTCAAAGCCTTGCCAGCAGCGTGACGCTGTGAATGAACGTGTGTATCGACGATGAATCTTCCCAGTTTCATTTCAATCCTCCGTTGATATATTTATGCGATTAATCCACGAACTTGAACATGCGGGTAAGACCGCCCGGCGTCCTCAGATTATAGAGCTGTACGGCGTTGCCACCCAGCATTAGGTTCATATCGTCCTGGTTGATATCAAGTCGCTGTATCTGTTTCAAACTCCAGCCCCAGATATCCACCTGGTGACGGGGGATACCCTGCTTGAGGTCCTGGCGGGTATATCCGGGAGGATAGCGGTTCAGCTGTGAGTAGACGGGCAGGCTGGCGCCCCAGTCGGTGCCCCATAGCAGCTTTTCCGCTCCCACCGAAGGATCATTGAGAGCTTTGTAGTAAAGTTCCGTCCACCAGCGTCCTGTTTCCAGGTAGATATTCTTGTGAGAGGCGGCTACGTGCAGGCAGCACTCGTAGAACCACTCCCACCAGCCTCCCTCGATGCCGGCATGTTCCAGTATTATCGGTACGTCCGGCATGGCAACCGCCAGGGTATGCACCCACAGCGGATTATAGGTGAACTGCGCCCCGTGATAGGCGATAGCGTAACCGCCCGGAGTGCCGGTGTGATAACGCATGGGCACTTTATAAGCGCGGCATACCTCCATGACCTTGAGGCAGTTCTTGATGATTTCCTCTTCGGTCTGAAAGCGTGGTGGCTGTCCTTCTTTCGGCTTACGCATGGGTATCAGTACCATCTCACCGATGCCCACAAAGTTGCCGGTTTTTAACAGGTCGGCCAGCGCATCACAAAAACCTTCGATAGTCCACTCCTGCTCATCGGCCATGCAGCTGTCCTGGTATTCTTTCGGCCAGCAGACGGCGGCGAATTTATCCGGGTATCTCTTGACCTGGTCGACGTTGTTCGGATTGGTCATCCCGAAGGCTGGCTCGATGATGCACATGTCCACGCCGTAACATTCCATGTCGTAAAGCAATCGTGGCGAGTTGTCGTAAGCCTCCATCTGACCCATAACCTGGCCGAGCTTGTCGAAGTCCTTGGAGCCTTTCAGCGCCTTGCCCGCCGCGTGGCGCTGCGAATGAACGTGGGTATCGACGATAAATCTTCCTAGTTTCATGGCATTCCTCCTTTATTTATTTTCTACCTCACCCCCTGTGTCCCCCTCTCCTTGATAGGAGAGGGGGAGATTATGGAAGAGAGGCTTCGGCCCCTCTTGGACGCCCCGCTTATATATATTAATGACTACTATCCTGTATCCTCCCCCTATCAAGGAGAGAGTGAGATTATAGAAGAGGGATTGACACTCCTCTCAGACACCTCGTTTTAAAAATGTGTCATTGCGAGCGAAGCGAAACAATCCGTTTTACAACCACGGCATAATAACGCCCTTGATATATCCCGGTACCCGGTTGAGATTATCCTCAAAAGCCTGCCCGATGTCCTCAAGTTTATAACGATGAGTGACCAGCTTGTCCATGGGATAAATACCCTTTTGCACCGCCCACATGGCTCGGGTAAGCTCGCTCTGGTGGTCCGTGGACATGCCGATACCTTGGGGACTGTAGATGATGGGCGATTTAATCCAGCTGAATAATTCGTAGGTATCCGGGACTTGATGCCAGCCTACCATGATTAACTTGGCCCGGTTATTCTTGATAACATCGCCGACCATTTTTATGCCGGGCGGATGCCCGACGACTTCTATAGCCACATCCACCCCGCGTCCTCCGGTTATCTTCATTATTTCGGCAACAACATCATCTTTACCGGGATTCAGAGTGATAGTAGCCCCCAGTTCTTTAGCCATTTTCAGCCGATTATCATCAAGGTCAGCGACGATGTATTCTCTCAATTTTGGGTGAGCCACTCCGGCAATAACACCCAGCCCCATAAAACCGCAGCCGACCTGGAAAACGTAGTCGCCCATTTCCGGGGTAGCTGTTCTGGCGATGGATACCAGGCTCATTAGAGGCTCTCCCAAAGCATGCTCGAAGGGTATCCCGTCGGGGATTTTCTCGATGACGGTGCCATGCCCGCGAGCCAGACGGTCGGACGGGTCGCAGACGGCATACTCGGCGTAGCAGGCGCCCGAGAAAAATCCCGTTATCCTGTCACCAACCTTATAATCCTTTACGTTCTTACCTACTTCAGCTACTGTTCCCGAAGGTTCGTGGCCGGCCTGTCTCGGGAATGGCATCCGGTGTTTCATCACCTCGCTCCCGGAGTCGAGATATCCGGACATGTCGCTGGAACACACACCGCAGGCTTCTATTTTTACCAGCATTTCGTGGTCTTTGATTTTCGGCGTCTCGACTTCTCTTATCTCAAACTTCCGCGGGGCGACGATAAGGGCAGCTCTCATAAGCTGTTTCCTCCTTAAGCTGATATCTTTAAAAACAGCACTCGGCTGAATTTTACGATAGACCGATAAAAAGACAGGCGAGTCTTAGGAAGCTATACGGTTGTACTAGATTGTACTCTTTCCGCCACCACAATATCAATTTCTATGGTAAGGCTTAAGACTTGAATCAAGATATATATATTCCGTAGTATATAAGTAGTATATAAAAGGAAGGTTCTATTTGTATTTGGTTGATAGGTACTTATCTCACCCCTGACCCCTCTCCATCCGAAAACATCGGTGAGACACCGCAATTAACACTGGCCGGAGAGGGGGAGAGCATTTAAAATCAACCAATACCATCGGGGAATTATGTTGACAATTATTCTTAAGGGTGATACTTTTCAACTATGTTGATAAAATTAGTCAACTTAAAAATCATTCATATTAGTTTGAGATATTAATGTTAAGAGAGAGGTGCGAAGATGTCGGAGCCAACCGGAAAAGTAGACAGGTTATGTTATAAGAATATTGAAATACCGGTGCTGACCAGGGGTATTGCCGGGGATGCCGCCGAACTTATCGGGAATACACCGATGGTCAGATTGAACCGTATCACCCGGGATTTGAAGGCAGAGGTAGTAGCCAAGCTGGAATCATTTAATCCGACCAGCAGCATCAAGGACAGGATTGGGGTTGCCATGATTGTCGATGCCGAGGAAAAAGGCTTGATAAAAAAAGATACCGTTATTATTGAGCCAACCAGCGGTAATACCGGCATCGCCCTGGCTTTTATGTGCGCTGTCAGGGATTACCGACTTATCCTCACCATGCCCGATACGATGTCGCTGGAACGACGGCAGCTTCTATCGGTTTTCGGTGCCGAGTTGGTTTTAACCCCGGGGACTGATGGCATGCCGGGGGCGATAAGAAAAGCCGAGGAACTGGTAGCTGAAAACTCCAACTACTTCATGCCCGGACAGTTCAAGAATCCGGCCAATCCGGAAATCCACCGGCTGACTACCGCCGAAGAGATATGGCGTGATACCGAAGGCAGGGTAGATATTCTGGTAAGCGGTGTGGGGACCGGGGGAACATTAACCGGGGTTGCTGAGGTTATTAAATCAAGAAAGCCGGAATTTAAGGCTGTTGCCGTCGAACCGGTTGATTCTCCCGTACTCTCCGAAGGAAAAGCCGGGGCTCATAAGATTCAGGGTATCGGGGCCGGTTTCGTACCGGATGTCTTGAGAACGGACCTGATTGATGAAATAGTAACCGTCAGCAACGATGATGCCGGTGATATGGCAAGGAGGCTGGCTAAACAGGAAGGAATACTGGTTGGCATATCGTCGGGAGCGGCTGTCTGGGCAGCCTTAAAAATAGCCGCGAGAACTGTAAATAAAGGCAAGCTTATCGTGGTGATTTTACCGGATACCGGTGAGCGGTACCTGTCAACCTGGCTTTTTCAGGACCTCTATAAGTAGAGGTAGGTAAGAACTTATGGCTCCTGTTCCTTCCGCGAACGTGAAAATACTGTTTTCAGCTTGTTGAGCGTACTATTTCCCCAGCCGTATTTTCTGGCTAATATCAAAGCTGCGGCAATAACCACCAGCCCGCATACGGTAAGCGAAGTACTCAGCAGTGTGATTTTCATATCGAAAAGCCAGTTGAGCCAGAAAACACTCAGCGGTACCAGGGCTATCGACAGCCCGAATGACAGGGCGGACCTCTCTATCCAGTCGATGGTCTTTCTTAGAAAGAACACATAACTCCAGGCTAGTCCGGGTATAAAGAGGACGAATACACCGCCGAATATCAATCTTACTATTTCACCTGCTGTCATCAGAAGCCGCCTTCGCGATATTGATATACTATCGCTCCATTATTATATACTATCTGGAAATATTTTCCCCGGAATTTCTCCAGTCCGAGATAATTGTTTTCATTGATAGAATAGTAAATATATACGGGGCTATCATATCTATCCAGGAATTGCTTCGCCACCTCCGGGTCATCCGTGTTGAAGAAAATATCCCATTCCTCTTTTTCATATAAGTCCCATTCGAAAATTCCTGGAGCGATGACTCTTCGGTCGCTCCACCCCAGAACCCAGGGAGCATCGTTGGTGGTTGCCAGTACGTAAGCGTTCTCTTCGGTATTTTCTTTTATCCACTCCACTGCCTGCAGTTGCTCTTCGGTTATTAGTGGTTCAGCATCAGTTGCCGAATTAATCGTGGGTATCAAGGCTGCTACCAGGAGAATTATACCCGCGCCAATACCGACGACTCTCCATATACGTTCTCTGTTTAGCAGGGTATAGTCTATACCTATCGTTGCCAGTATGACCACGGCGATGTCCAGCGGGATGATGAACCGGTTAAAGAAAAACAACTGGGCTATAACGATAATGGCACTGATAACCAGGAAGAAGAAAACGCTGTTCCAGTTCCTTTTTATCGCCAGGTATATTCCCCCGATTAAGGCGAAGGGCAGGTAGGCGATTGAAAACTTCGTATAGGTATCAAAGTCAAAAAAGGTACCTCCACCCAGTCCCCCTCCGGTCTGGATATTCGTCATCGCCGTTTCCAGCGCGCCTGATAACACCCCCCAGTTTATCTCCCACCGCGTCACCCAGAAAGGAATAATTAATACCGCCGTTCCGAGTACCGCCAGTAAAAGGTCTCTCCTTCGATTTGTCAGGAAGCAGGGCACCAGAATCAGAGCGAACAGCAGGAATTCGGGACGGTGAAAAATCCCCAGCGCGGCGAACATCAGCGTCATTAGCACGTACTTCTTTTTATCCAGAGCGTAAATCGCCAGCAGTAAAAACAATAAACCCAGGACATTTTTCAGGTAGAAATAGGTGAAAACCTCGAACTGAGTGCAGGAAACGGTATATAACAGGGCGGCGATTATCCCGGCTCTCTGCCCGAAGATGTTTCTGGTTACCATGAAGACCGGGAAGACCAGGAGCGCCCCGAGAAAGGGGAAAAGATACTTGATGTTATCAATGGCGTCGGCACCCGCTACAACGTGGGTTAAATCGGTAAGTACCGGGAGACCCTGAGGGTACATCTCTTTAATCCAGGTTGCCAGACTCGCCTCGGGAATCTGAGGTAGGGAACTGGCATATAAGTCCATCGTGTATTTGTAGAAACCAGGGTCGTACCCGAGCGGCACGGAGCTATTTATCAGCGGTAGTAATCGTAAAAGAAGGGCGAAGAAAAAGATAACCAGGAGAATTATCAAAACACCCGGCAGCTTGGTTTCATTAGCTTTATCACGCCTTAATAGATGCGGTAAAGCAAATATTGGCAGAGCTAATATGAAGTACTGGTAGTAGATGGGAAAGTCCAGGACTCCTAACTCTCTAAG
>Ga0315537_1000203_pt1 | contig 43457 bp, 37 predicted proteins | sample SalMarSW160270MG_FD_203091 | JGI IMG/M metagenome (GOLD analysis project Ga0315537, IMG submission 203091) | Salt marsh sediment microbial communities from the Plum Island Ecosystem LTER, Massachusetts, United States - Salt Marsh Sediment SW1602-70 ... | reverse complement strand
GTCGGTTATCTGTAACAGCAGCGTTAATCCCGGCGATACAGTAGTAGTAATCGGGCCGGGGCCGATTGGGCTATTGTGTATGAGGATGGCGCAGCTTTGCGGGGCAAGTGAAATCATCGCCATCGGCACAGAAGGCGATGACAACCGGTTGGTGCTGGCAAAGGACTACGGCGCCACAATAACCGTTAACAGCAGCAAAGAAGACGCACTGCCGAAAATCACGTCGTTGGGCGACGGCTACGGTGCGGATTTAATCGTAGATACCGCCGGGGCCGCTGAAACTTTGAAATTGTCAATGGCTGCCGTGCGACCAAACGGCCAAATCACCAAAATCGGCTGGGGACCAAAACCCGTAAACTTCAGTTTGGACCCGCTGATTGCCAAATCAGTTACCTTAAGGGGACATTTCAGCCATACCTGGGACGTATGGGAAAAATGCCTTACACTGATGAGCAAAGGTCAAATCGACCTCGAGCGTTTAATTACACACGAGCTTCCAATTGACAGGTGGGAAGAGGCGTTTGAGCTGGTAGAAAGCAAAAAAGCGATGAAAGTTGTTCTAATACCGGTCGGCTAAAATTCTACTGTGAATACTTAGGAAAAAAGAAGATGAAAAACATTGGATTTATTGGGCTGGGAATAATGGGCAAGCCCATGGCAATGAACCTTATTAAGGCCGGCTATAATCTAACGGTTTATGACATCAGGCCGGAACCGGTGAAAGAGGTCGTGGCAGCCGGCGCCAAAGAAGGCAAGAGCAGTCGGGACGTAGCGGCAAAGAGTGAAGTCATAATTACAATGCTGCCTAATTCGCCTGATGTAAAAAAAGCTGTGCTTGGAGAACACGGTGTTTTGGAGGGCGCAGCTAAGGGGGCGATTTTGATTGATATGAGTTCAATTGCTCCGTTGGTTTCTAAGGAGGTTGCCGCTGAAGCCGAGAAAAAAGGCGTTGAAATGCTCGATGCGCCCGTTAGCGGTGGTGAGCCGAAGGCAGTAGATGGTACGCTTTCAATTATGGTTGGCGGCAAGAAAGAAGTTTTCGAACAGGTCGAGGATATTCTTAAGGTTATGGGTGCTTCTGCTGTTTTAGTCGGCGATGTCGGCAGCGGCAATACGACTAAACTTGCTAATCAGATAATCGTGGCATTGAATATTGCCGCGATGTCTGAGGCGATGGTTCTGGCAACAAAGGCCGGCGTGGACCCGGAAAAGGTTTACAATGCCATTCGTGGCGGACTGGCAGGCAGTACAGTGCTTGATGCCAAGGTGCCCTTGGCCCTGGATGGCAATTTCAAGCCCGGCTTTAGAATCGAATTGCATATCAAGGATTTGGCAAATGCCCTCGACACGGCCCACGAGATTGGTGTTCCAGTGCCTCTGGCCAGTAGCGTAATGGAGATTATGCAGGCGCTTAGGGTTGACGGAAAGGCAGGCGATGACCACGGCGGCATTATCCAGTTCTATGAGAAGATGGCCAAAGTGAAGGTTAGACGCCCGAAGGATTGAAATCGCCAATGTAGCTGACCTTTAGTGAAAGGATTCTGTTTGTGCTACTGATTCTGCTTCTGCTGGTAAGCGTGCTTTTTATTGTCATCTCGACGAGCAAATTCCACTTTCACCCGTTTCTGGCCCTTTTATTTGCCGCGGTTGGATTCGGCCTGTTTGCACGAATGCCGCTTCCCGAAATTGTCAAATCAATCAATGACGGATTCGGCGGAACTCTTGGCAGCATTGGAATCGTAATCATCGCGGGTGTCATTATCGGGACGTTTCTTGAGCGTTCAGGCGGGGCCTTTGCAATAGCCGAAAGAATCCTGAAAATTATCGGTGAAAAGCATGTCCCTTTGGCAATGTCTATTATCGGCTACTTTGTTTCCATACCGGTTTTTGCGGATTCCGGATTTGTTATCCTCACGCCGTTGAACAGGGCACTTTCCAAAAGAGCCAAAATATCCTTAGTGGGACCGGCAATAGCCTTGGCGGTCGGCCTTACTTCTACACATTGTCTGGTGCCGCCGACACCGGGGCCTATCGCTGCCGCCGGCATACTCGATGCCGACCTCGGGCTGGTTATTTTTTTAGGCCTGATTGTAAGCGCGTTTGCTCTTGTGGTAGGTTGGCTGTTCGCTACGAAGTTCGCCTCGAAAATTTATATAGACCCCAATCCTGAGCTCTCGCAGGCAGACGTGGAGGCCCGGCTCAAAGAAGCTCCGTCTGCATTTAAAGCATTTATTCCGATTATGGTTCCAATTTTTCTAATCGTAATTAAATCTGTTTCTGATTTTCCGACGCACCCCCTTGGGCAGGGCAATTTGAAAAGTATTGTAAGCTTTCTTGGAGAGCCGGTTGTCGCATTACTCATCGGAGTCCTTTTGGCCTTTCGGCTTCCGAAGAAACTTGATTTGCAGATGCTGTCCACCACCGGCTGGGTTGGCCAGGCCCTGTTAAATGCGGCCCTGATAATAATGATTACCGGGGCCGGCGGCGCCTTTGGAATGGTCCTGCGGAATTCCCCGCTCGCCGATGTGATTGGCGATTCTCTGTCACATGCTAACCTGGGCATTTGGCTGCCATTTATTATCGCTGCGGCTATAAAAAGCGCCCAGGGGTCATCGACGGTTGCGCTTATTACGACTGCATCCTTAATGGCGCCGTTAATGTCACCTTTAGGGTTTGAATCCGGAATTGCCAGGGTCTTGGTCGTATTATCCGTAGGGGCCGGCTCAATGGTTGTTTCTCATGCAAATGACAGCTTTTTCTGGGTCGTTACTCAAATGACCAGAATGGATGTTAAAACCGGTTACAAAGTCCATACTCTTGCTACTCTGATAATAGGTGTTACCTCGATTCTAACCATTTGGGTTATCAGCTTGATTGTCTTGTAATGTACTGAAGGATTGTTGGCTACGGAATAAGAATGACTTTCAAAAAGTCTCGGCTTTTATTATACGGAATTGTACAGACGTCCGAACAATTTTGACGATTATAAACGGTTTTGGTACAGATACTTACAAAGCCCCGTTTTGTGCTCCGGAGACAAAGGTTGTGAGATCGAATCTCACTGGGGATAATTCTGTTCGGCCTATAAAACAAAAACGCTGTATCGTCGTGAACCGGGCGGGCTTTTGAACAGACGCACAATTCAGCGAATGGTGTTTGCTTTAGTGCTTGGGCTGTTCATGTTTTCCGAGCGTTCGGCGTGCAGTAAAATCGTGGTTTTTCGGAGTGGTGAAATGACGGCGGGTGCGAAGATAACTTTGAAAGAGGCGCGGGCACAACAGGTCTGGGAGATGTTTCGGCAGGTCAGCCGGATTCCTCGCTGCTCGAAAAACGAAGAGCGGATTATCGAGTGGCTCAGGGATTTTGCCCGTAGTCGTAATCTTGCCTGTCGCAGTGACGCAGTGGGCAACATCGTTATTGAATTGCCCCCGACAAAGGGATGTGAAGATGCGCCCGCGGTCGTGCTTCAAAGCCACGTCGATATGGTCTGTGAGAAAAGCCCAGACTCGAAACACGATTTCTCCACAGACCCCATCGAGATAATGGAACGGGATGGCTGGGTTTGTGCGGAAGGCACTACCCTGGGTGCAGACAACGGCCTTGGTATGGCTCTGGCCCTTGCCATGGTATTCGAGGCGAATTCACCTCATCCTAAGCTGGAGCTGTTGTTTACCGTAGACGAAGAAACGGGTCTGACCGGCGCCAATGCTTTACAGCCGGACTTTATCACGGGCAGGTATTTAATAAATCTCGACGGTGAAGACGAGTCTTTTATTGTCGGCTGTGCCGGCGGCGAGCAAACCGAGATACAGCTCACGCTGGAGTGGGCGCCCGTGTCGGAGTCATTTGACCGTTTTAATTTGAAGGTCTCGGGCCTGCAGGGGGGCCATTCCGGTATCGATATCGCCAAGCAGCGGGCAAATGCCATTGTTCTTTTGTCGAGAGCAATTCAAAGCTTGCAGAAAAGATTCGATTTGAGTATTTGTCGTATCGAGGGTGGCCGGGCTGCAAACGCAATACCCCGCGATGCAACAGCTGTGGTCTGTATCGCTTCTTCGGAGCTTGATGCAATCAAAAGGTTTCTGTCGGATATCGAATCATCATTCAAACAGGAGTTCTCCACAACTGACCCGGCACTCAAGGTGGAGCTGGCTGCTCAATCCACTGGCTGTTGTGAAAAGGTCTTCTCGCCGGAACTGGGTAAAAGAATTGTTGGTTTGTTACTGGGCCTGCCCAACGGTGTTTATCGTGTTTCGCAAAAGTTTGACGGGGTTGTCGAGACCTCCAGTAACCTCGCCAGGATTGAGGCAGATGCGAAGGCCAATTTTATTCGCATTGTTACATCGCATCGCAGCTTCGAGTCGTCGTCTATGGCGGAGCTCACAGGTGAAATCACGGCTGCAGCGAATCTGGCAGGCGCCGAGGCGAGAACATCAGGTGGATACCCCTCCTGGAGACCGGATATCAATTCAGCATTGCTTGGCCGGGCGAAAGAAGTTCACAAACAGCTACGAGGCAAAGAACCGGACGTGAGGGTTATTCACGCCGGCCTCGAGTGCGCTGTAATTGGCCGGAAGTTCCCGGATATCGAAATGATTAGTGTTGGCCCGACAATTAGGAACGCACATTCCCCGCAGGAATGCGTGGACATCGCATCCGTTGACAATTCCTGGTTATTCCTGCTCAGCTTGCTGTCATCGCTGAAATAACTTTGTGTGTTTTGCTTGCCTGTATCAAAGGTGGCATTACTCTTCAGAATTCTTATATTTTGTCATACTGAGCGTAGCCGGAGCTTGCCCGCCGTTTGTGTGTGGGGGGGGTGTCGGGCATAAGATTCCTCGCTATGCTTGGAATGATGTATTTCATTTTGAGATAATTTCTTAGTGGCAATGTTAAAGGATTTGAGACAAAAGGTGGCGGATTTTATTCAGGCCGAGCGGTTCTTTTCTGCCGGCGATAAAGTCCTTATTGCCGTCTCCGGCGGGGCCGATTCGACTGCGCTATTGCATATCATGGCTGGCCTTGTGACTGACGGCGTATTGCCTGTCGAGGTTTGCTGTGCGCATATCAATCATCAACTCAGAGGCGATGATGCTCAGCGGGACGAGGATTTTGTCGTCGAGCAGTGCCGAAGGCTCGACCTGCCGCTGATTAAGGAGCGAATCGACGTGCGGGGATACGCCGGTCGGGAGAAACTTTCAATCGAGTCGGCCGCAAGAAAATTGCGAATCGACTGCCTGCTTGAAATTGCAGGCCGTCAGGATTGCTCCTGTATTGCGACCGCCCATCAAAAAAACGATAACGCCGAAACTATTCTGCATCGGCTGATTCGAGGAACGGGCTTTCGGGGACTGGGCGGCATCTGGCCCGTTAAGGAATTTACAGGTGGCATCAGGTTCGTAAGGCCTCTGTTATGTGTTAGCAGGGCTGAAATTCTTGAATATCTAAACGAGCGTAAGCTCGAATGGTGCGAGGATAGAACAAATCTCGACTGCTCCTACAGGCGCAATTTTATCCGCAACCGTTTGCTACCGGCGTTACAGCAGGATTGTACTGACAATATAGTTGAACGGCTTGACGAATTGGCAAAAACAGCACGCAGGTTTCATTCGCTGATTTGTGAAACAGCCGATGCAATTTGGTCGGATGTTGTTACTGCGCAAGAAGGTAATATGACGCTGGATGTGGACTCAATTTCATCTCAGCCGCCTGAAGTCAAAGTCGAGATTATCCGCCGGGCGTTGGCTGACCTTGACAGCGGCGAACAGGATGTTACACAGCGCCACTACAATGACATATTGCGATTGTCGCAAGGCGAAACAGTCGCCAAATTGCAGTTGCCGAATAATATAGAAGTGCGTCGGCAGGGGAGTCAAATTGTTTTTGTGCATAGCCGCAAGAGCGAGACAATCAAAACCACTGCTGCAGAGCCAGTTATATTGAAAGTTCCGGGAGATGCAAAGTATTCGGATGTGCTTATCAGGGCAGAGACACTGGAATATGACGCAGTGAGCTTCAAAAAATTCAGGATGGACAAGAGCAGCGACGTTGAGTGGTTCGACCTCGACAAAGTGCAGTTGCCCCTGTGTGTGCGAGGCCGTCAAAATGGTGACAGGTTCGTACCACTGGGAATGGCGGGGGGAAAAAAGCTTGGCAAATTTCTAACTGCCGAACATGTCCTCCAGAAGGTTCGTCAGAATGTAATTGTCGTAGCCGATGCGGAAAAAATAATCTGGCTCTGCCCCGTGCGTATTAGCGAGCGGACCAAGGTAACAGAAGATACGAAGCGTGTCCTGCAGATTAGTATTGGTCGAGACGGTTAGCAGCTTGGTGAAGAAAGGACTATTGTTCAGCAGAGCCGAACAGTTCCGGCTCCTCAGTTGCCGCCTTTTTGTGATATTTCAGACCAAGGTGTTCACAGGCGTCTCTGGTTATCTCTCTTCCGCGTTTTGTCCGCCGGACAAAGCCAACCTGCAGCAGGTACGGCTCGACCACGTCTTCTAAGGTGTCCCTTTCTTCGCCTAAAGTTGCCGCTATGGCCTCGATACCCGCTGGGCCGCCCTCATAGACGTTAACAAGCGCATGCAAAAACAACCGGTCCAGCTCATCAAGCCCAAGCTCGTCAATCTGCTCCATCTTCAGTGCCTGCTCGACAATACTTGTAGTCAGTTTCCCCTCTCCTTTTACCTGTGCGTAGTCGCGCACCCGCTTCAGCAGCCGGTTGGCGATTCGGGGAGCTCCTCGCGATCGGCCGGCTATCAGTTCGAGCGTCCCGTCATCTGATTGAAGCTTCAGCAGTTCCGCCGACCTCGTCAGGATTTTAGTCAGCTCGTCGGTGTTGTAAAACTCCAGATGATACAGCATTCCGAATCGGCCGCGAAGCGGTGCCGTCAAAAGCCCTGCCCGCGTCGTAGCGGCAACCAATGTAAATCGCTTCAGCGGAAAGTTTATCGTCTTGGCGTGCAGGCCGCTGTCAACGGTGAAATCGACCTTGAACTCTTCCATCGCAGGGTACAGAAATTCCTCGACCGGCGTGCTGAGCCGGTGAACCTCGTCGATGAATAATATATCGCCCGTATTGATATTGCTCAAAAGCCCCATCAGGTCGCCTTGTTTTGTCAGTGCCGGCCCGGACGTGCAGCGAATATTCGCATCCATCTCGTTGGCGACCACGTTAGCGAGAGTTGTCTTGCCTAAGCCGGGCGGCCCGTAAAACAGGATATGTTCCAACGGCTCTTTTCTCTGCTTGGCGGCCTCAATCGCTATCTTGAGCTTGTCGATTACCCTCCGCTGCCCAACGCACTCACGCAAATGCCTCGGCCGAAGCGAAACGTTAAAATGCTCCTCCGCCTCGTTAAGTGATTGACCGTCTATGACCCTGTCTATCGCCATTAAACCTCAACTCCCTGTTTTAGCCGGTACACCAACGGCACAAGCCCTTCCGCTGATTCGATATCCGGGTGTTTCTTGCAGGCAAGCTCGATAAGTTCCATTACCTCTGTTCTTTTCTCACCCCACGCGATGAGTATCTCCAGCGCCTCCGCCTGAAATGGCTTGAATTTCGGTTCGGCCGCCGTCGGCACCGCCCCGATTGCAAAGCTGCCCAACTTGCCTTTGAGTTCCGCGATAATCTGCTGGGCCGTTCTTTTACCTATACCGTCCAGCGCCGAAAGCGTCTTGTCATCGCCGTTTTCTATCGCCCCTGCTATATTGGCTATCGGGATAGCCAGAGACCGAAGTGCCTTTCTTATGCCGATACCCTTGACGCTGGTGAATTTTGCGAAAAATTGCCTCTCGCCGTCGCTCAAAAATCCGACTATTCTCGGTATCAGGTTACCCCCGCCCGGCGTGCCCTCGTAGTATTCCATCGTGCAAAGTGTTATATCCGAGCCGACCTTGCCCGCCAGCGCGCTGATACAGTAGCCCGGCAGCAGAACCTGATAGCTGACGGCGCCAACCTGCACTAATGCGCTTTCGGTATCCAGCTTGACGAGTTTTCCTTCCAACCTCGCTATCATTATGTATTTACAGTTAAACCTTCTTTTATCAGAATCTTTTTCATTTTAATGCAGGGCATCAGATAACCGGAACGAATCTTGCGTTCGCAATTCCCGATTTTCACAAAACCGTTTTTGAGATAGAACCTTTCGGCGTTCAGGGACGCGATTAGCTCAAGCTCGTTTAGCCCTCGTTCGACCGCCAGGCGTTCCAAATCCGCAACGATTTGAGTTCCGACACCCTCCCGGCCGAAGTCGGGATGAACATACACGGCACGCAGCTCGTTAAGTTTGGGTACAATCCAGCCGAAGCCGACGGTCCTGCCGTTTATTTTCGCCACGACGATTATTTCATTCTTGGTCTCTATCGCGTCGACGTATTTTTTCTCCGTTTCCGGATTCATCGGGCTGGCCCAGTTCCGCACTATTTCCTCAGGGTAAAAGGGGGCCGCCGTTTCAAAAACCGCCGAATAATGAATATTCATAATATCTTCGACATCTGCAACTTCCGCCTTTTTTACCCCGATACGCGGCATAGACGTCTTCCCATCGTATCCCCACAGCACAAAGCCACTGCCACCGCATCGGCCACGTCGTTCGGCTGGGGAACGGCCGACAGTGACAACAGCGTCTTGATAGTCCTTTGTATCTGTTCCTTCGAGGCCCGTCCGTTGCCCGTGATTGACTTTTTTATCCGCGTCGCGCTGAAGCTTTTCACTTCGATACCCGCCTGTGCGCATCTTTGCAGTATAACCCCTCTGGCGTGCCCCATCAATATCGCCGTCCTCGGATGCGCGTAGTGCGAATACAACTGCTCGACGGCTACCACATCGGGCTTGAACTTTTCCAGAATGGTGTCAATATCCCCGGCAATCTGATTCAGCCGGGCCTCGATGCTGCTTTCACCGTCCGTGCGAAACACACCCGCCTCCCGTAGGATGGGCTTTCCCCGTCCTGAACTTGACGAAGGAAGCCCATCGGTGGTTTCCACGCACGCATACCCGCACACCTGCAATCCCGGGTCTATGCCTAAAATCCTCATTTAATCCTCCAGCCGGTGCCGTCGGGCTTGTCTTCGAGAATGATGCCGGCCGCTTCGAGGTTGTCTCGCAAAATATCAGCCGTGGCGAAATCTTTATTCTTACGAGCGGTGTTCCGTTGCTCAATGATAACGCCGACGAGGCTGTTGAGCATTTCGGTATCTGCGCCGCTTTGTTCTGGGTAACTTTCCTTTATAGTCCCCAGCACGTCCTCGCCAAGACGCGTAAACATACTGTCTATCGCAACAAGTGTCTCGCCGGTGGCATTTTTGGCAAGTGCATCATTGGTCAAACTTGCAAGCTCGAATAATACTGATAGTGCCACCGCGGTATTGAGGTCGTCGTTCATCGCCGCCTCGAATTTCTCTTTTGATTCCTTCAGGCGTTCCTCCGCGTCGCTGTCGATAGGGCCGTTGGGGGCATTGCTGATTTGTTTTCTCACGGCTGTTACCGCGTCCGTTATCTTATCATACCCGCTCTGTGCGGCGTGAAGCGCTGCGTCGGAAAAATCCAGCGTGCTCCTGTAATGGCTGTTGAGAATGAGCTGCCGAACCGCAAGTGCGTCGTATTTCCTGTTCAATCTCTCATGCTTCGGCTCCGGTGAATCCGTGAAGACCTGCTTTAATGTGATAAAATTATTCAAGCTTTTGCCCATCTTCTGGCCGTCGACCGTAACCATATTGTTATGCAGCCAGTATTTGACGAATTGTTTTCCCGTCGCTGCTTCTGCCTGCGCGATTTCACATTCGTGGTGCGGGAACTGGTTTTCCATCCCGCCTCCGTGAATATCGAATGGCTGGCCTAAATATTTTGTGCTCATCACCGAGCATTCTAAATGCCATCCCGGAAAACCCATCCCCCACGGGCTTGGCCATTGCATAATGTGATTCGGCTCCGCCTTTTTCCAGACTGCAAAATCCGCAGGATGTTTTTTCTCTGCCGAGACCTCCACCCTCGCGCCTGCCATCATATCCTCGACCTTCCGCCCCGACAGTTTCCCGTAATCGGCGAATTTCGACACATCGAAATACACCGAGCCGTTCACCTCGTATGCGTATCCCTTTTCGACAAGCGTCTTGACCAATTCAATCTGCTCGACGATGTGCCCGCTCGCCCTCGGACTGATATCAGGCCGAACGCAGTTGAGCTTGTCCATATCCTCGAAATAGCTGCGGGTATAAAGCTCCGCAAGCGCCATTGGGTGCTTGTGCACCTTTGCCGCCGCTTTTGCGATTTTATCCTCGCCCTGGTCCGCATCGTCAGTCAGGTGCCCCACATCCGTAATATTCTGTACGTATGTCACGTTGTATCCGAGATACCGTAAATATCTGATAAGTATATCGAAGCTGACATAGCTTTTCGCGTGGCCTAAATGTGCATGCCCATAAACCGTCGGCCCGCAAACATATATCCCTACCCTGCCCTCCTTCACCGGCTTAAACTCCTCTTTCCTTCTCGTTAAGCTGTTGTATAGCTGCAAACCCATCTGTTACCTCATCGATTGTTTATAGCGTTCTTTTCGTTTTCTTTCTTAAAAGCGCCGCAGCCGTGGCGGCTATGGCGACTCCTTCGCCGATATCGCCCAGTCCTTCATTGGTCTTCGCCTTTATGTTTACCGCGTTGAAATCGATTCCCAGCAATCCCGCGATGCACCTTTTTATTTGCCCCTTGAATGGCTCTAAGCGTGGCTGCTCGGCGTGTATTGTCACGTCAACGTTAATAACTTCCCATTTCTTTTCAGCGAGTTTTTCTTTAACGTCAACCAAAAATCCCTTGCTGTCTACGTCTTTGTATTTCGGGTCGGTATCGGGAAACATTGTCCCGATGTCACCCATCCCTGCCGCTCCTAATAGTGCATCTATCACTGCGTGCAGAACAACGTCGCCGTCGCTGTGGCCTGCCAGCCCCGTCGGGTGCGGTACATACACCCCGCCGAGCATCAGCTTTCGGCCTTCGACAAGACGATGAATGTCCATACCTTGCCCTGTCCTGAACTCGATTGGCTCTTCTTCAATCACAATGTCCCTTTTGTGCTCGGTATGTCTTTACCTACTATTTTGACCGCGCTGCCGAGCGCTTGGCCGAGCGCCTTGAATATCGCCTCCGCGGTATGATGGCTGTTGGTGCCGTAGGGCACGTTTATATGCAGGTTGAATTTGCCCGCGTTGGAAAAGCTTCGCAGCATCTCTTCGAGGCACTGAACGTCGAAGTCACCGATTTTGTCCGTCCTGTATTCGACGTTATAGACACAACTGGGTCTGCCGGATAAATCCACAGAGACGTTGGCCAAAGAATCTTCCATCGGCACGGAACTGTTCCCATAACGGTTGATACCCTTCTTGTCGCCCAGTGCCTCGACTAAGCATTCGCCCAAACTCAGCCCGACGTCCTCGACTGTATGATGAGCATCTACGTTAAGGTCGCCTTTTGCCCTGACGTTTGTATCAATCCGGCTGTGCTTGCTCAGGTGCGTCAGCATATGGTCCAAAAAGCCGATACCCGTATCGATATCGTATTTACCGGTACCATCTAAGTTAAGCTCGACCGTCACGTCGGTTTCTTTTGTCTTTCTGTGCATTTTTGTGGTTCGCTTTGCCATAGTCATTTCCTGTCACGATATGATTTCTTTCAGTGCCCCAAGCAGCTTGTCGTTCTGCTGTTTTGTCCCGACGGTTATCCTGAGCTTGTTGTCGATGCCGGGCTGGTCCCAGTACCTCACATAGATATCGCGCTTCACAAGTTTATCATAAATATCCTTTGCCTTGCAGCCCTTGTGCCCGGTAAAAACGAAATTGGCCGCGCTTTTCAAAACTCCAAATTGCAGTTTTTTCAATTCTTCGATGAGCCGCTTTCGTTCCTGCTTTACCTTTTCGATTGTTTCTTTGAAGTATTGCCGGTCTTTTATCGCTGCCGTTGCTGCAGCGGTCGCGATTGCATCGATGTTGTAGGAATCCTTGACCTTCGTCAGACCTTCTATAAGCCCCGGCTGGGCAATCGCGTATCCGAAACGCAGACCCGCCAATGAATAACCTTTGCTCATCGAGCGCAGTATAATGACGTTCTCGAATTGCCTGACCAGCTCGACGCAGTTTCGCTCGGCGAAATCCACGTATGCCTCGTCGATTAGCAATACCCCTTTCACTTCGGCCGCAAGCGAGCCAAGTTCCTCCGGCTCTATGAAGGTCCCGCTCGGTGCATTCGGATTGCAGACAATCGTCAGGGCAGCTTTGACCCTTGCTAATCGCGCGGGTAGGTTGAACTCCTCATCGAACGGAACCTCAATCGCCCTGCAATTCTGGATATTGGCCAGGACCGGGTATAGCGAATATGTCGGCACAGGATATGCGACGGGTCGCCTGCGGTTGCAAAATGCAGTAAACGCCATTCGCAGCAGGTCATCTCCCCCGTTGCAGCACAGAATCCAGTCCGGCTCAACGGCGTTGATTTTCGCCGTCTCCTCTCTGAATACATTACCCATTGGGTCGGGGTATCGGCGAAGCTGCTCCGCCTTAATCTCGCCAATCGCCTTCATCACCGCCGGAGAGGGCGGATAGGGATTCTCATTGGTATTCAGCTTTACCACCTCAGTGGATTTGGGCTGAAATCCCGGCTCGTAACCTTTAGCACTGTCGATATTGTCCCGAAAATAGCCCATTGCCTGTTCCTTCTTGCGTCTTGTGTCTGATTATATGCTTTCAGCGAAAAAGCGAAAGCCCCGACCTTACTGGCTGACTATTTTCCTTATATATGATGGGAAATAGCCGTCCCTCGCTTTTTGTCTTCGTAAATCGGCCGGACGTTGCTATAATTGTCTCCGTGAAGATGCGTAGAAATATAACAAATGCCCTTACCTTTATTATCATTATCATTGGCCTTGGTTGTGCCGCCGAGAATGTCAAAGTCCAAAAACAAGGCAGTCTGGCCGGTCAGCCGAAGAACGTTATCATTCTTATTGCTGATGGCTGTGGCTATAACCATATCAAGGCGACGGATTATTATCAATGCGGCCAGGTTCCCTGCCACAGCTACGAAGAATTCCCCGTCCGCCTCGCTATGAGCACCTATCAGTCCCGCGGCCGATATGATAGCAACACCGCCTGGACGGATTTTGACTATGTCAAAAAACAAACCACCGACTCGGCCGCCTCGGCCACCGCTATGGCTGCCGGCGTTAAAACCTTAAACGGAAGAATCGGATTGGACGTCAAACGTGAAAGAGCATTGAACCTGGTCGAACGGGCCGAGCAACTCGGTAAGGCAACCGGTGTTATCACAAGCGTCCCATTCAGCCACGCCACACCCGCCGGCTTTGTTGCCCATAATATCTCGCGCAATAATTACCGGCAAATCGCCGACGAAATGGTCAATCAAAGCGCCATCGATGTCATTATGGGCACCGGCCATCCCTTTTATGACAACGACGGCGAATTTCGAAGTACCCCCAGCTACAAATATGTTGCACCGGACCTCTGGAACGACCTCAAAGCTGGCTCGGCAGGCGGTGACGTTGATGGCGATGGAACCGCCGACTACTGGACGGTTGTTCAAACTCGAACTGAATTTGAGGCACTCGCAGCCGGCCCGACGCCAAAACGATTATTCGGCATCCCACAGGTCTACGCTACCCTCCAGCAGGGCCGTTTGGGAGATGTTAATGCCGTGCCATTCGAAGTGCCGTTGACTCAAACGGTGCCTGCGCTCGAAGAGATGACTCACGCCGCACTCAATGTCCTCGATGAAGACCCCGACGGCTTCTTTCTTATGATTGAAGGTGGTGCAATTGACTGGGCCGGACACGATAACCAATCAAGCCGGCTCATTGAGGAGATGATTGACTTCAACAAATCCGTCGATGCCGTAATTGACTGGGTGGATAATCACAGCAACTGGCAGCAGACTCTGGTGATTGTTACCGCCGACCACGAAACCGGCTATCTCACTGGCCCGAATTCCGGACTAAGGCCGACGGGGGCGGTCTGGAATGAGCTGATAAATAAAGGCGCCGGTAGTCTGCCTGAGATGCAATGGAATAGTTCAGACCACACCAACTCGCTTGTTCCGTTCTTCGCCAAAGGTGCCGGGGCACAATTATTTGAAGAGACTTTCGACGGCCTTGACCCTGTCCGAGGCCCTTACATCGACAATACCGACATCGCAAAAATCATCTTTTCTCTCTGGGCCGCCGATTAAAACCCCGCCGCGACTGATTATGTTAGGGCCACCGCAAGTGTTCCCTCTGGTAAGGCAGGTTTTTGTCGTTGACGTGATTTGTCTCATTTGTTAAACAGATTATTTCACTCACTGTTTCGGGGTTGTGTTGTGAAAGAAAACGTAGGCCTTTTATTGTTTTTCGTGGTCATTTTAGTCGGCTGTGCCGGCCGACAGCCGGAACCTGTCTCCGCATATATGCCGGGAGACGAGAATCTCAGTTGCGACTCGCTTGAGCAGCAAATTTCCACTCTTCAAAAAGACATGCTCGCACTTCTGCCAAAAACCGACAAAACTGTTATCAATACCCTTTGGAATATCGGTGGCACCGTGGCAAGCAACACCACCCCAGTGGGTATGGCGACGTACTTGTTCATTAATATGAAAGATGCCGAAAGAATCGAATACGAGGCCTTCCGCCGCCGTCACAATCGCCTGCTGCTTATTGCAGAATCTAAAAATTGCGATATGGGCGATGTTATGGCTGAGCCGATACCTTCCCTTGCTGAAAGAAAGGCGATGGGAAAAGAAGCGAAGAAATCGAAGTCGAGTGAAAAGAATTCTTCTGAATAAATCTGTCGGGGATTTTCACGTGCAGCAAAACGGAACGGCCATACCACGAGTACCGTTCAAATTCGCTTTTGTTGTTTCGCTGCTTCTTGAAGTTCTGCTTGTCTTGTTTTCCGGCGGTTGCGCGGCTCGCTCTAAAATGATGGTCCCCGCCGGTTTTGAGGTCGCTAAGAAGATTCCGGGAGCCGTCAGGGTCGACGAGGTTGTCGGAAGCCGTGAAACTGGCTCATTCCAGTTGTTGATGTCGCAGATTTCCAGTGTTGCCTTTACCGAAGCGATAATTGATTCCATTGCCGAGGCGGAACTCTTCGATGCAGTCGTCGAGACAAATGATGCCGATTATATCCTCGATGTTACCATCCTGTACTACGACCAGCCGTTAATCGGGCTTGACCTTGATATAAAAATGAAGACCAAATGGGACCTTACCGACGCCAAAAAACTCACCCCCGTATGGTCCGACACCTTCGAAACAACCTACAGGGCAAAGCTCAGCGATGCCCTCCTCCCTGCCGAGCGCAGCCGCAAGGCCTACGAGGGGGCGGTCAGGACTAACATCGCCGAGGCAATAAAACGGCTTTCCCAGGCCGACCTCTGACCCCTAAAGGGGGCTCTGATTTCGTTGTTGAGGTATAGGGCGCTATTACCGGAAAATCTGTTGGACTTAACGCATACCTGCCGATATATCTTGGTTGGAACAATGTTTGTCCAACAAAAATGCTTCGGCGGGATTCTTGGAGGAGCCCGGTATGTTGCGTAAAATCAGTCTACCAAAAAGCACACTAATATTATGTGTTTTTCTGGCAATGCTCCAGGCCGGATTGTGCTCGGCATCTGCTAATCTTCTCTGTGATGCCGGCTTCGAGCAAAGCGAGCCGAACGGCGCATTCCCTGATTCCGGGTGCTGGATTAAAAACGCCCTCGGCTTCGGCGGGGCCGGCTGCACTACAACAGCAGCCAGGACCGGTGCTAACGGTCTCTGGCAATATACAGGAGTTGCCGACTCACACTGGAAGTCGCAGGCCTATCAGGATGTCCCGGCTGTGCCAGGAAGTCGATATTTCGCCAGTGCATGGGTACGAACCAGTTTTTCCGGCTCTTCGTGGGTGACCGGCTCGCGGGTATTTATAAAACTGGAGTTTCTCGATTCAGCCGAGACCGTACTGGCCGAATACAGCAGCAAAGCCATTACCACAGGCGACAGCGACTGGTCGCTCCTTAGCTTTGCCACTAACGCCGCTCCCACTCGAACGTGGTATGCCCGCCTGACGCTCTATCTGGAGAAACCCCTCTCGGCTGGCCAAACCATCGTCAACTTCGACGATTGTATCGTCAGAGAATTCGAATGCGATGACTGCATAACTCTCGATGAAATTCCGGCCTGCGGCGAGTCCGAATTGCTCCGCGGCTCTGTTCTCGAAGTTGAACCCGACGATTATAAAGTCGGCGTCTATCTCTTTCTCGACGACTGGTGGCCCAAACCCACCTTCGCTGAACCCTGGACCGACATCAATCCCGACGGAACATGGGACTGCAACGTCGCTACCAGCAAATACGACCTCGACGCGACCGAGATTATGGCCTTTCTTGTGCCCAGTGATGAAATATCGGATTGGCCTGTGGATTTCAGCGTTGAAGATGGCCTGTCTGCTCTGCCCGGCGAGGCCTTCAGGTTCCCCGGTGTCGGAGCATTTCGACCTGAGTGCTTCTGCGAAAAAATTGAGTTCGCCGATTTCGACTGGCTAATCAAGGACAGCTCCACAAGAAAAGTAGGCCCCGGGCCGAATTACTTCACATGCGGCAACGTCTGGGTCGATGCCAGCAAATATCTGCACCTGAAAATCAACAAACAATTGGGCCAGTGGTATTGCGCCGAGTTATTTACGGAAGATGTGTTGGGCGACGGCAGCTATAGATTTGAGGTCGAAACTGGTAGCATTACATCGCTTGACCCCAACGTGATTCTGGGCCTGTTCACCTGGGACGAGTTTGCCCCGCATTACACTAATCGCGAGATGGATATAGAAGTCGGCCAGTGGGCTGACCCCTCCGCAGACAACGCCCAGTATGTCATCCAGCCCTGGAATACTCCCGGGCACAGGCACCGCTTCAATATTGACCCCTGTGACATCGATGTAGTGACATTCCTCATGGACTGGGGCCTTGGCAGAGTAACCTTCAAGAGCTTCTTCGGCCGGACTGAGCCAACAGATGCCGATGACTACATCGAATCCTGGATATATGAGGCTAACGACGTCCCTCTGCCCGGACAGCAGAACACTCGGATTAATCTGTGGCTAAAAGACGGCAAAGCCCCGTTCGATGACAGCGAAAAAGAAGTAGTGATAAGGGACTTCGAATTCACTCCCTGTGAGTATGATATTGCCCCGGCCGGGCTGGACTTCGGCTCCGTGCGAATTTCAAGGTCATCCACGAAGGTTGTAACAATAACTAACAGCGGAAACTGCTCACCGTACTTCGTCACGGTAGAGGTTACCGGCACCGATGCCAATGACTTCCTCGTGGCCGACAGGGCCTTTGCACTCCAGCCGGGCCAGGATAAGGAAATTGATGTCACTTTTATTCCGAGTTCCGAAGGCGACAAGGAAGCCACGCTCCTGATAACCGGCGATGGTCGTGTTGTAGAGGTGCCGCTGGAAGGAAAAGGAGTGCGCCTCGAATACACAAGCGTGCCCACAATTGGCAGCCCTGACTTTCTGAAAGGTATTGTGTCGGGTGTCATAAGCTCCGATTATTGTGTTGTATCGTATATTCTGACTGATAAATGGTATATCAAGCCGTTCTATACGGGAGGGGGAAAACGCAATCCGCTAAGGCCGATTAATCGAAAGGGCGACTGGAAATGCAATATCGATATTGAGCCGACCGACAAGCTGGCGACGAAGGTTGCATCTTATTTGATTCCTGAAAGTGCGGCTTATCCTCCGCCATACCTGGATTCTCTCGCCGACACGCGAATGAGTCTATATGACCGCGTTTCGGCCTCGAAACCGAAGCTCGGCATTGTGAAAATTAAGGCCAAAGCCAGAAAAATCGCCGACGATGACAGCATCGTTATTGATGGCCGGTATCATATAACTATCGGCGAGATAAGCCAGGCCAGCCAGTTGTGCGTTGCCATCCTCCAAGATGACCTTGCTTTATGGTCGATTTGTGTTCCCTTCTACTCCGCCGATTTCATCAGAAAAAACGGCTTCTCGTATTATGATAGCCAATGCTATATAAAGATGAAAAACTTCAACGATATTGAGAATTCCTTTGCAGGTAATATCCGCGTCCAGTTGTTCCACAACGACCTTACCTGCCTGCGGAGTCCTATGACTTTGACTGTCGAGGTTGGCGAGTTCAGCGAGTCTGCAACAGCTGATGAAGAGCTTGACGCTCGTATCATTAACGGTCGCAAGCTCATTCCCCTCCAGTTTTTGTCCGGCTGCACGGACGCCCTCAGAGTTGACAAGGTGCGACTCAGAAAGGGCTCGAAATCAAGGCCGGATTCTTTGTATGTCAAAGGGGCTATTGTGTTCAAGAATGACCCGCCGGATTTAACCGAGCAAAGTGTTACTATCGGCTGGGGAGACGATACCTTCACGGTCCCTGTCGGTGGTTTTACACGGGCAAGCAAAACTCAGCCCAAATACCGCTGCAAAAAAACCTCTGCCCTTCAGGGTGGCCTTGTAAATGCCATTTTCGATTTGCACAAAGGTTCCTTCTGGATAAAAATAAAGGCAGAGAAGCTGGATAACGCCTCGGATATCGTGGCCTTCAATCTGGCTGCGGGCAGTTTCTCCGAGGGTGTCACGGTCGAGATGGGCAAGTAACTTATTCTTGAAAGGAACTGTATATGAGCCGTTTGGTTAGAACGTCGTTATGGATGTGTGTTTTGTTCACGGTGGTGACTATTGTAGCTGGCTGCTCGAAAAAAGAAAAACCAACCGCTGAAGTTTCCGGCGAAACGACGTCGCAAGATGTAAACACGACGCAGCAGGCTATGCAGCACGAGCCCATCACTGTTGACAGCGATGAGGATTTGACCCCGCCACCGCCTCCCCCGGAACCGGTTGTCGCCGATGTGAACCGCTCTGCGAGAACTCAGCCGGTCCTCAAAGAGCAAATAACGCAGGTAATGGCAGGGGATAAAAAAATAACGGAATCCAGCGACCTTCGGCAGGATATACCTCCTGAACAGGGCCTGGAGCAGTTTGAATCTTTCACAAGCTCCGAGGAGAAAGTTAACTGGATTGCAGAGATGTCGGAATCTAATCCTGACAGCCTGTTGGGAATTGTAGATACGGCCCTCGACGACCCGGATGAGGAGGTTAGACAGGCAGCTATGGAGGCGTTAGTTGACAGTGAGCCAAATGCTCCCGGGTTATCTGATGTGGTTACCAAAGCGATTTTTGACAGCGACCCACAGGTCCGCGAATCTGCTGTGGAGGCCTGCGGCTTTGTAGAAGGGGCACAGGCCGACGAGCTACTCGCTCAGGCATTGGACGACGAAAGCGATGATGTCAGGATGTCTGTTTTTGATGTGATAGAGAACAAAGACACGGGTGTCCAGTTAAAGGTTCTTACACCTGCCATCGCCAGCAGGTATAAGGACGTTAGAGAAGGCGCCTTGTCCACACTAATCGACATTTCCAGTCCCGCTGCTATGGATATTCTTATCGAAGGGCTCAAAGACCCGGACGCCGATTTTCGTGATGATGTAACCGACGCGATTAGCTTTCTTGTCTCAGAGGATTTTGAGGACTACCAGCAGGCCAAGAAGTGGTGGAATGCCAATCGCCATAGATTCGACGACGAGCTTTTCGAACTGAACGAGGAATAACTCCAGGTTTTTTCGCGTTCGTTAACACTGTCCTGCGCTTATAACCTGTTAGCTGTATTCCGGTTTAAGGTGTTAAACTCGGGCCGGCCAGCACGGTTCTTCAGCGTTGGCTTACTACAGCATTTACTTCAGCCAGAAACTGAAATACAGATACATACCGAGCACAAGGCTCAGAACGACAACAGTCATCAAGACTTCTACGATACCCCAGCTTTCGCGATTTTCTTTTCTTTGTTCGGCCGTGGCGGTGGCGTATGTCAGTTCGACAATCTTTTCAGCCCTCGGCGGAGCAGTCAGCAGCGAGACTATCACTATAGCTGCAATACTGATAAGCAATAGCCAGCCGGTGGCAAAGAGGAAGTTGTATTTTCCGATATATACCAGCCAGTCGGGCGAGGTAATCACCGGATTTTCTCCGCCCGTCAGTGCCTGGATTGTCAGTTTGGTCATACCCACGATGAAGCCGAGAACAAGGCCTGTAGCCGCGCCTTTGCCGTTTATTCGTTTGAAGAACAACCCGAGCAAAAAGACCGCAGTAATCGGCGGAGCGAGGTAGCCCTGTACGCTTTGCAGATACTGATATAACCCGCCCTGGGAGACCCGCTGCATCACGGGAATCCAGATAAGCCCCATCAGCACCACAAATACTGTCGCTATTCGCCCGACGGTCACTAAGTGTCGCTCAGACGCTTTGGGATTGATTTTTTCATAGATATCGACTGTGAAAAGTGTTGCACAGGAATTAAACAGCGACGACAGTGAGCTCATCAATGCTGCCAACAGGCCTCCCACAACCAGACCTCGCAGACCCACCGGCAGCAGTGACCGAACCATAACCGCGAAGACCTTATCGCCGTCTAATACTTCCTGCCCGTTGGCGATTTTTGTTGGCATTGCAATCATTCCTTTCTGATACAGAGCATAGCCGATAAGCCCGGGCACGATAAATATCATCACCGGCCAGACCTTCAAAAACGCTCCCCACAGCGCTCCCCGTCGGGCGTTTCGCAAATTTTTCGCCGATAGCGCCCTTTGCACAATATATTGGTCGGTGCACCAATACCAGATGCCGATGATGGGTGAGGCGATTAAAACGCCCAGCCAGGGGAAATTGGCATCGGTGTTGGGACGCCAAAGGGCGAAGTTGGAGGCGTTTTCTCGGCAGATGCTTTGTAGCTCGGACCACCCCCCGAGCTTGGTCAGGCCGAAAAATGTGATAAAGATTGAGCCGACCAGAAGAACGACTGTCTGGATTGTGTCGGTATACACGACTACACGCAGCCCGCCGAGAACGGTATAGATTCCAGTGAAGACCACCGTCAATATGGCGCCGAGCCAGAAGGCGTCGAGGACAATAGTGTCCGTCAGCCGGAGATGAATTTCGGGCAGAAGGACGTTGAAAACGACGCCGCCTGCGTAAACGGTAACCGATACCTTGGTGAATACGTAAGCGACAAGCGAGACAACCGACAATATCCATCGGCAGGTAGGGTTGAAACGTCTTTCGAGAAACTCCGGCATCGTGAATACCTTTGAGCGGTAGTAGAAGGGCACGAATACCCAGGCAAGCAGCACGACCACCCAGGCGTGCAATTCCCAGTGGGCCATAGCCATCCCGCTGGTGGTACCCTGACCGGCCAGGCCGACGATGTGCTCGGAGCCGATATTGGAGGCGAAGATTGAGGCGCCGATGACGAACCAGGGCATATGCCTGCCCGCGAGGAAGTAGTCGGTGGAGGATTTTTGACCCTGTTTGATTGCCCAGATGGAGATGCCCCCGATTATGGTGAAATAAAGACCAACTGTGACCCAGTCCCATGTCTCGAAACTAGCGGCGTTAGCCAATAACTGAAGCTGCGACATTTCTAACTCCTTTCTTGGTGTCGTTTAAGGGAATCTTGAATTGGGGCGTATTATATGAACCCGGCTATGGCCCGGCAATTATTTTCCTTAATATGGCCTCGGCAGTGCCTGTATCGAGGGAAATTTGCACGAGTCTTTTCAGGCATAACTATCCCAGGGATTGCTGGGAGGTTTTCGGGGAGCAGGGCACCAATACTTTTTAATCTGAGTCTGTAGAATGACTTGCTGTACCAGTCCTTGAGTGGCTTTTCTGCCTTTAGCGTGATATGGCAGAAAGGCAACGGAGCAGGAGGGATTCGCTTTGCGGCCTGCCTTTGGCGTGTCGAACCCCCAAAGCATCCGCTTCGCGTCTGCGGGTGTTCTCATCCCTCCCACCAAAGGAGCTTACCTAACGGAGCAGGAGGGATTCGAACCCCCGTTACCCAAAGGGTAAAGCGGTTTTCAAGACCGCCGCCTTAAACCACTCGGCCACTGCTCCGAGCCGACCTGTTTTATATCGTCCAAACAGACAAATTGCGAGCACTTTACGACCCAAATCCACCAGGCATCAGGTACGGAAAAGAACTTTTCTGCCTTTTCCTGACTAACTTTCCAACACCAGGTCATTAAGGTTATCCTTTACGTCTTTGTAGTGGAAAAATCCGCAATCAGAAGCCGTCTTCGTCGGAAAAATCTGAAACCCTAATCCACTGCTTTTCCACAACGCACGTTTATGCTGTGCAAAGATTGTGTTGTAAAAAAAAAATTGTGTCACAAGCTCATAGTTCACAGCAACATCAGGCAAGTGGAAAATATAGTTGCAAAAAAGGGCTTGATTCGATTTGCATCACTTTAATAATTGCAACCTGTAAACTTTTGTTTTGCTACGCGGTGCGGCTTCCTGTGCATGGAGGCACGCGAGAATATAACTTTGATTAGCTGCTTGCCTGTTCTCCACAGTATTTATTGCGGAGGATGGAGCCAGGGAGAGACAAATGCAAGACATCGTCAAGGAGGACACCTGCCGCACGGCGGAGTCCCTGATTAGCGCCATAAACGATGCTATCGCGCAAAGAATCGGACAGCAGAAGTTCAGGATTTGGTTTAAGAACTCGACTCGATTGACACTTACGGATGGACAATTGAAAATCGGCGTTGCAAATCCGTTTATAGCCACCTGGCTCGAAAGTCACTTCAGTACTGATATTGAAGAGGCCTCCAGGGCTGTCATCGGCAATGGTAGCCAGCTTTGTTTCGCCGTCGATGCACAGCTTGTCGACAGCCGCACGTTTACAACCCTCGACACCCGGACCACACCGGCTCAACCCGGTCTTGCTAAATCCACCCTGCGAAGCACTCCTCGACCGGTGGCTACTCACGCTGCCGGGCTTAAACTACGATTTGATACATTCGTTGTCGGACCCTCCAATGAATTGGCCTACAACGCCGCAAAGGCCGTCGTTGGAGATAGGCAAAGTCCTTTCAATCCGCTATTTATCCACGGAGGGTACGGCCTCGGTAAGACGCACCTGCTGCAAGGGATATGCACGGCTCTGCGCCATACCAGGCCGGCAGCCAAATGGCTGTATCTGTCGGCGGAGGACTTTGCTAATCAGTTCGTGCTGGCCTTGAAGACGAGAAAGCTGGAAGCTTTTCGGGGTCGTATGCGACAAATGGATTTGTTAGCTATTGACGACATTCACTTCTTGGCCAGCAAGCCATCAACACAGGAGGAATTCCTGTATACCTTTAATACGCTGGATTTGGGAGGCAGGCAGGTAGTGCTGGCCAGTGATGCACATCCGAAAATGATAGGGCAGTTGTCGGAGAAGCTGGTCAACCGGTTCGTGTCGGGAATGGTGGTCAAGATTGAGACACCGGATTTTCAGACGCGATGCGAAATCTGCCGACGATACGCCGAAAGCATCAATAAGAAGATTCCGGAAGACGTAGTAATCTATATTGCTGACAACCTGCGCAGTAATGTCCGTGAATTACAGGGGGCGTTACTAAAGTTGGTGGCATTTGCGTCGCTGCAGAACGCCAAAATCAGCCTTGCAATGGCCGGTGAGGTGATGGCCGAGCATATAGAACGCTGCGACCCTGTCGTCCATTTGTCGGATATCGAATCGGCGGTCACGGCGTTTTTCGGTATCACCCCGGCGGCAATTCACTCCTCTAAAAAAAGCAGGACCATAGCGATGGCGCGGCATTTCAGTATGTATTTGGTGAGAAAGCATACGAGGATGTCATCGTCGGAAATCGGTCGGCTGTTGGGCGGCAAAAACCACGCAACGGTCCTTCTGGCGTGTAAGAAAATCGAAGAGCATATCGCACAAAATGCCCAGCTTAACTGGCGGGGACCGGCCGGCAACAAGGTCTCAAAGGCCAGGACAATCCTCGCCAACCTCGAAAAGAGCATCCGATAGACAAGGTTCAGCCAACTTATCACACAGGCCTAACCGTCGAAGCAGGGGGTAAGGCCCCCTGTCTAAAGGATTTAGACTCTTCACAGCCCATAAAAACGACGGCGACGCCATCCCGCATGGCGTCGCCTAAAATATTTTCTTGAAAGGAGGAGAAAGGTGATTTTTAACTTTTTAATGATTACTTTTTAACTACTTTAACTTACGCGGGCAGAAAACGAAGGTTCAAAAAAACTGGATAAGTTTTCAAAAAATTCCTTTGTCCGATTACCGCCGGAACGCAAATGAGCCGGGATTTTCAGATACAAATTGATACGCGATTTACACGGTCTTTACCTAGTCAGAGGGAAACCCGAGATGGAATAAAAAAGGCCCCGCATTCCGGGGCCTTTCTCTGGTGTCAACCACAAGCTATTTATTTTGGTGTTACATTGACGGCGCAGGGCCCTTTTTTGCCCTGGCCAAGCTCGAACTCGACCACCTGGCCTTCGTCCAAGTTGGCGTAGCCGGTGGTCTTGATTTCGGAATGGTGCACAAACAAATCTGCCCCTCCGTCATCGGGAACGATAAACCCAAAACCTTTGCTGCCATTGAACCACTTTACTTTACCTGTACTCACAACAATACTCCCTGGCCTTTTATAAGGCCATCAATCTGTAACGTGTCTCTCACATTTGTTTTTGAGGATATCCCTGAGAGACGAAAAGATATGCCCTTCAAAAGATACATTATACTCTTAGTCAGCGTCCCTGTAACGAAAAAATCAAAGATATTCAATGGTTGTCCCAAAATCCGCCTAGGCAGCCCCACATCACAATGCCGGGGAATCTGTTTATTAACGTATTTGGCGAGATTGCGGCTTTTAGTATCTCTGCCTGTTGCCGCCACGGCCGCCACCGCCGCCGCCACCGCCACCGCCGCCATATCCACCGCCGCCGCCTCTTCTTCCGCCACGGCCGCCACCGCCACCGCCGCCGTAACCGCCCCGACGGGGACGGTTTACTTTTGGCTTGGCCTCTGCGACCTTAATAACACGGCTGGCTAACTCTTTGCCGTTCAATTCATCAATTGCCTTCTGGGCCTCTTCCTTTGAGGGCATTAAGACAAAGCCGAAGCCGCTCGATTCGCCGCTGAACTTGTCTTTTATGATGTTGACTGATTCGACCTGACCGAAGGCCTCGAAGGCCTGGCGCAAATCGTCTTCAGTTGTCTGACGTGACAGGTTTCCTGCATAGATGTTCATTTGTGTTCTTCCTTTCCATTTTCGGATTTAGACGTTTGCGCCGGTTCTTTGACTGGCACTAAGCTCATACTCTTCCATTAACTCATCAATCAGTTCCTTTACGGAGACGAGTTTATCTACTCTGTAGGCGTTTGCTCCCGCGAATGCGAAGCCGTGTTTGAGGTCGCCCTTTTTGGCATTAGTCAGAGCCTGGCCGATGCAATACGGCACGTTTTTGAAATCACAGCTTCTCAGACACTTCCAGGGACATTTGAATGGCTCCCGGACGCCTGAGGCGACCCTATCAAGAAACTCGCATTTTATGGCCCTTCCGGGCAGGCCGACGGGACTGTCTATAATGACGAGGTCCTGACTGGTACAGTTTATAAAGGCCTGTTTGAAATTATCGGAAGCGTCACATTCGTGAGTCACGACGAACCTTGTGGCCATTTGGACGCCGGCGGCGCCCATCTGCATAAATCTGTAGATGTCGTGGCCGGTGTATATTCCACCTGCGGCGATTACCGGTATAGTCCTGCCGAATCGCTGCTCGTAAGGCTTTATGGCGGAGATAACGTCCGGCAGTATCTTTTCCAGCGCGTAATTGGGGTCGTTAATCTGTTCTTTGTGGAAGCCGAGGTGTCCACCTGCGAGGGGGCCTTCGACGACGACGCCGTCAGGGACGTGATTGAAGTGTTTGGCCCAGGATTTGAAAATGAGGTCTGCGGCTCTGCCCGACGAGACTATGGGCACAAACCTGGTGTGCAGGCTGTCCAGTGCATCCAGCGGGAGTGTCTTAGGCAGCTTTATCGGCAGGCCTGCTCCGAGAAAAAGCACGTCGGCTTGCTGGTCCACTGCACATTTGACCATGTCATCAAAATCTGCGATAGCCACCATTATATTAACACCGATGATTCCATCGGTATTGGCTTTTGCCGTTGAGATTTCCCTGGACAGCGCTCTTTCATCTGCTTTGCTGTAACTGGTGTCCCAGTCGGGCTCGAACTGGCCGATTCCGGCAGTGGCAATTACACCGATAGCGCCGGCGGTTGCGACAGCGGAAGACAGACCGGATAGAGAGACGCCTACCCCCATTCCTCCCTGAATGATCGGAATCTTTGCCTTAAGACCGGCTATTGTCAGCGACGGCATATTTTCAAAAATCGTAACGCAATCTCACTAAAATACACAGCATTGTCTAGCAAGTGGGAATCCGGTATATTTCGGCATTATAAGCGGCTGACTAGTATCTCAGCGAGAAAAAAAACACGAAAAGGCGATTTTTTTTAACGGCTGGGCATTTTAGAGGGTGGTCTTGTGGCGGGTTTATCTGTCTCTGACGTGCGGGGGTATAGGGGGATGTCCGGCTGGGCAATCGGGGTATGAGATTCTTAACTTAGCTAAGAATGACAGCTATGGAACTTTTCTACAGAACAAGACGATGCATCTATGTCGACCGGCCGGTCGGCCAAATACCTTGCTATTGTCACCGTTTTGACTATACTTTATTGGCCGATGGTTCTGTTCTGCGATGGGGAGCAGGCAGTTGAGCCGGTATACGAGGAAAGGATACGGTAATGGCCAAGTGGGACGACCAGTTGGAAAGAATAAAGCAAATCATTGAGATAATGAAGGAGCATAACCTCGTTGAGGTTGAGATAAAGCAGGACGAAGACAAGATTTTCGTCAAAAAAGGCCAGCCGGCAACCGCCCAGCCGCAGATAATTGGAGTGCCGGCGGCAGGAGCCGGCGTCCTAGCTGTCACACCCAATGCCCAGGCGGCGCCCGCATCGCAGCCACAACAAGATGCTATATCGCCACAGGAAAAACTGGCCGAGATTAAATCGCCCTTAGTCGGCACGTTTTATGCCCAGCCAAGCCCGGATTCCGAACCGTTTGTCGAGGTCGGCTCGCAGGTTGAGCCGCAGACCGTTGTGTGCATCATTGAAGCGATGAAGGTGATGAACGAGATAAAGGCCGAAGTGAGCGGCAAAATTGTCGAGGTAGTCGCAAAAAGTGGCGAGGCGGTCGAATACGGCCAGGTGCTCTTCAAAGTCAAACCGGACTAATCATTGATTATTGCTGATTGAGTGTTAATCGTATGTTTTCAAGGGTACTGATAGCCAATCGGGGCGAGATAGCCCTGCGAATCATTCGGGCCTGTCATGAGCTTGGAATTGGGGCGGTATTGGTGTATTCGGAGGCCGACCGGGGGGCCGCCTATCTTGACCTTGCCGATGAGGCGATTTGCATTGGTCCGGCCAGTCCCGCTGAAAGTTATCTCGATATTCCGCGAATAATAAGCGCCGCCGAGGTTGCCGATGTTGACGCCATTCACCCCGGTTATGGTTTCCTGGCGGAGAACGTCAACTTTGCCGAAATATGCCGGGAATGCGGCATAACATTTATAGGCCCGCCGGCGGAGGCAATGCGGCTGTTGGGCGACAAGGTCGAGGCGCGAAAACTGGCAAAAAAGGCCGGCGTCGATTTGGTGCCCGGCTCCGACGGTGTTGTTGCCGATGATACGCAAGGGCTCAAGATTGCTAATAAAATCGGTTATCCGGTGATGATAAAGGCTGCGGCCGGCGGCGGCGGGCGCGGTATGCGGGTCGCTCATAACGATATGAGCTTTCGCTCCGGCTTTGCAGCCGCCAGAGCCGAGGCAGAGGCCGCCTTCGGCGACGACAGGGTATATCTCGAAAAGCTCATCGCCGAGCCGAGACACGTCGAAGTGCAGGTAATGGCCGACCATACGGGCAAGGTACTGCATTTCTTTGAAAGAGACTGTTCCGTTCAACGCAGACATCAAAAGATGATTGAGGAGTCTCCCTGCCCGGTGCTGAATGAGAAGACCCGGCAGGAGCTTTGCCAGGCCGCGCTTCGCATTATCAAGCACGCCGATTATGTAAACGCGGGCACAGTTGAGTTTCTCCTGGACAAGAATAAGCACTTTTATTTCATCGAGGTCAATACGAGAATCCAGGTCGAGCACCCCGTCACAGAGATGGTTACCGGCCGTGATTTAATCAAAATGCAGTTGCGAATAGCGGCGGGCGAGAAGCTCGAACTGGCTCAAAAGGATATCAGGCACAGGGGCGTTGCGATTGAGTGCCGTATCAATGCCGAAGACCCCGCAAACAATTTCTCTTCCTCTCCCGGCACAATAACCCGCTATATTCCGCCCGGCGGTCCGGGTGTTCGCGTCGATACTCACGTCTATCAGGGCTGGACGGTGGCGCCTAATTATGACTCGATGCTAAGTAAGCTCATCGTCCACCAGCCGACAAGAGCCGAAGCAATAGCAACAATGAAAAGGGCTTTGTCCGAATTCATCATTGAGCCGATTAAGACCACTATACCCGCCTGCCTGTCTATTCTTTCTCACAATCTGTTCGTCAAGAGCAAGATTGACACCGAATTCGTCGAGAGGAATTTCTGACCGGGTCGCGAATCGCTGTTTGTCCGCAGCGTGTTGGCCGGTGTGCTATCTTTCCGGGGCAACCATGTCTTTGTAACTTTCACGCTTTCTTATGACTTTGAAATCCTTGCCATCGACGAGGACTTCGGCTGCCCGGCCGCGGGCGTTGTAGTTGCTGCTCATAGAAAAGGCATAGGCCCCTGCGCTGAAAATGGCCAGCAGCTTGCCGCGTTTGAGCGGTGGAAGGGTCCGGCCCTTTGCAAAGAAGTCCGCACTTTCGCAGACGGGGCCGACAACATCGACTGCCTCTGTGCCGGCGATATTGACTTCTTTGTCCCGTTTTTCGGGCGCAAATTTTTCATCGATCTCAGCTGGCCAGATAAAATGAAACGCGTTGTATAAGGGAGGTCGAATCAGGTCATTCATACCCGCATCGACAATTACGAATTTTTTACTTCCGCCCGTTTTGCAGTAAAGCACCTTAGTTAACAGAACACCGGCATTTGCTGCAATGCTTGCGCCGGGTTCCAGGATAAGTTTGAGTCCTTTGCCTTTGAGCATCGGGACGATGGCATCGGCGTAGTCGGCTGCCGTTGGAGATTGCGCGGTCACGTAATCCGCTCCATATCCTCCGCCGATATCCAGTGCCTCAATCACAAAGCCCTTGTTCCGCAACTTATCCACAAGCGCCAGCGTTTTACTGAGTGCCTCGACATAAGGTTGCACCGTATGGCCCGCAGAGCCAAGATGAATATGGAGTGCGCACAACCTTAAGGCAGGGTTTTTGCCGAAGCGTTCAAATACTTTTTCCGCACGCTCGATGTCAACGCCGAATTTTGTCTCCTTGACGCCGGTGGTAGTGTATGTGTGGGTTTTGGGGTCCACATCCGGGTTAATCCGAAGTGCTGCCTTGGGGATTTTGCCTTGCTGCTTCGATAATCGAATCAGGTTTTCAAGCTCGGCTTCGGATTCGATGTTGAGGTAGCCGATGTCTGCATCGAGTGCTTCGATGATTTCTTTGTCTGTCTTGCCGACGCCTGCAAAAACGATTTTGGCAGGGTCGGCGCCTGCCTGCATTGCCCGGTAAAGCTCTCCGCCGCTTACAACGTCAAATCCACTGCCCGCCTCTGCCATAAACCTAAGTATGTTGATATTGCCACAGGCCTTGATTGAGAAACAGACTGTCGTATCCAGGTCGCTATACGCTTTGCGGGTCCGGTTCAGGTGTTCTATGAAGGTTGTCTTGCTGTAGATATAAACGGGAGTGCCGGTCTGTTTCGCTATCTCTTCGACCTCCACGTCCTCGGCAAACAGCTTGCCTTTTTTATAGCTGAAATGGTCCATACCTGATTCCTTTAGCCGATGAATGTAAGTCTATACAACAGCGGTAACTTAAAGCCACCAGGGCAAGGCATAGTATAAGCGGTGCTTTGTCAAATGCAAGCGGGGTTAATGCGGGCGATGTAACCGCAGTCAGGATTATATGCGGGCGCAAATAAAGAGCGGAAGGTTCCACATGCTGATGGGAACCTTCCGCTTCCCGCATAACTTGTTGCTGTCTCAAGTTCTTGTTTATCGTGCTATGCTATTTTTTCTTTTTCTTCTTTGCTGTTTTCTTCTTCGCGGTTTTTTTCTTTGCAGCTTTTCTTTTCTTTGCCATTATTTGTTACCTCCATATGGCACACAAAAATTCGTTTAATGTTCGATCACAATAACGGCGAACTTGTAACAGTCATCAACCTGGTTTTCAAAGAAGCTAATAAACAATAAACGTTGTTATAATTTTTATCGTCCAAATATTTAAGAATCCTTCATAGAAATTTGTTCTGCTGTGTTTTACAGGACTTGCTTGTTCGCTTATCATATAGTTGTTCAAGATGATTTTATAGAAATGAAGTTGTTGAATTGGAAGTTGTATTGAAGTGTCATCGTTAGAGTTGAACAGCTATGCTGGTAGAAGACACGCGATGCTGCGAAATGCGTTTAATCGCGTTATAACTGCGTTTTATCGTAATTTACGCAGTGTTGCGGCTGTGATTTTGTCAATAGTTTTTTTTCATTTGTATATGTAATTGTTTATATGTTATCGTCAGGCAGCTTCTATTGGGTGTAAGTGTTGGCTTGTGGTTTCGATAGGCCTGAAGAATCTTTCTTGCGACTAAAAAATTTTTTAGAAAATTCACAATATAGCTGTTAATTTCTTATGGCCGAGAGAAGAATAGCGTTGTTTGGAGGGACGTTCGACCCGATTCACCTCGGCCACACAACTGTTGCAGACGCCGCGGCGGAACACATCGGCGCCGAAAAAGTTATCTTTGTCCCCGCCAAACGTTCGCCGCTGAAAGCATTTTTCCCGGAAGCTGGCGACCAGGACCGGCTTGCGATGATAAAGCTGGCCATTTCCGGCAATAGAAACTTTGACCTTAGCGATTATGAGTTGACCAAGCCGGGGCCGAGCTACACACTGGAAACCGTCGGATATTTTCAGAGCCGCTTCGGCGCCGATGCCTCGATTTACTGGCTTATCGGTGCCGACGGGCTGGAAGATTTGCCGCACTGGCATCTGGTTGTCGAGCTGATTGACCGGTGTACCGTGGCAGTGATGTACAGGGCGGGCCTTGGGCCACCTGATTTTTCAAAATTTCGCTCGCAATGGGGTGCCCGGCATATAGAGAAACTGCAGCAAAATGTCATTAAGACACCGCTGATAGATATTAGCAGCACCGAAGTACGCAGGCGACTGGCCGCTGGCAGGGATGTCAGCGAAATGGTTTGCGAGAAGGTCCTGCAGTATATACACGAGCGGGGCCTTTATGGAGCGCATCGAGATAGATAAAACCATATCTCGTCGAGCGTCTCGTTACCGGTGTATCTTTGCGACCAGTTTTTCAAGCCAGTCACACCAATCGTCCATACCTTTTCCGGTTTTTGCGGACACCGGTATTATCTTTGCATTCCTGTTAAGCTTCAGGATATCGGCCCCGGCCCTGTTAATATCAAAATCCACATGGCCGGATTTATCGAGCAGGTCGATTTTGTTTATCAAAATTGCTGCGGCTTTTCTGAATAGAGCCGGGTACTTGGCTGGCTTGTCGTCGCCTTCGGGCGCCGAAAGCACGGCCACCTTGGCCGTCTCGCCGAGGTCGAAGGCCGAAGGGCAGACAAGGTTGCCGACGTTTTCAATGATAATCAGGTCAAGTTCTTCTACACTCAGCTCCTTAACCGCATTATAGACGTCGGCTGCCGACAAATGGCATGCGCCGTCGGTATTTATCTGAATCGCCGTTGCTCCCGCTGCAGCTACCCGCTGTGCGTCGATATCCGTCTGTATGTCGCCTTCGATGACGCCTATTCTGATTCTGTCCTTTAGTCGGGCTATTGTTCCGGCAAGGATGCTCGTCTTGCCCGAGCCCGGCGACGAAATCATGTTCAGGCAGGGAATTTTATGCCTGGCGAAAAACTCTCTGTTTTTGCAGGCGTATTCCTCGTTTGCTGCGAGGATTCTTTTGTTGACTCTTACCTTGCGCATATATTATTTGTCCTCGAATTCTATCTCTTCGAGCATAAGCGGTGCGTCGGGTAAAAGCTCGAAGTCATCACACTTACACTTCGGGCAGGTCGGCTCGTGCAATTCGAAGCTGAATACCTCGTCGCATTTCTTGCATCGGGCCCGAATCGGTTTTTGCTCGACTTTGAGCTTCATATTTTCGCAGATGGTGTCTTTGGTAATGGCCTCGAAGGCGAAACAGACTGCCTCGCTATTTACTCCGCTCATCGTGCCGCAGCTTATCTTTGCTGCAATCGGCCTGGCATTTTGCTTTTTCGCCTCAGCCGAGATAGCTTCAAATACGGATTGTGCAATTGTTACCTCGTGCATCAGCAGATTCTCGGCAAATCCCGGCCATACGGCATCTGCACGATTCGTCGCCCGCCTATCTTCGTGGCCATCTCGACTATAGCAACGTCTTTGGTTTCGATAATCTCGCCGATTATTGCCGCGTTTTCTCCTAACGGGTGTTCTCTGCATATACGGATGCAGTCTTCTGCATCGCCCGGGTCGACGACTGCAATGAATTTGCCCTCGTTGGCGATATTGAGCACGTCCAGCCCGAGCATATCCGCTGCGGCCTGGACGGTTGGATTGATGGGGATATTGTTCTCGTTCATTCTTATACTAAGATTAGTCTGCCTTGTGATTTCATTTAGCGTAGCTGCCAATCCTCCTCTGGTGGGGTCACGCATAAACCTGACGTTTTTTCCCCGGGTCAGCAACTTACAGGTAAAATCAGCAACAGCCGCGCAGTCGCTTTTGAGCTGCGACTGAAAGCCGATATCCTCTCTCTGCGACAGAATCGTCATTCCATGGTCGCCTATCGTGCCGTTGATAATGACCTTGTCGCCGACTGTTATCTTGTCGAAGCCAAGTTCCACACCCTCCAGTTTTGTCCCGATGCCGGCGGTATTGATGAAGATTCCGTCTGCAGCGCCGGCCTCTACTGTCTTGGTATCGCCCGTAACCACCGCCACGTTGTTCTCCGCGGCGCTGGCGGCGATGCTGTCGAGAATTTTATCCAGCAGCTCGAACGAAAATCCTTCTTCGATAATCAGCGATAGCGAAAGTGCCGCCGGTCTGGCCCCGGCAACCGCGAGGTCGTTTATCGTCCCGCAGACGGCTAACTTTCCAATGTCTCCGCCGTTGAAAAACAACGGCTTGATGACATAGCTATCTGTCGTGAAGCATATCGATTTGGAATCGAGATTCAGATTTGCCGCGTCCGCCAGTTCGGCAAGTGTATCGTTGCGCAGTTTTGGCAGGATGTGCTTGCGTATAAGCTGGTCGCTGAGCTGTCCGCCGCCTCCGTGGGCCAGAAGGATTCTGTCTTGTGCCGGCTGAGTCATTGCCCTCGCTTCTCTCTTGGTCCGTATTTGAACCACGCGGCGCAGGCGCCTTCCGAGCTGACCATACACGGTCCGACGGGGTGTTCCGGTGTGCATTTGGTGCCGAAAAGTTTACACGCCGGAGGGTCAATCAGCCCGCAGAGCACCTCTCCACATCGACATCCGGTTGTCTCCTCCTCCGCCGGTGTTTCAGTAATTCCAAATTGCTGCATCGCATCGAATTGGCCGTATTTGTCTTTGAGCTTCAGCGTGCTTTTTTCTATTTTTCCCAGTCCCCTCCAGTAGCCGTCGGCCGGCTCAAAACACTCTGCGATAACATCCTGTGCCAGCTTGTTGCCCTGCTCGGTAACGACAGCTGTGTATATCGATTTTACTTCTGCTTTGCCTTCGGTCAGCTGCCGGCATATCTCCGCCAGTCCCTCGATAATCTGCATCGGCTCAAAACCCGCCACCACGCACGGCCGGCTGAACTGCTCGACAATCCCACGAAAGGCACCGTATCCGATTATTACACTTACATGACCCGGGCAAAGAAACGCATCTATCTTGTTATTCATATCCGCCAGCAGTGCATGCATCGCCGGCACAACCAGCTTGTGGTTACTGAGTATGCAGAAGTTGTCGACATTATCGCTTGCCGCCTGCCTGACCACCACCGCCGTTGCCGGCGCGGTGGTTTCGAATCCCACCGCCACAAAAACGACGGTTTTACCGGGGTTGTCTTTGGCTAATTGCAGGGCGTCTTCGCTGCTGAGGACGATTCTAACGTTGCCGGTTGATTTCCTTGTCTCCAGCGACCCATTTTTGCCGGGGACGCGTATCATATCGCCATAAGTTGCTATCAGACAATCATCGCGGTCGGCAAGGTCAAGCACTGTGTCGATGTAGCCCTGGTCTGTAACGCAGACCGGGCACCCCGGCCCCGACAACAGCTTGATTCCTTTTGGCAGCGTGGCCCTTATGCCGTTTCTAAACAATGCTACCGTGTGCGTGCCGCAAACCTCCATTATATTGATTTGCCGCCCGACCGCCTTGCACGCAGCATCCATCAGCATTTGCGATTTATGGATTCTCTCCAGCATAGTAATTGGCTATTTATCCTGAAACTCGGTTCGATGTGTCCCTGAACTCGTCAATTTCCGCGATAAGCTGCCAGGTCTTTTTCGCTTCCTCTTCTTCAATGGTCGAGATAGCGAACCCGGCATGAACCAGCACAAGGTCTCCGAGTTTGACCTGTGGCAATAGCGTCGTTCTGGCGCGGAACTGGTTACCCATTGCGTCTACAATCGCTCGGTCGCCTTCCAGCTCAATTATTCTCGCAGGTATCGCAAGACACATTTTTAACCCCGTTTTAGGATTCTACGAGCAGCAATAGCTGCCTGGCCGATTGATATTCCGCCGTCGTTGGCAGGGAAATCACAATTGAATAATACCGAAAAGCCGTCCTCCTTCAAGAGCCGAATCAGCCGATTCGTCAAATACCTGTTGCAGAACACCCCTCCGCTAAGAGCCACGGTATCCAGCCCCTTCGCCTGCCTTGCCGATTTCGCCATCTCAAGCAAGCCGGCAGCAAGTGTGTTGTGAAACTTCGCTGATATGACCGTCTTGTCCTTATCCTTACTTACGTCGGCCACAACCTGTTTTATCATTGGACGCAGGTCAAGTATGGTTCGCTCGGATATTTCAAAATCATATTGCTGGTCACAGTTGGGGTCGGCGACTGACTCCAGTGCCATGGGCAGTTGCGCCTCGAAATGGTTATAGTTGCCCAGTCCGACCATTGCCGCTACTGCATCGAAGACCCTGCCTAAGCTGGATGTCTGCATGGTGTTAATTCCCTTGCGTATCTGCTCGCAAATAATATTCTGCTTCGTATGGTCCGGCTCAATTCGCTCAAGCAGCCGGCCCAGCTTGCCCAGGTCGAACTGCTTGTCGTATGCCTGCATCAAAAGCGAGAGTAGTGGTCTTATCGGCTCCTTGGTTGCTGCATCCGCTCCTGCCAGCGGGTAATAGTCCAGATGCCCAAACCTTTCAAAGTCATCGAGTGTGGCGATGAGACATTCGCAACCCCAAATCGCCCCGTCGGTACCATAGCCGGTCCCGTCACACGCAAGGCCGATTACAGGCCCGTCAACACCATATTCAGCGATTACCGAGGCGATGTGTGCCCAGTGGTGCTGAATTTCGACGAGTTCTACATCAGCCATCGACCGCGCATACTGGCTCGACAGATACGATGGGTGCAAATCGCAGGCGACAACTTTGGGCCGGGTCTCAAACAGCCCTCGCAGATGCTCGATTGAGTTTATGTAGTGGTGGTAAACTTCTGTGTCTTCGAGGTCGCCGATATGCTCACTGCATATAAGCTGGTTTTCTTTGACGAAGCAGAAGGTATTCTTCAAATCCGCACCTGCTGCAAATATCTCCTGCGGGCTTGTCTGCCTCATCAGCACTGGCGTCGGAATGTAGCCCCTTGAGCGGCGCAGCAAAACAGCTTTGTCGTTAATGAGGTGCACAATGGAATCGTCCACCTGCCGATGGATTTCCCTGTCATGCATAAGGAATACATCCGCCACGCCGCCCAGACGTTCAATCGCCTTGTCGTTTTCGCGTATCAACGGTTCATCGCTGATATTTCCGCTGGTCATCACCAGCACTTCAATCCCCTCTGCGAACAGCAAATGATGAAGCGGGGTATAGCAAAGCATAAATCCGAAGGTGTTTACTCCTTCGGCCACCGACGCCGCAATTGCGGAGTCGCCTGTCCCGAGCGTAGTCGAGTCAGCTTTTTTCGGCAGCAGCAAAATCGGGGCTTCAGGACTCTTTAGTAATTTTTCCGCCTGCTCGCTAACCGCTGCGTGCTGTTTTATTGTTTCAATAGAATCCGCCATCATCGCAAACGGCTTATGCTCTCTTAGCTTTCGTTCTCGCAGACGGCTCACCGCGGTGTTATTGAACGCGTCGACTGCCAGATGAAATCCGCCGACACCCTTTATTGCCGCAATTTTCCCCTCACGGAGCAGCCGGGCCGTCTCTGCAATCACATTGTCGGTTCCGGTAGCGATTGTCCTGCCTTTGTTATCCGTCAGCCAGACCTTCGGCCCGCATTTTGGGCAGGCGACCGGCTGGGCGTGAAAGCGTCTGTCTGCAACATCCTTGTACTGACTGCCGCACTGCTCGCACATCTTAAATACAGACATTGTCGTATTAGGCCGGTCGTAAGGAATGGTTTTGATTATCGAGTACCTCGGCCCGCAGTTTGTGCAGTTTATAAATGGATAGCGATATCGAAAATCCTTTTCGTCGAACAGCTCTCGAAGGCAGTCTGCACAGGTCGCAATATCCGCTGTAACACGTGAGGCAGGCGTCCCGCCGGTGTCGCTGGGGCTGATAGTAAACTCCTGTTCTTCTGCAACCGTCGGCAGGTCGAAAGTTACGAATGATTCTATCTGCGCCAGGGGCGGGGCGTCCGTACCATTGAGTCGTTTGACGAACTCGGTTATCTTTGATTCTTCGCCCTGCAGCTCGATAGTTACACCCCGCGTGTCATTATAGACAAGACCTGTAAGCTGCAATTGCACCGCAAGCCGATAGACCGCCGGCCGAAAACCCACGCCCTGAACTCGGCCGGTTATCTTTATCTTCTTCCTGTGAACTTTGATTTCTGACTTAGATACGCCCACGATGACTAATACGCTCCGCTTTGAGTAGTGGTTTTGGGCTAAATTATAGGCCAGATGTGCATTCGGGGCAATTGTCGGTCTGGCGTGCTGGGGTTCAAGCGGCATTTTTTGGTTGTAAGCAGGTTATTTCTCTGTTAACATATTTAAAGCTTGGGGCCATAGCTCAGTTGGGAGAGCGCTTGCATGGCATGCAAGAGGTCGCGGGTTCGAATCCCACTGGCTCCATTATTTTATTCACGCAAAATTTGAATGCCTGCCGAATGTCAAAATACGGCTTGCAACTCAATCCTCCTTGTTCCATATTATGCGTCATATTCCGTGCAGGGGCATAAGCTGGCTTCGAAGAAAGGAGCGAACGAAAATGCCAAAGTCGGGCTGCTTAAAATCACGAACAATTACGTTATGTGTCATATCGGTCTTTGCTGCTGTGCTGGCGATACAATCCGAAGCCGCTGAAAAGGTCAATCCCGTCCCCCATCTTCGCAAACAGGGTTCTGCCACACAGCTAATCGTGGATGGCGAGCCGTTGCTGATGCTCGCAGGCGAGCTGGGCAACTCGAGCGCTTCGAGTATGGATTATATGGAGCCGATATGGCCCCGGCTTGTTGAGCTGAATCTAAACACCCTTCTCGCACCCGTTTACTGGGACCTGATTGAGCCGGAAGAAGAAACATTCGATTTCGCGCTCGTCGATGGCCTGATAACCGGCGCGAGGAGCCACAATCTGCGGCTTGTGTTGTTATGGTTCGGAAGCTGGAAAAACAGTATGTCCTGCTACGCCCCTGTCTGGGTAAAGACAGACCTTCAGCGGTTCCCCCGCGCGCAAAAGAGAAACGGCAGCGGGATGGAAATCCTCTCCGCCTTTAGCGATACCAACTGCGACGCCGACGCACGTGCCTTTGCAGCGCTGATGCGGCACATTCGCGAAGTTGATGGCCGGGACCATACGGTCGTTATGGTCCAGGTCGAAAACGAGCCGGGTATGATACCTCAGGCACGGGACCACAGTGCTAGGGCCAACGAACTATTTAGTAAACCGGTGCCGCAGGAGCTGATGGACTATCTTGAAAAAAACAAGCAGACACTGATACCGGAATTTCATGCTGTATGGGAAAAAGCCGGTTTCAAAACCAGCGGGACCTGGGAAGAAGTTTTCGGCAAAGGGTCGGGCACCGATGAAATTTTTACCGCGTGGCACTATGCGAAATATATGAACAAAGTTGCGGCTGCCGGCAGGGCAGAGTATCCTCTGCCAATGTTCGCCAATGCCGCCCTTATCCGCCCCAACTATAAGCCCGGCCAATACCCCAGTGCCGGACCCTTGCCTCATCTGATGGACGTCTGGCGGGCCGCAGCGCCGAAAATCGATTTTCTGGCGCCGGATATCTACTTCCCCAACTTCACGGAGTGGTGCCGCAAATATCACCGCTCAGGCAATCCCCTTTTCATACCCGAGACGGGCAGGGGCTCGCAAAGGCCGGGCAACGCCTTTTACGCCATCGGCCGGCACGACGCAATGGGCTTCTCGCCGTTTTCTATTGAGACTCTCGAAGACGCTGAAAATGAGCTTGCGCCTGCCTACGAGATTCTCACTCAATTGGCCCCGTTGATTCTCGAAAACCAGGGCAAGGCAACTATGACGGGTGTGGTGCCGGAAGTCGCATTCGACGGGACCGTTGATGACGCCATGCAAAAGGTGGAATTGGGCGATTATGTGCTCACGGTTAATTTCGAGCGCCGGACCGCGGGCGAAGATTCGGCTTCAAGCTCTTTGCCGGGTGGTATTATCATTTCAACCGGCCCCGATGATTACGTAATTGCCGGCACGGGACTGGTCGTTACCTTTGCTACGAATTCACCCGGAGAAATCGCCGGTATAGCAAGCATTCAGCAAGGCCAATACATTGATGGCCGATGGGTCCCCGGCCGATGGCTCAACGGCGACCAGAGCCATCAGGGAAGGCACCTGCGCCTGCCCGCCGGAAGCTTCGAAATTCAGCATATTAAGCTATACCACTACCGCTGAATCTGGTGTATGTCACTTGGCTGGTGCAGATTATCCGAAAGTGCGCCTCAGGTGAGCGAATAGTAGATAGCAATCACTCTACGGCGGGCTCCACCCGACAGGAACTGACTTAAAAGGCCAGGCGTATTTCTCGAATCCTTGACCATCGGAAGTAGGAAACTCCATCTCGGAAGTGTCAATATCGGGCCCGCCTTCGTACCCGGACAGAGCCGAGCGAACCGTTTCGGCGTGCCCGTCCAGGAAAACCGCATCGGCGGTGCCCTCGTTGCGGTCTTTGCCCGCTCTGCCGTGATATGTCCCGAACCAGTCGCGCCCGTCGCCGCACAGGGAATTGTCGTTGAGCACATAGTGAGCATGTGGTTCTCTTAGCCACATGTTCTCCTCAGCGGCAAAAAATACCTCCGATTTGTTTCTCGTTACCTCTCCAATATTAAGCACACCTGCACCATTAGCCGGCGAATCCCATGGCCATCCTCCCGCCGGGCTTCTTCTAGCGCTTGTCTTGGAGCCAAGAAAGGCATTTAAGCTGAAGCTGTAGTATGGTTTAATAGGTATGGAAGGGTCATGGTTTGGATGGTTAGCGCCCACGGAACGTGCCAGAAATGCAAATGTGGGACACATGTGGACTTTGTCGCTTTTTATATACGGCCAGAAAGGCCCTCGCGCAGGACAATCCGGGTCATGCCACCGGCATCGAAGATGACCATCGCAGACGCTGGGAGGAACAGAAGGTTCGCCTATCAGCGCATATCCGGCTCGAACAATTTTGCCATTCCAGTCGTCAATATACATCGCATTTGCCAGGCCGTATTGACGCAGGTTTCCTTTGCACTGTATTTCCCTTGCCTTTTCCTTCGCTTTGTTCAGGACTGGCAGCAGGATGCCCATCAAAAGGGCAATTATCGCGATGACCACCAGCAGTTCAATTAATGTAAAAGCAGCACGCTTGTTCATAACACACAATTCCTTGACAGCGATTATTTCTTGTCTGCCTGCGGCACAAATTATCTGTCCCGGCACGCCGGGTTTTTACGCCCCTGACCGGCTATGAACGTTGGCGCTTGGGTGGTTTTAAGATTATAAGCTCAACAAGGCAATAGTACCACTTTGGAGTTGTATTCACAAGCTTTTATCGCCTGTATCTGTCTTAGAGATAAGATACTCCCAAAACGGCCTTTAGAGGCCGGAAAACGAAGTTGCTATAATCCGCCGACTTCAAGAATCTTCTTGACTTTAATGGGTCTGATGTGCTAACATATTGCAATAACCGTAGGGTATTTGACCACATTTGCTTATAATTAGGAGGTTTGGTGAGGCAGGTCTGGTCTTGCAGCCGAAGTCTTTTCGCGCACGGAGGAGGCGGGTTGTTTAAGTCTGGCTTCCCGGCTGTGAGTTTGTCTGTTCATCCCACCTTTACCTCTAAAGCTCTGTTAATATACAAATTAAGTGGGCAAGAAACCGAAGTCGTTAATTGCTTTGGTTTTTTTATTTAAATTCACGGATGGAGCAGACGGGTAGGCGAATGATAAAAAGCACAGGCGGGTAAATTATAGGATTAACCTCACCTGCCTGTATCAGCGACCCTCCCACAAGGATGCATGTGCCGGTTTTGTGCACGTAGTGCGAAGTCGGCGAAAAGAGGAAGGTTTTTTACTCGAAATTTGGTGGAGGATTAAGTGATGAGTTCGTTGTTAAGCACAGCAAGAGTAAAATCAATGGTTGGCCTGCTGGTCTTGTGCGCCATGGGATTCTCTGTTTCAGCCGCACATGCCTATGATTATCAGGCAGAGTTTTACCAGATGGCAGACTGGCTGACGACGCAGCAGGTTACCAGCGGTGGAAACCTCGGTGGAATTGTAGAGGGAGAGGACTATACAACCGTCGTGGAAACTGACAACACTGCTGAAGCAATATGGATATGGTCGCGCTATGCAGAATTAACCGGAGATTACACTACCTACTTGACAAACCTCAATAATGCATGGACATACTGTGTTGCAAACCCTTCCTGGTTGGAAGGCGGTACCCCCACAAATCCGCTGCCTTATTACAGCACATATAACATTGGTTGGGGTTTGTTGGCGGAGATGAAATACAGACAGGTTTACTCAGGCAGAGCGGAATACGTAAACCATACATCATATGGCACATCATGTGCAGACACCCTGGTTAACTATAACCCAAGCACAACTGTCACTAGAGACGTTTTGGTCACCGGCATTGCCTCTGGCGCCCTGTATCAGTATGGCGTAGATGTTGACAGTGCTACATATCGTAACAGAGCCGTTACGCTCGGAGGTAATGTTAGAACATGGCTTAACGACAGCACCTCGCGATTTGCTTCAGAAAGCTGGGCTGTTTCGGGTGGCATAGCAGTCTGGGGTGTTTTGAACTCGTACTATAAGGTTAATTCCGGTGGAGACACCTGGTCGGCAACTGCAGATACGTATATGCCTCTTAACGCTGCTAATGGCGCAAATAACAGCTATGAATATGGCCACGATGGATGGTTTGCATGGGGCCATTACGCCGTCAGCGAGTACTTAGGCAGCAGCTCTTTCACAAAATATCAGAATATTATTGACCTGCTGTTGGATAGCGATGGCGATAACGACGGCGGTATCCGTCAGGGGCCTACTTATAATGATAACCAGGATTACGCCTGGCCCACGAATATAATGCAGTTCGGCTTAAACTATGGATTGATTGGATACACCATTTCCGGATATATTCTTGATTCCGGCTCCGCACCTGTTGAAGGTGTGTCAGTATCAGCAGATAACGGCGGCGGTTCCGATGTAACCGATGTTGATGGCTACTATGAAGTATCCGTTCCCAATGGCTGGTCCGGCACCGTCACACCAACGAAAACAGATTATACCTTCAGCCCAACCAGTAGGTCATACAGTAACGTTACCGCCGATATAGCGGATCAAAACTATACTGGCACCTACACCCCTGACCTTACTCCGCCTGACCCGGACCCGATGACCTGGGACACGCTGCCAACCGATATGGGGGCCTCAATTTCTATGACGGCAATGACAGCTACCGACCCGGCCGGCGTTGAGTATTACTTCAAAAACACGGAACCGAACGATCCAAGCCGTGACAGTGGATGGCAAGACAGTCCTATCCATGTTGACACAGTTCCTCATCTGTCCGGCAATACATATTCTTATCAAGTAAAAGCACGCGATATGAGCACTGCCCAAAACGAGACCGCATGGTCTGGAACTGCGTCCATCATAATACCAATCGGCGGGGGTGGTAATGTAGAAATCCTTGGCACATCACCGTATTGGACGACAGGCCTAACTCATGCAGATCCGGCAGGTACCGACCGTGTTTTGGTTTTCATTGCAAACTGCGAGTATGACGCCGCTATATCTATGAGTGGTGTGACCTACGGCGGGCAGACAATGACTAAGGTTATCGAAACCGTTACCAGCACGAGTGGCTATCGGAATTACATTGTAGCTTTTATTCTGGACGAGGCAGGAATCACCGCTGCCGGGGGGAACAATACGATCGCTCCCTCCTGGAGTACAACGCCCACCAGCGTTTCGTATTCCAGCGTATTCCTGCAGAACGTTGACCAAATGAGCATCATAGGAGCTACTGACAGCGCAATCGTAACTACAGGAACTACAGTCGCGACCGGCGCGCTCGCCACGAGCGACGGGGATATGGTAATTTTAGGTGCTGTTAGCGGTAATAACGGCTCATATACATTAAACAACAGCTTTATAGAAGGGAACGACCAATCGGTTGGGAGTAGTGGGCATACTAGTGTAAGCGGCCACAAGGCCGCAATCGGCGACCCCGAAACACCAAGTGCAACACATAGCACTTCGTACCGTCAGGCCATCATTGGCTTTGTAATCCAGGCCGGAGTAACTGCAAATCCTCCCGGTCAGGCGACAAACCCAAGCCCGACGGACCTGGCAATCGATGTTAGCGTTGACGCAGACCTCAGCTGGACTGCCGGCCCTAATGCGACATTGCACGATGTATATTTAGGAACTACAAGCCCGCCACCGTTCCAGAACAGCCAGTCTGGCACAACCTTTGAACCGGGAACCATGGAACTCAGCACAACTTATTATTGGAGAATTGATGAAAAGAGCGACGGCGGCGAGACCACAGGCGTAGAATGGAGTTTCACTACTGGAACCGGAGTAATACAAAGGTCCTTAACTACGTCTTCGACTGCGGGCGGCTCAGTAACCGACCCCGGCGAGGGCAGCTTCGATTACGACCATGATACGGTAGCT
>Ga0315537_1000200_pt1 | contig 43614 bp, 36 predicted proteins | sample SalMarSW160270MG_FD_203091 | JGI IMG/M metagenome (GOLD analysis project Ga0315537, IMG submission 203091) | Salt marsh sediment microbial communities from the Plum Island Ecosystem LTER, Massachusetts, United States - Salt Marsh Sediment SW1602-70 ... | reverse complement strand
CGCCTTTTTGAAAAGAACCCTCCCGCGACTGCCGGTGGGACCTTCGTTCACCACGGATAAATCTATCTTTAAACATTTATCACTCCTTATTTAGTACTTACGTGATATATCACATAATAACAAGATATATCTTGATATATTATATAGATATATACGGTATTTGTCAAGGGTTTTTAGAACTATTTTCAGGATTATAGCAAAAATTAACGGGTGGAAATATCATTAAGTAAATATCAAAAGCAGGATTATAGCTGAGGATCAAGGTATTCCAGCGGCGCACGGCCTAGCTTGATAAGACCTATCAGCCACCGGGTGGGCAGGCTTCGGATTTTACTACATTGATACGTTTTATATTGCGGCTCTTACAGCCTGGACAGCTCCGGTTTTTCTCGTCGGAAGGACCCTTCGGCGCGGGCATATCGAATATTTTACCGCAATCGACGCACTTATACCGCCAGTCCGGTGGCCCGTAAGAACAATCGGTACATTTTTCTGCATCGGATTTCTTCATCGTGTTTGCTTACCTGTCGTAATATTATATCATAATTCCGCGTTTCATTGCCTTTCTTATCTCTGCAGGGTATAGTGATAGTAGTATCATTCTGGTGAAATTCGTGAAGACAAGTGATTTTGACTATACTCTCCCCACGGAGCTTATCGCTCAAATTCCCATCGAGCCGAGAGACCAGTCCCGTCTCCTGGTCCTGAACCGGAAAAACGGTTCAATCGTACACCGTCGATTTTTCGAGATTACCGATTATCTGCATGCAGGCGATGTACTGGTGTTTAATGACAGCCGGGTAATTCCGGCCCGATTGAAGGGACGGAGGGTGGGTAGCGGGGGTAAGGTAGAGATATTATTACTGCGGCGGGTAAGTACCGGTCTCTGGGAGGCTCTGGTAAAGCCCGGTCGAAGGCTTCAGGCGGGCAGCACGGTTGAGATTTCCGTTGATTCACCATTAAATATCCAGAAGGATAAAACCCTTGTCGCTGAGATTACGGAGGTAGGGGAGGGGGGTATGAGGACGGTAAGATTTTCCGACGAAGCGTTATTGATGAAATCGGGAGAGGTACCCCTCCCGCCGTATATACATACGCCGCTAGCCGACCCCGACCGGTATCAGACGGTCTATGCCAGAATCGACGGCAGCGCGGCGGCGCCGACAGCGGGACTGCATTTTACGCACGAATTAATGAGAAAGATAGCGAGTAAAGGGATAAAATTCATGTTCGTGATGCTTCATGTAGGTCTCGATACGTTCCGACCGGTTACCGAAGATAATCCCCTTGAACATGTTATCTATAAAGAATACGGCATCGTGAGCAGCGAGGTTGCTGCCGCATTATCGGAAGCAAAAAGGCAAAAACAAAGAGTTATAGCCGTCGGTACGACTACCGTAAGGATTCTGGAGCAGGCAGCCCGGGCCAGCAAATCGCAGGAACTGGACCCATTCGAGGACTGGGTGGACTTGTTTATATTGCCCGGTCACCGGTTCCGGACGGTCGATACGCTGGTGACAAATTTCCACCTCCCCAGGTCGACTCTGCTCATGTTGGTGACCGCTTTTAGCGGGCGGGAACTCATCAATAAAGCCTACCGGGAAGCCATTTCTGAAAAATACCGGTTCTACAGTTTCGGCGACGCGATGCTGATTCTATAAATAAGGTATATCAGAACGGATTGAGGATTCTCCCGCGCCATAGCTTTACCCTACTTAACTTTGCCCCTGTTTTTCATAATCTCCTTCTAATATCATCAGTAGCCTGTTACTTCACCACACTCAACCTCCAACACATATTTAGATAACTTAACCATCCGGCGGCATAAGTAAGGCGCTCATAATAATACATACAAACGTGATATTTTTGTGACTTTTTGCCCGCATCTCTTGATACGGATGTGATTCTAGTTATTTAGAGTAAATACGTAAAAATCATCAGATGTGCTAAAGACCTCAGATATCCAAGATTAATAATATCTCGCAAATACTGGCGAGGAGACTTATTTGAAAAAAAAGGAACAACATTGGTGTCCTAAATATATCACTACGAGTTTTATCGCCGAGCGTTGCGGGGTGAGTACCGTAACGGTATTGAGCTGGATTAGTGAAAAACGCCTGCCCGCTTTCAGGCTCCCGAAAGGCCATTACCGGATATACCGGGATGATTTCATTGAATTCCTGGCAAAGTACAAGATGACCATATCTCGTAAGGAGAATTAAAAATGGACATTTTACACAACAAGGTTTCGATAGTGCCTGCTGGGGACAAAGCTGCCATGGCTGCGGGAACTACCCGTAAGCAATCGATTCAGGGGGGGATAAGGGAACTCCGCCAGAATGCGGATTTTGTATCCACTCTGCTGGAGAGTCTGGCCGGCTACGCCATTATTGCCGCGGACTCCGATGGTAAAATTCTCGCCTATAACGAGGGCGCCCACCAGATATATGGCTATACCCCGGAAGAGGTCATCGGTAAACAAGGCATAGAGATATTATTCCCCAGAGAGTTTGTTGGAGCTGGGAAACTACGGCAGATAGTTGACAAGCTTTTCAAGAAAGGGAGGTTCTCCTGCGAAGGAGAGAAGGTGAGGAAGAATGGTGAAAGCTTTCCCGCCCAGATTTTATGTACCCTGACCAGGGACAGGAATGGCAAGGTGATTGGCTTTGTCGAGATAGTAGAAGACCTCACCGAGCGCCAACAGGCAGAGCATGCACTAAAATATTCCGAGGTTAAATACAGGCGACTTTTCGAAGCGGCTCAAGACGGGATATTGATTCTCGATGCAGACACAGGGCAAATCGCTGACGTTAATCCGTTTCTAACGGACATGCTGGGGTATTCTCGCCAGGAGTTTTTAGGCAAGGAACTATGGGAAATCGGCCCTTTCAAAGATATTAAGGCAAGCCGGGAGGCTTTTCAGGAGTTACAGAACCGGGGGTATGTCCGTTACGAGCACTTACCGCTGGAAAACAAGAACGGGCAGCGAATGTCGGTGGAGTTTGTCTCCAATATCTACATGGTTAACAGCCAAAGAGTGATTCAGTGCAACATCAGGGACATTACCAACCGTACACAGATGAAGGAGGAACTTCGGGAGAGCGAAGCGCACTACAAGGAACTGGCCGAAAGCATCTCCGATGTTTTCTTTGCACTTGATGAAGACTTGAGATATACCTACTGGAACCAAGCCTCCGAGAATCTGACCGGAATTCCAGCCAGGGATGCCCTGGGGAAACACCTGTATGACATTTTCCCGGATTTAGAACAGCCGAGAATGGCGGAGAAAGCCTACAAAAAGGCATTAAGAACGAAGAAGCCGCAGTATTTCGTTAACGAATACCGGCTTCAGGGTAAGGTCTTCTCCTTTGAAATCAGCGCCTATCCCTCGAAAAGCGGCCTTTCCGTCTTCCTTAAAGATGTTACCGGGAGCAAGCGTATCGAGAAGCGATTGTGGGACAGTATGTCAAATTTCTACAAAGTGATAAACGATAATCCGGATGGCATTATCATCACTAGCCCCGAAGGAATAGTATGCTATATTAACCCGGCAGCAGAATCCCTCTTCTGTAGGAAAAGTGAGGATTTTGATGGGGAGCAATTTGACTTTCCGATTACATTAAATGAAGTAACGGAGATTAATATTGTCCGCCAGGCAGGTGACATAGTTGCCGCGGAAATGCGCGTGGCAGAAACGATGTGGTACGACGAAGTTTCCTACCTCATATCGCTGCATGACATCAGCGAGCGCCGGCAGGCGCAGCAAGCGCAGGAAAGGCTTAGCCAGCAGCTTCAGGCAAAAGTCAGCGAGCTGGAAACATTTAGCTACGGCATCGCTCACGACCTGAGAAGTCCCATGGTAAGCATTGAAGGTTTCAGCCGGCTGCTCCGGGAGGATATCCAAAACCAGAAGGTAGCAAACGTGCAGGAGGATATCCGGCTGCTCGAGTCCGGCGTCAGGAAGATGCAGGGTTTCTTGAATAGTACCCTGGGATATTCCCGGGCCGGGTACAACGTAAAGCTGGTCAAGAATATTTCTTTTGGCAAAATCGTCAGGGAAGTGATTGCAGAATTCGACGAGGAGGTACGCTCGATTGGAGCTACCGTTTCCCCCGCCAGGACATTCCCCAGGGTTTGCGCGGACAGGACAATGATAGCCGAGGCGCTGGGCAACATTATCCAGAACAGCATTAAATACCGGGATAAAACCGTTCCCCTGAAAATCGAGATTGGTTACTGGCCTTCGGAGGGCGAAGCCGTCTTCTTTGTGCGTGACAACGGGCTTGGGATTGATGCGAGTGAGGCGGAAAAGGTCTTGGCCCTCTTCTACCGGGGTACGGCAGACGGTGAAGGGAGCGGTATCGGCCTGGCGATTGTGAAGAAAATTTTTGAAGCACACGGGGGAAGGCTATGGGTACAACGGGGTCAATCGAGAAAGGGAACCACCATATGCTTTACATTGCCTCGACAGAGCGGCAGAGACAAGAGGAGTACCAATGGGAAAGACCAGGATACTTTTAGCCGATAGCTCCGCCTTTATACGAATCCTTCTCGCCAATACGCTGGGAACACTCGGATTTGAGGTCGTTGCCGTCGCCAAAAACGGCAGAGAGGCTCTGGAAAAGTTTGCCCGGTACAGACCTGATATTGCCCTGATTGACCTGAAACTGGATGAAATGGGTGGTATCGATGTGGTACGCGCCTTAACAAAAGATAATCCTTCAGCGGTTGTTGCCTTGCTGATGCCGGAGAACATGGATGACCCGGACGTAATCGTTGAAGCTGTCAGAGCAGGGGCCAGAGCCTATATCAAGAAGCCTACATCAGGTGAAGAGATGAAAAGTCGCCTGACCAAGATGCTGGGAAAGGGGAAGGTAAAATGACAACACCAAGAAAGATAAACTTATTGATGGTAGAGGACACCGAGGAGCACGGCATTCTTATGAGGCGGGCCATGGAGAGAGGGAAACTGAAACCACGACTTTTTTGGACTACAGATGGTAAAACGGCACTCGATTTCCTGCATCACCGGGGCGTTTATGCCGATAGTCAAGCTAATCCCAAGCCGGATTTAATCCTCCTTGACCTGAAGCTCCCGAAGGTTAGCGGACTGGAGGTACTGGAACAAATAAAGAGTGAGGAAGGGCTGAAGGACATCCCGGTAGTGGTGCTTACCGTCTCGGATGAAGGAAGGGACATCATCAGCAGCTATCAGCTAGGAGCCGAGAGTTACTTTACCAAGTCGGTCCTCTTTCTTAACAAAGGAGCAGACTCAACGGCGATTCTGGATGCGGTAATGGCAATGGCAGGTGTGCGAGACGGTGCTCAGGGCAATGAAAATTGAACCTGACAGACGCCTGGGTTCAGAAGGAGGTAGTAGCTTACGGAATGTGAACGAACGAGCAATTAAAGATAGATATAAACGATTCTAGACAAATCAGGAGGTGAAGTGGATGAAACACTTTAAGAAATTTATAAAAGACAAGAGAGGCGTATCCCCGGTAATCGGCGTGATATTGATGGTAGCCATAACCGTAGTCATGGGGGCGGTGGTAGCCGGTTTCGCCTACGGATACATCGGGAATACCCCCAAGGCACCTAATGCTGCACTTTCGGTGATTGATGACCCGGCCACCGACGACCAGCTTCTAATAAAGCACAACGGCGGCGAAAGCATATTGGCCAACGAATGGCAGTGCTCGATAACCGAGGATAAGGAGAGTGCCACAGACTTCACGGAACAGGGCGAAGCGGGTGAAAACGCTATATCGACCGGCACAGTTTTAACGGTGACAGAGGAAACGGGCACTGGCACTCCTCCCCTGACCCCAGACACGTGGTATCACGTCGTTATTGTCCATCTGGGGAGTGATGCGATTTTGCTTGATACTAATGTGCTGGTACGCTAGGAGCAATTACCAGACACGAGGCGAATTTACCCCCGAATACTGAATCAGCCTGGGGGTGGAAGTAACCTCGGCGGATTGGTCTGTGACCGGGCAGGGGAGCACCATGAGTTTGTGCCCGGCTGAGGAGATTCACCTGTGCTCGTAGCGCCAGAAGGAACAATTTTCAGGCAAAGCGATGAAAAGAAAAGTACTTAAAGCGAGAAAGCCTGTGGATGTAGTAGATACCACTGAGCCGGGGCTGGCACCGGAGATAGACAGGGAAAGATTCCTCGAGGTGTATCCGGTGAACGAACCCTACGCCTGCATTGGCATTGAAGTGAGCCAGCCTCATACCTATCAGGTATGCGAGGTGAGCCTGACCAGGGGTGAGGAAGAGCTACTGAAAGAGATAAGGTTATGGCTCTATGAGGTAATTAATCTGGATTTTGCCTCGCTGGATAGACCTGAGGACTTCCTGAGGCAAAAGGTCCAGGAAATAACCGAGGAATTCGGTATCCGCCTGAGCCCTTTGAGCATGGAAAAGATAATGTACTACGTAAAGAGAGATCTGATAGGTTACGGCAGGCTTGATCCGATACTGAGAGATAAGAGGGTCGAAGACATATCGGCTGACGGCGCCGGGATTCCGGTGTTCGTCTACCACCAGAAGTACGGGTCGCTGGAGACCAACGTCACCTTTATCCAGGAAGAGCTGGACTCCATTATCTACAAGCTGGCACAGAGGTCAGGCAGGCACATCTCGATGGCCAAGCCTCTGCTCGATGCCTCGCTGCCTAACCATGACCGGCTGCAGCTGAGTATAGGGAGTCAGGTTACCACCAGAGGCTCCACTTTTACTATTAGAAAATTCAGGGAGATACCCTTCACTCCGGTAGACCTGATAGACCTCGGGACTATATCAGTGGAGATGGCTGTCTATTTGTGGATGGCGGTAGAAAACGGGTTTAACATCCTCATTATCGGCGGCACGGCATCGGGGAAGACTACATTTCTCAATACCATCTCCATGTTCATACCGCCCAGTTGCAAGATAGTGAGCATTGAGGATACCAGGGAAATAAACCTCCTTCACCAGAACTGGATACCCTCTGTTACCAGGGAAACCGAAGAGCGTGGTTCGATTGAGATGTTTGATTTGCTCCGAACTGCCCTCAGACAGCGGCCCGAGTACCTGCTGGTTGGAGAGGTGCGGGGACAGGAAGCCTCCACCCTTTTCCAGGCTATGGCCACCGGCCATATCACCTTCTCCACGGTTCATGCCGACTCGGTGGAGTCGTTGGTAAAGAGACTGACGAAGCCACCCGTAGACGTTCCGTTGATGCTGCTTGACAGCATCGACATCGTAGCGCTGGTCAGTATGGTAAAGGAAGGCGATATCAGGACCAGGAAATGCATAAATGTGACCGAGGTGACCGGTGTTGACTTTGACAACGGAACCCTCAAGACGAATGTGGTCTTCCGGCTTGCTACCGGCAACTTTCAATTCAGCGGGGAGTCCAAAGTCTTTCTGGAGACCATGGAAAAGCTGAATATAAGCGAGGAAGAATTGGCGGCAGAGTATGCCCGGCGGCTGAGAATAATGAATTGGCTGTGTAAGAACAACGTAAGCGACTTCAATAGATTGAGCAGGTTGCTGTTTGACTACAGCGTACGTCCGGATGAGGTCGAAAAGAGCCTGCTGCAGGGAAAAGTATGGTGAACACGGGTACTATGGCTATGGCTCTCTTCGGTGGTTACTACAGGGAAAGGCGAACTCGCTTCTCCTTCCTGACCAATGACTTGATAAAAGCACGAATGTATATCACCGTGGAAAGATTGCTATCCCTGGCTACCCTGTATTCTCTTATACTCTCGTCCGTCTGCGTCACCACGGGGCTGGCGGTATCAGCTATCCTCTTTAACTATGTGCCGATCTGGCGGTTCATCTTCGCCGGGGACATAGCCATAGCCGACATATGGAGACTTGCCGCCGACTTCAGCTTAGTTGTCTTCGCAGCGCTGGCTTGCTGTCTGACTCTGTTCCTCCTCTTTATCCTCTATCCCCGGGTTAAGGGCTGGGAAAGGAAAGTGAAGATTGATGGCTATCTGCCCTATGCTATCTGCTGGATGTCCTTCATGGCTACCACGGGTGTCATTCCCTACCTGATCTTCAGGAAGCTTGCCGAGACAGAGGAATTCTTCGGTGAGATAAGCCAGGAAGCGAAGCTGGTGGTTAAAGACGTCGAGCTACTCGGCTTTGATTTTGTCAGCGCGTTACGCAACCTGGCCTCCACAACCCCTTCCACAAATCTCAGGACATTCATCCAGGGGGCAGTGACCAATGCCCTCTCCGGAGGCGAGATGGGAACCTACTTTGTCAGCCAGGCACGGGAAACCATGGAAGAGAACCGGAAGAAGTTTGCCGAGTTCATTGCGACTCTGGGTCTGGTTTCTGAGGTTTATATCATCGGACTGGTAGCGGTGCCGCTCCTGGTTATCGTCATGTTCGCTGCCATGATGATGTTGGGAGGGACAAGCCCGATGATTCTGATGGTGATTATATACGGGATTATACCACTGGGCTCGATACTGTTTTTACTGCTTACCGATGCTTTGACACCGGAGGCGATAAAATAAGATGAACGGTGACATGGTTCTTGAGGCAATAGAGCGCCGCCGAAGAAAATCCACCCTGCAGCGATTCATTGAATCCCCACTGCGTACAATCAAGGAAAAACAGTATCTGCTGTACCTCATCTCGGGCGGGACGGCGATGGCGTGTGCCGCTGTTGCCTTCTACCTGGGCGTCGAACCAATAAATATCGTGATTCTGGCCTTGTTACTGTTTATTATACCCCCGGGCTTTTTTAACCTCTACGAGACGAGAAGAATAAGCAGGTTGGAGGCAGAGTTTCCGGCTATGGTGCGTGATATCAGCCTGTCCGTAAAATCCGGAATGACGCTCAAGGAGGCGGTAAGCGTTGCTGCGGGAGGGCAGTATGGTGCGCTTACCAAGGCTATAAAGCAGATGGATAATGAAATCTCATGGGGTGTTTCCTTCGATGACGCTCTGCTTCACTTCGCCAAGAAATACCCCACGGTGCTTATCCGGAGAACAGTCTTTACCCTGATAGAGGCATCGAGGATGGGTGGTCAGCTAAGCGAGATACTGGAGGGCATCGCCACCGACGTGGAGGAAACAAAGACCCTTGAAAAGAGAAGAAGCTCGGAGACCAAGCCATACCTTATAGTCTGTTACGTCAGTTACTTCGTTTTCCTGGCTGTGATAATGATTATGAGCTACGTCTTCCTCCCCATGATGAAGGAGGCGTCCGAAGCTACTTCCGGCGCAGCCCTGCCGGGTGGGGTGGGGCAATTTGCCGTGTCCGATGCAGATCTGACTAGATACAATATGCTTTTCTTCCATGCTCTGGTGATACAGGGATTCTTTGCCGGGATTGTCACCGGGAAGATGGCTGAGGGAAAGGTGGTTGCCGGGCTTAGGCACTCGGTTTTCTTTATCGTAGTAGCGGTTATCGCCTATACCCTGTTGATATAGGTCAGCCATATTGAAGTGAAATATGAAGATGAGAGCTGGAATGCGGAGACTGTGGCAAGAGGAAAGAGGGGTCTCGGTGGTGATTGGCGCCATGCTGATGTTGTTGATCGTGGCGGCGCTGTTCGGTACCATACAGGCTTACCACGTGCCTAACTGGAATAAGGATGTAGAATACGAGCACCTTAACATGGTCCATGATGATATGATATCCTTCAAATCGGACGTGGAGGATGTGGCGCTGACCGGTGCGCCAAAGTCCAGCGATTTCCGGATGGGCGTCCATTATCCCAGACGGATGTTCCTGGCGAATCCGGGCACCGGGGTGGCCGGCTCGCTGACCTCCGATAATGTGTCGGTCAGCATTGTATATACTATCGATGGACCGGGGAGCCCGACGATTACCCAGGTCTATAACTCAAATCGAGTAATCTATGAGGTGCAGGGCACTGTTGACAGCCCCAGGCTGGTCTATGAACACGGATTGATAATCAGAGAATATGGAGACGAAAGTGCAACTACAGACGAGCAGCCTCTAATCGTTGGTGATGAGATTTATGTGCCGGTTTTGCTTGGAAGCTTGACTTCGCTTTCATCTATGGAAACGGAGTCAATTGAGATAAAACCGCTTTCCACATCGTTTAACCGCACCAATATTAAATCAGTGGAAATCACAATTGATACCGACTATCCGGGAGTCTGGGAGCAGCTTCTCGCTGGGATTGGCACTTCATATACGACTGTCGCCAGTGATGATTTCGAGAGCGGGGACTGGACCGGCGGTCCCGGCTGGCTTGACGACTGGTATGCCTCCGGAGACGCCCTGGTTACCGGCGCCGGCACGCCGTATGAGGGCAGTTATCACCTGAGGTTGCGGCGCGATACTGGATACGTCGACCGGGCGGTTGACCTTTCCGGAGCGGCTAGCGCCCGCCTCCGGTTCTGGGCAAAGGCTAACTCCTTTGAATCCGGTGAGGAAGCATATTGCCTGATAAGCGACAACGATGTCGATTGGACCACGGTCCATACCTGGATTGATGGGGACGATGATGACCAGTATCGCTTCTATGATATAGATTTGTCCCCCTATAGCCTTTCCAGCCAGTTCTGGGTCGCCTTTGAAGCTAATATGTCCGGAACCGGGGACCGTTTCTACGTTGACAAACTGGAGATAGTGTGTTCCTACGCCGCCGATACAACCGCGCAGGTTGACCTTGACGAAGGCAAGATTGTTATCACCAGTACAGCTGTAAAACAGATTAGCTTCCCGGCAGGTGATGTGACTGACGATACGCTCTATGCCGGGCTGGTGACGTTACGTACTCAATCCGAGCCGGTGACCGGTACCAGCATTGACACCAGCATGGACTATCCCTGCATTCTGGATATCAGTATTGACGAGGGTAGCGACGTGCAGACCCAATCCACGATAACGGTGACAGTGAAAAACGCCACCGCTCCCTTTGATATTCACGCCGATTTTTCTGGTTTGACCAACGACCCTGATATGTATGATGTCTTTCCGGACTACTCATCGCCGGACTCAATCAGCGCGACCGGTTGGGATATCCCTAACGAGAACACGGTAAGGTGGACCGATATCACACACCCGGAATATGGTGGGGGTGATGCGGTAATCATAAAGTTCTGGGTCATCAACACGGAAAACAATATGCAGTTCTTTACACAGCAGGTGTTTCTCCGCAGAAACGTAAACTCATGGTACTAAAGAAAAGAGAATATTTCCTTGAACTTACCAATATTTTAAAATGGACATTTATTTAGTAGTATTTTCCCTGCTTGTTTTGGCATACGCTTGTTACTCTGATATCAGAAAGAGAAGCGTCTCCAATATCGTGTGGCTGGTCGTGATGGGGTTGGGTATCGCATTGGCCGGGTACGGCACTGTAGTACAGGGTATGTCTTTTCTCACTCCGCTTATTTTTTCTGTTGTCATCACCGGCGTTGTGTCTTATGGCTTCTTTAGATTAGGACTCTTCGGTGCGGCTGACGCGAAAGCTCTCATATGTATCGCTGTACTCTTTCCATCACTGCCAATGTTCAACGTCTTTTCCTATCACTTCCCTTTATTCGATACGTATATACCCATAGTCTTCCCCTTCGCCCCCATGGTAATCCTGAATGCTGCCGTTCTAGCTTTAGCAGTCCCAATCCTCCTCTTTTTTCGCAATCTCCACAGTTTAGGGCTAAAAGAGTTCATGGGAAATGCCTCACTGTGCTTTGTCGCTTATAGGGTTAACATTGATGAACTCAGAAGCGGCAGATTTGCCCGACTGGCGCATACATATGATGAAATTGACGGACACCTGACAAGACGATATTCATTGGGTGAAATCCCCTTGAACAGCGCTGCGATACGGCGGCTAAAGGCTTATCACGTAGAGGGAAAAGTCGCCGCTGGAGTCTGGGTGACCCCTGAATTGCCATTTATACTTTTTATCGCCCTGGGCTTTATAACGTGTTGTTTGCTGGGGGTTTAGCCTTAACCGGACTGGCCACCAGAAAACGGGGACGAAGGTCCATTTTATTGCCCCGATTGAGGTAACAACCACAGGTTACGACTGTGGTATTTTGTGATATTTTTGTGATTCGGATTATGTATATTTGAGACGTATAAAGACTTCTCAAGCCACACTCAGAAGCGTCATACTCGGGGGATTAATTTATGCCGATAGAAATTGATGGGCAGACGTATTACAGGACACTGGAAGTGTGCCGTAAGACTGGTATTAGTAGAGCTACACTTTTCCGGTGGATCAACCAGGGTATATTCTCAACATTACTCAGGGACAGAAGAGGGTGGAGACTGTTCACCGAGGATGACCTGAATAAAATCATTGCTGAAAATGGAAAAGTCGAGGTTGAAAGAGTGCCCCGAGCTAAAAAACCCGGTAAATGAGTTTACCGTGAAATTTATGAACCGGTTCGAAAGAGAAACACGTACTAAATTAATACTCCCGCCATTTGCTTTGCCATCACTATACCGGAAGGTTAGACATGAAGGATACCGATAAGACAAAAGAGCAACTGATAGATGAATTGGTAACCATGCGTCAGCAGATCGTTGAATTGAAAGTATCAGAAGCCGACCACAAGCATATGGAGCGATCCCTTAAGGAGTCTAGTGAATACGCTGATAATATTGTGGCTACGGTGCGTGAGCCTTTGTTGGTGCTGGATGCTGACCTGAGTGTAATCTTGGCCAACCACTCCTTCTATAGTACCTTTCAGGTGACACCTGAGGACACCGAGGGGAAGCTCATCTATAATCTGGGCAACCGACAGTGGGACATCCCCAGGCTGCGGGAACTTCTGGAGGGCATTCTTATCAAGAACACCTCCTTTGATGACTTCGAGGTGGAGCACCGCTTCGAGACCATTGGATACAAGGCAATGCTGCTTAATGCCCGACGGATTCACCAGAAGGATAACCGAACCCGTATGATCCTCCTCGCCATTGAGGACATTACCGAGCGCAGGCAGATTCAGGAAAGGCTGCTTGCCTCGGAGCGGTTAGCTACCCTGGGGCAGTTCTCGGGGAATATCTCCCATGAGCTAAGGAATCCCCTGAGTGTCATTGACAGCTCGGTATACTATCTTAATACAAGGCTAAAAAACACCGATGAAAAGACGCAGCAGCACCTTGACCGTATCAAGTCCAGTGTGGTCAGCTCCACGGCGATTATCGAGAGCCTGCTTAACCTGACCCGAATGGAGAAACCCCGTTTGGGGAGGCTTAACCTTATCACCATCACGGCTGATACCATTGCCGCCTCTAATGTACCGTCTGCGGTAAGCATCGTAAATAAGTTCCCGGAAGAGGAGGTTGCCATCAATGCCGATGGAGAGCAACTCCGCATGGCATTCAAAAACGTTATCAAGAACGCGGTTGAGGCGATGGATGGCAAAGGCACACTCACGGTAACCGCCCACATCACTGCTGATGGAAAAGCCGAGTTATCCTTTACCGATACCGGTTCTGGCATTGCTGCGGAGAATCTGGAGAGGGTCTTTCAGCCGCTTTTCAGCACCAAAGCCAGGGGTATCGGTTTCGGTCTGTCCATTGCCAAGACGATTATAAATAAGCACGGTGGCACCATAGAGGCCAAAACAGAACCGGGGAAAGGGGCGAATATTATCATAAAGTTCCCTCTCTTTACGGATAAAGATGAGGAGGTATAAACAATGTCAGTAGTCTCAAAAATACTGGTCGTAGATGACAATGAGGAGTTCTGCCAGAACATGACCGATATTCTGGAATTGCGGGGTTATAAAGTGACAACTACCTCTGATGGGCTCAAAGCCTTAGAGCTGATAAAACAGGGTGACTTTATACTGGTGCTGCTGGATATCAAGCTGCCGGTAATGGGCGGCGTGGCAACCTTCAGGAAGATTAAAGAGATAGTGCCCAATACCCCGGTAATTATGATAACCGCCCATGCTGTTGAGGACCTCATCAGGGAGGCGTTGCGGGAAGGAGCCTTCGGCGTCCTCAAGAAGCCGCTGGACTTGGACAGCCTCTTCGCACTCATTGAAAAAGCTGTTGCTGAGGGGGCGCTGATATTGGTGGTGGACGATGACGAGAATCTCTGTGCAAATTTAAAAGACAATCTGAGTGATAAGGGTTACCAGGTGAGCATTGCCTATGATGGCAACATGGCAATAGAGATGGCACGCGAGAATATATTTGACATCATGCTCATTGACCTGAAGCTGCCTTCATTGAATGGGTTAGAGACCTACCTCGCCGTCCGGGATATCCGCCCCAACGTGGTAGCCGTCATCATTAGTGGCTATCTGCAGACGATGAGTGATCTGGCACAAAAGGCACAGCGGGAGAGCGCCTACGCTTGCCTGGAGAAGCCCATAGACATGGACGAGCTGGTTGCGCTCCTGAAGCGAATTGAAGAGCAGAAAGCCAGAGGCTTTCTTGAGAAACCCGGATAGAGCTTACGGAGCATCTTCTGGAAGCAGTAAAATAATACCGAGATGAAATCACGCCAGACCAAGCCCCGGTTCTCCCTCAGTTCCATCACATCTTTCTTCCTGGCGATTCACATAATAACCACATCCCATCTGTGATATTCTTGTAGGGTTTTGCCCCAATTATGTGATGAGACTGTGTGTAGACCCCCCTAAAATTTTAAAAGGCACTCGTCAAATTCGTTAATAATTTATCAGACGTCGAGTCGTGATAAGGTAAAGGCAGCCTTTAAAAATCTCTTTAAAACCAGGTCTTAATTAAGGAGGTGTAATGGAGCGAAATTTGGACCTCCTCGTTGTGGACGATGACGTAGACCTAACTACAAACCTGCGGGATATCCTGGAGACAGAAGGCTACAGTATGGCTGTTGCCCATGATGGCCAAACGGCTCTCGCCCTCTGCCATAGAAAGCCAGCCGCACTGGCCCTTATAGACATCAAGTTGCCTGACATATCGGGGGTAGAGTTGATCGAGAAACTGGCTGAACTATCCCCTGGAATGGAGTCCGTCATCATCACCGGCCATACTTCACTGGAGACGGCTATTGAAGCCGTCAAGCAGAAGCTTATAGTCGCCTACGAAGTTTAGTGTTGCTCGATATCATGATGCCCGGCATGGACGGGGTTACCGCATGTCGCCGCATACGTGAATTCTCACAGGTACCGGTGATTATGGTTACCGCCAAGGACGGTAGCGAAGAAAGGGTTGAGGGGCTGGATGCGGGTGCTGACGACTATGTGACCAAGCCCTTGTCCGCTGAAGAGCTGGTAGCAAGGGTCAGAGCGGTATTGCGCCGCGCCAAGTTTCCGGATAAGACTTCTCAACCTGTTTTCTGTTCCGGAGACCTGGTAATAGACTTTACCCGGCACCAGGTCAGCGCCGGCGGAGAAGAGGTACAACTGACCGTCACCGAGTACGCATTGTTGTCCTATCTGGCGGGGAACTCCGGCAGGGTGGTCACACCCGACCAGGTACTGGAGAAGGTGTGGGGTGAGAAGTACGTCGGTGCCACCCATATTCTTCAGGTAAATATCGCAAGGCTCAGGCAGAAGCTGAATGATCATACTCAAAAACCGAAATATATCCTGACCAGGCCTGGTATAGGATACATGCTGTCAACGCCAGCATAATCACCTGATACCTATTCTGCAAAAAGAGACAATAGTAAACAGAGGAGCCTTCTTATTTCGGGAAGGCTCATTTCTACTAATCGAGATAAGCTGGTTCTATAAGAGAAATATCCGCTATATCAGAACGGATTAAGGATTCTCCCGCGCCATAGCTTTAACCAGATTGCCGATATCAGGTAAGTCAGGATAAAACCCGCTGCCGTCATAATTAAAGCGAGAATAAACAGGCTGTACATGATACTGAGAGATGAAGCCGTGAAAGGGATGAACCTCTCGCTGCCAATTCCCGATAGAAGAGCGATGATGTTGATGATGACGAAAGGGATGATAACACAGCCGAGACCGGACAGGGAGTTCTTCATATCTGCCAGGCTGAGTCTTATATTGGACGCCACGCAAATGGCGAGATAACAGAATACCCAGAACTGCCAGTTCGAGATATTAGAGGATGTAAATACCACCTTTGCAAAGGCTAAAAAAGAGTCCTTGAGGACTACCAGATATCCGCTGATCGAGTTATCGCTGCCAATCTCGTTTGCTCTGGCGATAATGGGTTCCCATGCCTGAGAGCTATTGGGTACCAGCAGGTAAAAAAGTCCCAGCAGGGCGAGACTACCGATGATTACGGGGCCAATCCCGATGAAAAAATTACCGAGAACCTGCCAGGGATTGGATTTATTCCACTGGTGATTTACATAGCCCAGTGTCCCTGTTTTCGGGTCGGGTGAAAAGAGTTCTACTTTGGTGATTTTGTGCCCGAATATTATACAGAAAATAACGTGTCCCAGCTCGTGAATGGGGGTGCCCAGCCAGGCAACGAGGTAGGTTCCCGCCGGCCCGAAGGCCCTCCCCAGCGAGTTAAACGTGAAATGAGAAATAAAGTTTATTAACAGACCGAAAACGAAGACACCGGCAAACAGTGATATTATCTGGCTGAAGGTTAAAACGAAAAGGTCTTTGAAAAACTCCGCGGCGGACATATTGATTGCATCATAACCACACTGTCACGGGCTGTCAAGGAAAGGAGGATTCTTGGAGAGAAGTCTGCCTTTTTGATAGATAAAGATATTTTGATATTTAGTATTATAAAGAGTAAAATGTTATACACTTTCAGGGATTACCACGAAATATTCCCTGTGCCGATATATTTGGGAGGAGATAGATGAAGCCGTTACTCACTGATAAAGTCGCTATTATTAACGGTGGTGCCACCGGAATGGGACGGGCGACAGCCTATCTGTTTTCCGAGGAAGGTTGCCACTGTGTAATTGCCGATGTTAACGAAGAGGAAGGGAAGAAGACCGCGGCGGAGGCTACCAGTAGGGGTAAGGAAGCCATCTTTGTTAAATGCGATATCACCGACCTCAAGCAAATCAAGGATTGTGTTGACCAGACCGTTAAAAAGTTCGGTACGGTACATATACTGGTGGGCAGTGCGGGAGGCAGCGTGCCCCGCGACTCTTCCACCAGGCCACGAAATGCCGACGGCACCCCTAAAATAGGCGTCGAGCATACTGATGAAAAACACTTTGACATGATGACCGACCTGAATTATAAGGGTCATGTTTTCTTCTGCAAGGAAGTAGTCCCGTATTTCAAGAAACAGAAGTACGGTAAAATAGTCCTGATTTCTTCCCTGGGTGTCTATAGTCCTCCCGGGCCTTCAGTGGAATATCACGGAGCCAAAGCTGCGATTATCGGGCTGGTCTATAACCTGGCGTATGAGCTGGGTCCCAGTAATGTTAATGTTAACGGTATCTTACCCGGTCCTATCAAGACCCCGTTCTGGGACCCCGTCCTTGCCCATATCCCCCCCGAGGAAAGAAGTGACGCGATGGACCGGATGGGACAGAACAGCCCTATAGGGAAGGTCGGTCTGCCGGAAGATATCGGCAATACTTGTCTGTTCCTGTGCTCGGAGATGTCGTCTTACATTACCGGACAGATGTTAAATGTCGGCGGCGGTATCCCGATGGGGCGGTATCACGGGGGTTTTATGGGTCAACGTCCCGAAGAACCACGTCGCTAGAAATATTAATTGTTGTTCAGTAGTTTTCAGTATGCCCCTGGTATTAACCGGGGGTATACTTTTTAGAGGACCAATGAAAATGGTACTCTTTGCATCTGGATTATCGGTGCTTACCTCACCCCCTCTCAAATTCTCTCCCCCTCTCAAACATAATATAAAGCGAGCTTAAAGGTTGAACCCGTTTGAGAGGGGGACAAAGGGGGTGAGTATGCAAAAATCCCTGCAAGCACGCATTACGACGATAGGTATATCTTACTTTTACAGAGTCTCTTGGAGGAGACTATTGGCGGTTATAGCTGCCATGGCGCCGTCACCAACGGCGGAAACTACCTGTCTCGGCGAGTTACTCCTGATATCCCCGACGGCGAACACATGGGGTATTTTAGTCTGCATTTTCCCGTCCACAATAATCTGCCCGGAATCGTCCAGGGGAATAATACCATCGAGGTATTCCGTATTTGGGTCCAGGCCAACATGTACCAGAACCCCATCGACTTTAACGCTTTCCTTCTTTGCGGTAGCGATATCCAGTCATTCTATATCTTCGACCTTATCCGTGCCGCTGATGGCTTCTACTTTTACGCCGCAGCGGATTTCGATATTTGGATTGGACAAAACCCTCTCCCGGAGGACGGCCGTGGCCGTCAGTTCCGGCAATGCCTCGATAACTATGACTTTCGAGGCAATTTTCGCCATATAAAGGGCTTCGGTAATACCGGAATCGCCGCCGCCGCAAACGGCAACTATACGGTCGGCGTAATGACCACCGTCACAGAAGGCGCAGTTGAAAACGCCTTTCCCCTCGAACTCTTCCTCGCCGGGCACGCCCAGCTTCTTGTTCCGCGACCCCCCGGCAATGATGACGATGTTGGTGGTATAACCCTGTCCCCGGGAGCAGGCCACCCATCGAGTGTCCGGGAAAAGCTCCAGTCCGGTAAATTCGGCGGTTTCCATCTGCAAACCGTATGTTTCCGCCTGTTTTACCATCTCCGAGGCCAGCCGGGCTCCGGCAACGCCTTCAGAATATCCGGGATAATTCTCTATCAGTTCGATGTTCCTGATGTATCCCCCGAAACTATCCTTATCCAACAATAGAGTACGGCGTTTGGCTCGGCTTAAATATAAACCGGCCGTTAAGCCTGCCGGACCACCGCCGATGATAACCGCATCCCAGTCAAACATACGAGGTCTCTTTTAAAGCGATATCTTGAACCATATATGAGGGTACAACATTTTCATCTGTATTTTCCAATTATTAACGATAAAATGGCATGTTTATTTACGCCTGTTTACAGTTGACCCGAATCTAAGGCAATGGTAAACTGGCGATTGGACTGGAAGAATTATCAAAGGAGTTTTTTATGCTCAAGGGTTACATGGGAAAGATGTTGTGGGTTGATCTTCCCACGGGAAAGATAGAAGAAGAAATACCCGACGAAAGTCTTTATCGGGATTTCATCGGCGGATATGGCGTCGGTGCCAGGATTCTATATAACCGGATGAAGGCTGGTATAGACCCCATGGGGCCGGACAATATCCTCGGTATGATTACCGGCCCGCTGACCGGCACTCCAACCGTCAGCGGTGCCCGTTATGCGGTCGTCGCTAAATCACCGCTGACCGGGGGGTGGGGAGATGCCAATTCCGGGGGGCATTTCGGACCTCATCTGAAATTTGCGGGATACGACGCCGTGTTCTTTACCGGTATTGCCGATAAACCCGTATATCTTCTAATAGATAATGGCAAAGCCGAGTTGAAAGACGCATCAAATCTCTGGGGAAAAGACACGTATTATACGGAGGAAACATTAGAGAAAGAATACGGTTCCAAGGCTAAAGTCATCTGCATAGGCCCGGCAGCGGAGAAGCTCTCCCTGATAGGCAGCATCATCACGCATAAAGGAGATGCGGCCGCGCGCGGGGGAATCGGGGCGGTTATGGGTTCTAAAAAGCTCAAGGCGATAGTAGCCCGGGGTGACCGGGACGTTCCCATTGCCGATATTGAAAAAGCCAACGAATTAAGAAAAGAGCACATAGAAGGTTTAAGGTCGACGGGTTTCCTGGAGAGGTTTAATAAATACGGTACGGGTGGACATGCCGATGCCTCGGCTCACAGCGGCGATACCCCGGTGAAAAACTGGGGTGGTGTCGGCGTGGTCGATGTGCCCGATGTTTCCGGTCTTGATAAAGACCTGGTCATCGCCAATCTGGACAAAAGAATAGGTTGCTGGCATTGTCCGGCTGTCTGTAAGGGCAGTCTCAAAGAGGGAAAGGGAGAGTATAAATACCCGGCCGGTACTCACCGGCTGGAATACGAGACGTTGGGTGCTTTCGGGGCGAACTGCGCTAACGCTAACCTGGAATCGATTGAAATGGCCAATCACCTCTGCAATTACTACGGGATGGATACCATTTCCGCAGGGACTATAATCTCTTTCGCTATGGAGTGCTATGAAAACGGTATCATCACTAAAGCCGATACCGATGGTATAGAGCTTACCTGGGGCAATCACCGGGCTCTGGTTGCCATGACTGAGAAAATGGGTAAACGGGAAGGGTTCGGTGATGTCCTCGCCGACGGTGTAAAAATAGCCGCCGAGAAAATCGGCAGGGGCGCCGAGCAATATTCCGTGCACATCGGGGGACAGGAAGTCGGCATGCACGATCCCAGGATCGCCTTTCATCAATTTGCCGGTATGCCGTCTCCAGCGATGTACTGGCTCAGCCCCACTCCCGGGCGCCATACCCAGGCTTTCGGACCTCCCAGCTTTATAAATAACCTCAACAACGCCATGGGTGTCTGTATGATAATATTCGATCAACGTTTACCTAAGGAACCTTATGCCCCGAAGATGATGACCTCCGTGACCGGTCTGGGCCGCTCTATGGACGAATTACTCAAGGCGGGTGAGAGAATCGCCAACATAAGACATGCCTTCAATCTGCGTGAAGGATTAAATCCTCTGGAGCACTATATCCACGGACGGGTAGTCGGGCGACCGCCGTTGAAACAAGGCCCGCTGGCTGACGTATCTCCGGACCTCGAGGCGGAGGGATGGTGGTATCTCGGTGCTCTCGATTGGGATCGGAAAACAGCCGTTCCCAGTAAAAATAAACTGCTGGAACTGGGATTGAATGATATCGCCGAGGAGCTGTGGCCCCCCGAGAAAATGCCCGGAATGGGTCCGCCCGGATAACAAGGAAGAGACTAAAATCACAGACAAATATATGTCCTGAGATAAATACTGTTTGATATGGAGAATCCGGGATATGTTTAAGGTTGTTATACCGATGTACGGTTTGCCACGTGATATAACGGAAATACGAAACGTCGAGATTGAATTAAGCGATGGGGCTGGCATGGCGGAGGTAATCGCTGCTCTCAAGGAAAAAGTACCGTCTCTGGAAGGCCCGGTGTTTCGCGTTGGAGAAAACCGACTCCAGGAGCAGTATAAATTCAATATCAATGGACAGTTCTACTTCGACAGGATGGACTTCAAACTTCGTCAGGGTGACCGCATAGCTTTGCTTGTTCCCATGACCGGGGGATAGTGGAATAATATTCAAGGTTTTTAGACCCTGATACAGGCTACGTAGTGACCTTCTCCAACATCACGCAGTGGCGGTCTTTGCTCACCGCACTCACCGATTGCTATCGGGCACCGGGGATGGAAATGACATCCGGTCGGGGGATTGACCGGGCTGGGTATCTCACCTTCCAACACGATACGCTGGCGTGTCTTATCGACAACAGGGTCGGTAATCGGTGTTGCTGAAATTAAGGCTTGAGTGTAAGGGTGTAAAGGGTTTTTACACAGCTCTTCCGAGGTGGTTAATTCCATGATGCGACCTAAATACATCACCGCTACCCGGTCGCTGATATACTGGACCGTTGCCAGGTCACGGGAGAGAAACAGGTAGGTTAGCTCCTGTGATTCCTGCAACTCCTCGAGGAGGTTTATTATCTGGGCTTGAGCCGATATATCCAAAGTTGAAACAGGCTCGTCACATATCACCAGCGATGGCTGGGAGGCCAGAGCTCGTGCTATCGCAATACGCTGTTGTTGACCTCCACTCAGCTCATAGGGAACGCGGTACGACATTACCGGGTCGAGTCCTACCAGACGAAAAAGCGCAGCTACCCTGTCGTGAAGTTCTGTCTTATCTGCCAGGTGGTGGAATTTTAGCGGTTCGGCGACAATGCTTCCGGCTCTCTGCCTCGGATTCAAAGAACTATAAGGGTCCTGGAAAATGGCACCAATGGAGCGGCGTAATGGTTTAAGGTGCTTCTCCGGCATCCTGGAAATATCGGTCCCGTCAAAGAATATGCTTCCGGAGGTCGGATTGTAAAATCTTGAGATACAGCGTCCGGTAGTGGTCTTTCCACATCCGCTTTCGCCAACCAGACCGAGAGTCTCATTTCTTCTGATGGTAAAATCAATATCGTCAACAGCTTTAACTTCGCCGACTTTACGTCTAAATATTCCCCGTTTGATGGGGAAATACATCTTAAGATTATTGACCTCTACCAATATGTCATTCAGAGATGTGTTCATGGCGTATCCCGTAAATCAACGTAACACGATATATAATGTCCTTCACCCACCGGCCTCATCTCAGGCCGGGGGTCCTTTTCACACCTTTCCGTTTTATGGGTACATCTGGGGAGAAAAGCACAGTATGGCGGCATATCAATAAGGTCTGGCGGTAAACCGTATATGGGAGCCAGCTTTCTTAAAGTCTTATTTTCACCTAACCGGGGTACACTGCGTAAAAGCCCCAGGGTATAGGGGTGACACGGATGATTGAAAACCGCTTCAGAGGGGCCGGACTCCACGATACGCCCCGCATACATGACATAAATCCTCCGGGCATAACGAGCAACCACACCGAGATTTTGGGTTACTATTATAATTGCTGTATTCAAACGGGTTACCAGTTCCTTCATCAGCTCTAATAGCTGGGCTTGTGTGGTTATGTCTGCCACGGTCGTCGGCTCATCAGCGATGATTATCGGTGGATTACACGCTAAAGCCATGGCAATCGTCACTCTCTGACGCATGCCGCCGCTGAACTGGTGAGGGAGGTCGTCTATTCTGCTTCCGGCGTCGGGGACACCCACCATTTCAAGCAGCTCAATTGCTCTTTCTCTGGCAGTCGGTTTATCCATATCCAGATGCAGTTCCAGGATTTCTGTCATCTGGCGGTTAATACTGAGTGTCGGATTTAATGAAGTCATCGGTTCCTTGAAAATAAAGGATATTTTACTGCCACGGATGGACCTCATAGCAGGGCTATTCGCTTTAAGCTGAAGGATATCTTCGCCGTTAAAAATCACCCGACCGCTCACTATCTCCCCTGGTGTTTGTATTAATTGAACCGTTGAAAGCATGGTTTCGGATTTACCGCATCCGCTCTCTCCTACTATGCCGATAATCTCTCCCTCATCAATATAAAAAGAGACACCGTCCACGGCTTTAACAAGGCCTTTTTTAGTACGGAAATAGGTACGTAAATCCTGCACATCTAATGCAACTGCCATGATACCTTCCTGAAATGGATAATATATATACTCTAGATTACTCCCCTAATGCCATGTAGTTATTTGTTTTAATTCAGGGATATGGGCATATTTCTAAAGATAATACTCAGGGCTGGTGTTAGTCACGCATAAAGTATAATTACGTAGTGATAATAGATATAATTCGGGCTGAGTGTACCACGGTTTTATCCTGCTGTCAAATTCATAGATTGTAATATTTTACCCTGTCGTAGTGAATTATTCCGGTTGCTTTAAGTATTGAATATTGAAATAATAGAGAATTGTCCACGTTGCTGTTAAATTGACAGGTTGAAAAAATGGTGCTAAACTCAGCCTGAATCTCGTGTAACTGTTCATCCGGGACCTTCAAGTTTTCAAAATTATTAGCGGTAGGCTAGGCGCTATTATCACCTACGTAGTCGGTAGCGGGGCCACTCCGGGAGGAGAGAACATGGAATTTGAAGGGAAAATAGCTCTGGTAACCGGAGCTGGCGGCTGCGGCAGCGGACAGGGAAGAGTGTTTGCCCTTGCCCTGGCGGCCGAAGGGGCTGATGTGGCGGTTAACGATATCGACCTCGAAGCGGCAGAAAAGACAGCTTCAGAGGTAAAAGCTTTAGGGCGCCGTTCGATAGCCGTAAAAGCGGACGTTTCCAGCGAGAATGAAGTGAAGGCGATGGTGGCTAGAGTGGTTGAAGAGCTGGGTGGCATCGATATCCTGGTTAATAATGCCGGGTTCGGTTATCCCATCCTGGTGGAGGATATGACGGCGGAGGAATGGCATCGGATCATCGGCGTTAACCTGGACGGGACCTTCTTCTGCTCCAGAGCGGTAATACCGGTAATGCAAGAGAGGGGTGGCGGTCGTATCATCAATATCGCCTCACCGGCTGGTAAGGCTATGACGGTCAATGGCTGTGCCGGTTATACCTCGGCTAAAGCCGGGGTTATGGGCTTTACACGGCATCTCGCTTTTGAGGTGGGACCCTATAAAATCACGGTGAACTCCGTTTGCCCGGGTATGGTGATGGGTGGTGACCATATGCCGTCGCCTGAGGTGCTCCGGAAGATGAAAGACGGCGCTTTGCTGGGAGATATTACTACCGCCGAAGATACCGCCAATGCCGTCCTTTTCCTGGCTTCTGAGAAGGCACGAATGATAACCGGCACCAACCTGGATGCCTATGCCATCGCACCTGGAGGCAAAGAGCATTGGAACAATTTTATAAAGAGGCGTAAAGACTTTCGTGCCGGAAAAGGCATGAAACCATAATATACCAAATATTTTAAGAACATTGTGTTGTGAAATAGGAGGAAATCATCATGAGCGCTGATAATGCCGGTATCCTGTACGAGATGTTGAGTCCCTGGTCGGAAGCCGACCCCATACCGTTGCAGGGGCTTTCCCCAAGGCTGGACGATTTGGCCGGGAAGAAAATAGGTTTATTGTGCAATAACAAGCGGGCGGCGCCCGTTATCCTGGATGTGGCTGAAAGGCTGCTCAAAGAGAAGTATCCCACCGCCGAGACGAGTTATTTCCACGCCCGCACCTTCTCGGTATCGTCGCTGGAGCGTGACCGGAAAGATGAATTCGACGACTGGATAAAGGGACTTGACGCCGTTATTGCATCGGTCGGCGACTGAGGGGCATGCACCAAGTACCTTGTGTACGATGCAATCTATATCGAGAAGGCGGGCAAACCCACGGTTACCTTCGCTTTCGAGCACTTTCTCAACGATGCCATGTCGGCGGCATCCAGCAAAGGGATGCCCGTGGTCAGGGTCGTTCCGGAGACTATCGTCTCCGAGTCGACGGTTGTCGCCGATATAGAAAAAGCCATCACGGCGGTGTTCGATGATGCGGTTGCCGCGCTGACCAAACCGCTTACCGCCGAGGAAAAGTCTCCCCAGCCGAGAGAACAGGAAAACCCGCCGAGGATTATCTTCAAGGGCAGCCTTGAGGATGTCAACCGCTTTTTCTACCAGCGGGGCTGGACCGACGGCTTACCGATAATCCCGCCCACCGAGTCGGCGGTAGCCGAGATGTGTACCGGGACCGACCTCCCGGCCGACCATATCGTGGCTGAGCTGGAACCCCGGAGGGGCAAAGCCACCGTGGAAAAAATCGCTATCAACGCGGTCATGGCCGGCTGTCTGCCGACCTATATGCCCCTGTTGATTGCGGGGGTAGAATGCCTGTCGGATAATCCAGTATCCGGCATGATGGCTGCCAGCACGGGCTCTTTCTCGCCGTTCTGGCTGATTAACGGGCCGGTAGCTAAAGACATTAATGCCCGGGCTACCTACGGGGCTGCCAGCCCGGGGGATATCGCCAACGCGACTATCGGGCGTGCCCTGGGGCTGCTTACCAAGAATATCCGGGGCGTGCGCAAGCAGGTAGAAGACATGGGCGTCCTGGGTAATCCCGGTAAATATACCTGGGTGGCTGCCGAGAACGAAGAGTTCAGTCCGTTCGAGCCGCAGCACGTGGAACGCGGACTGAAGAAAGAAGACAGCGCTATAACGCTTACGTTTCCGCAGTCATTCCAGCAGATGATGCCGTTCGGCACCGACGCTAAAGGGATTCTGGCTACGGTAATCGGCAGTATTGTGCCGGCCAGGATGGGGCAGTTTATACTGCTGCTGACCCCGGCTCATGCCAGGTCGTTTGCCGACGCCGGCTGGACGAAGAAAGCCATCAAGGAATACATCGTCAAGAATGCGGTAGTTCCGGAGGACTACTTCGAAAGGCTGGGACTCGACGGCAGCCGGGCTTTCGACCGGGGTACCGGTTCCGGCCCGGGAGGCACACGGGATATATTCCGTCCCAGTCGGCATGACCCGGACCCGGTTCAGGTATTTGTCTACGGCGGCTTCGGCTCCTGGATGGGTTTTGCCCAGGGAGGTCCGCCGCCGGTTACCAGGAAAGCGGAATTACCGAAAGACTGGGCGAAGCTGATGGCTAAATACAAGAATATCGTGCCGAATTATATAAGGTATTAAGTTAGCCGAGCCGGATATCAAGGCAGGAAGCTCTTCAGGATGAGAACTCGATAAACTTCCTGCCTTTTTATGTCTTTAATTTTCCGTTACGATGATGTCACTGCCCAGAGTTTCGCCGGTAATTTCAGGCTGGTAGTAGGCGTAAGCCTGAGAGGCGACGCCCTTGGCTTTGACCGGGTAAACAGCTACAGCCTGGAACGTGAAGTCCAGCGTATCGCCCGGCAGCAGGTTCTCGATGTAGAAGATTACCTTTCTGCCGGCTATCTCGTAGCGTTTGAAATTCTCGTTCTGTTCCACGAGCTCGGCAATGGATTCGGTCACCGGGGCGAAACCGGTGGGGATGGAAATATCCAGTACCGTCATGCCGGCTTCCATGGGCACCGGGGGATTGAAGCTGAGGTGCACCGATACGGTCAGCAGGTCGTTGACGGCTACCTCGGAGGCATCGTAGCTGACGTCTATCTTCAGAATGTCCTCTTCGGTAGTACCGGCTTGGGGCAGGTTGAATCTCTTCACCACCTGGGCGATGGCTTCGCCCTTGCCCTCCGTCTTTATTTCCACAACATCATTAACGGGGATTTCCACAATCTGGAGAACATCGAAGTTTTCCTGATTAAGTGTAAGATTCGTCGTCCCGGTGGCGGTCCGAACCTCGATATCGAGGTCGATATCCGCTCTGGCACCGGTACCGAAAGAGGTCAGGGCTTCCAGCGCTACCACGGTATCCTGGGTCGAACCGTAGCCGCCGAGGGCGTTGCGCTTGGATATCAGCCACTTGGCCGCCCGGCTGGCGTTGAGAGCATCGCCGTGTTCGACCATTGCCAGCGTGGCGTAACCGGTAGCTTCGATGGCGGCAGTACTGGTCATGTGGGGAGACCTTCGCGGCATGATTTCTTCCTCTTCAAGCGGTAAAGGCTCGATGTCATCACCCCAGTAAAGACCGTTTTCGTCCTCTTTAGCCATGGACATCATCTTCTCGTAAGCCTGTTCTATCAGGGGACTGTTACCCTTCTCCAGCGCGTAGGTTACCAGGGTCATGGTATAGGCGCTGTCGATGTCGTCCAGCTGCGTTTCTAGGTAGGATACCGCTTTAGCCGAAGCTATGTTCTCTCCGGCCTCCATCAGGGCAATCGCCACGTAGGCGGTCAGGGCGGTATCGCCGGTTAGCCCGCCGAATATCTCCTGGTGGTGGATGAAGCCGACCGGCTCGAAAGAGCCGTCCGCTTTCTGGTGGCTGATAATCCATTCCCTGGCTTCATCCAGTATATCGCTGTCGATGTAGATCAAGTCCTCGGCCTGAGCGAAGCTCTTCAGAACGAAGGCGGTCAGCCAGAGGCTGCCTTCCGGGTCGCTTTCCCCGAAGGCGGAGAAGCTGCCGTCGTTGTGCCGGTAAGTCAGCTGCCGCTGGTATCCGGTGAGCATCAGCATTTCCGCTTTAGCCATGATTTCCGGCTTCAGCTGGCCGCTGGCTTCCAGGTATTTAGTAATGAAGACATCCGGCGCGAAGACTATCATGTTCTGCTCGCCGCAGCCGAAGGGCATCTGGATAAGCCCTTCCAGTCCTTCAATCGTCTGTGTCAGGTAGCTGGAAGTAACGGTAAGGTAAGCCCGGCCGGAGCCGTCGATGGCGATTACCGGGATATCGGTGCCGGTTTCCTGAGTCGAACCCGCGGTGAGAATAAGATTCTCAATCATTTCGCGGGAGACACCCTCGGGCTCGATGATGATGTTCTTGATGACGGCGTCAGCTGCCTCGGTGCTTCTGGCGGTTATTTTCACGCCGTTCTGTCCGAGTTGCGTGGGGCTTATCATAAATTGTGTGCCACCGATATCGTTAGGGCCGATTTCTACGGTCTTGGTACTCTGGTCCATAAGATTAAACCAGTCGGCCCCTTCGATGTCTACCTGCACGCTCTGTGATTCATCGAGGTAGTTATAGATGGCTACTTTGACAGGAAATTCCTCGCCTCTTATTGCCGAGTAGGGCAGGTCGATGCTGAGGAAGAACGGCTGGAAGGTTACCAGCTGGCTTTCCGCCACGCCCAGCCCGTATTCCTTGGAGATAGCCACGGCACGCAGCATCCAGGTCGTAATGGTATCCGGTACATCTACTTTCAAAGTAGCGTTGCCGTTGTTATCGGTATAAACGTCCTGCCAGAGCCATGTCTCCGGGAAGAACTGGCGGACCCTCTGCACCTCGGCAAGTCCGGGCTCTGCGGGGGCAGCGGGCGGGACGGTGATAACTATTGGCGCTGGCATCGTAGTCGGCGCTACCGTCTTAGCATCCATCGCTTCGGGGACACCAAAACCCCCGTCCCAGCCGTTGCGATGAGGGAAAGCCATCTCGTTTTCGTACTCTTTACCGTCGGGTAATTTCTTATTGGTCAGCAGTATCACCCCGGCATCGCGGAAAACATCACCGGCACCCGGATTGGTTATGTTCTGATATATGGTGACTTCGTGAAGCTCTGCCCGGGGTTCCATGTAGAGCTTCTCCAGTTCGTTGAAGACCTGCTGTAGATTAAGCCGGTTCTCGGCAAGGATAAACACGGAACGGTCTACCGCGGCGATGCCCACCCTGGCCTGCCCGTCGGTCTTTATTTCAATATCGACTTCATCCCCGGGTCTGGCTTCGGAAGTGTCGAATTCCACCGTCACCTCATGCGGGTACTCGGCATCGACGTTAAAAGGCAGGTAATCGGCGGCTACCTCGCTGTTGGGGAGTATCTGGTAAACGAGAAGCTTGGAAACAGGCGCCATCAGGGGAGTGGTCGTGAAGGATATCTCATCATCGGTGGAATAGCTGGTGAAGACCATCTTGCCCCTGGAGACAACCTCGTAATAGAAATTAGCGGCTTCTTTGGTGGAATATACCTTGAATTTTATATCGGCGCCCAGTTCCGGGGTACCCTGGCTGATTTGTTCGACGTGAATGAAATTGCCCGAAGGCGAGTAACTCGCTTCCAGGGCTCTCTCGGCATAGGCTTCGGGCGTGGTAACGGCAATCGAGAGGGCGGCGCTGTCTTCGGGAGGTGTTATCTCCAGCATGACTTTGCCGTTGGTGGTGTTCACCGTTTGTTCATCGTTCTTAAAAACTTCAAACTCGTTGTTAAAGTACTTTACGTTCACCTCGACTTCGGTATCTATGAGCTGGTTATCCGGGGTTTCCGTGACTATCAGGAAACCGAAGGGCAGCTCCGGTTTGAACGTCGTACCGGATGGTATTATCTGGATATTCACCGGCGAATCGGCTACGGTGAGAAGGGCGCTGGTTTTCTCCTCGTATCCGGTCGATTTCTCATAAACGATAACGTCGAGTATGACGTTACCCTGTCCACCCGCGGCGGGGACACCGGCCAAGTAACCGGGACCGGGTATCGTAAATTCGGCTTCGCCGTCTATCGCCACGTTATAGGTGGCGTATTCTTCCCAGACACCTACGTAGCGGGAAGCCTTGATTTCCAGGTCTCCCACCACCGGCTTGCCGAAGCTGTATTCTGAGGTTATCACACCGGTGATTTCCTCGTTAACAAGGTACCATTGTTTAGGCAGGTCAATCTTGACCTCGTACTTGGGCAGGACGTACTCCTCCACCCGTACATCCAGTTCCGTCTTGCCTTTAGAGGATTCCGCCGTTATCTTCCAGACACCGAGGTTCGGTTCGGTGGAAATCGGCAGGTCCAGCGTGGCGACGCCGTAATCATCGGTCAGGACTTCTTTACGGAATATCTTGATGCCCTTGGCATCCTGGACCTCGATGATAACGTTTTCACTCAGAGGTATCAGTTCGGCGTCCAGGGTAAAGGCGCGCATGCGGATGGTCTGTCCGGGCTTGTAGATAGGTTTGTCCGTTTCCACAAAGATAAGGAAATTGCGTTCGATTTTAATACTGGCTTCGTCCTCAAAGTTGTTTCCCTTGATGCGTATGCCGTACTCACCTTCGGGGACATCGGGTACGACGAAGGATATCGTTCCCTTGCCGGGCACATCCTTTTCCACGGTAAGAATTTCGTCGCTGCCCTGAAACAGGGTAAGCTCTACCTTACCGGATACTGTCTGGTCTCCCTGAAACAGTGTTACGGAGATAGCCTGCTGGCTGCCCGCCTGAAGAGTCTCCGGGATTACAATCGCATATCCGTCGGCGGGTTCTGGCGGCCCGCAGGAGGGAAGCATGGTAAGCAGCATAATTATGGCTAATATACCTGATACTAATACTTTATATCGCATCGGATACCTCCTTGTGAAAACACGACTATCGTGTTCTTCAGTACATAGTATATAACGGAATCCGGGGGAAAAGGTTAGGAAAGCATTACTTAATCTCTACTAATAAAATATAGTCGGTATTTACATAATATACTTGCCAACCGGGACTGGTAATGATTATACTGGGGGTGGTTTGGAAGTATCGCTGATGTATTGCCGTTTCGATTGAGTTCCCGCATCTTCCAGATTATTCATCTTTACTAAAAGGAGTGTCCCGGCATGGTTGAATCCGGTGAAGGAAGAAAGGGTTTTTACGGGTGGCTGGCTAACTGCCTGGAGCGCCGGTCGTGGTGGCTTATACTGGGTACAATAATAATCACCCTGCTGCTGATAGTCCCGTTAATGCTGATGCAGCCTACGGAGATAGCCAGTGATAATCCCACCGTAAGTGATGTTGTTCGATGGAACGAGGAAATACGGGACATTTTTCCTTCTGAAGTCTACGTTATGCCCTTTATCGTCGAAGCCAGAGACGGCGATATGCTTACCCAGCCGAACCTCTACGAACTATATCAGCATGAGGAGGAGCTACGCAGCGGTAGCCTTTCGCCGTTTCTCTATACCCGCTATAGCGAGGTAGCCGATATTAATATTGAAGGCGTCTATTCGCTGGCCGATTCGGTAAACACGGCTCTTCTGATGGGCAGCCGGGGATTCGTCGATTTATCCAACGCCACGGATAGCCAGGTAAAACAGGCGCTGGACTATGTGTTAAACAGCCCCCTTACCAGCGGTATGGAAATAGAGCTGTCTATCGACGCGACCTATGAAGAGGAGGCCGGAGGGTGGAGTTCATCGGCACTGTTGTTTGTTGTCATGACCGACCGTGAAAAGGTACAGGAAGATTATCCTGCCAGTGTCGGTGAGGAATATTCGGATGAGCTGGCGCTGGAGCACTTCGGCCGTGAGGTACAGAGTATTCTCCGCGGTGAACAGGAAGGATACCAGCTCTGGGGTGTCTTTATTGACCTGAACCTGGAAATCGCCGATGAGAGCCAGATAAGCGGTGTTATGATGATGGTTGCCATCGTGCTCATGCTGGTGCTTATTTCCCTACTCTTCCGCTCCTGGCTGATAACAGTAATGTCCGGCCTGGGACTGGGTATGCTCATTATCTGGTTAAAGGGCTTTTCGAATCTAATCGGACTCAAAAGCTCCACGATTCTGGACCTTATTGTGCCCATCGCCATTCTGGTGCTGGGGATTGACTACGCCATACACGCCCTTTTCCGCTACCGCGAGGAAAGGGAGAAGGGGAATGAGCCATCGAAAGCCCTGGGTCTATCAACATACGGGGTGGGCAGCGCCCTGATGCTGGCGATGCTGACGACTATTATCGCCTTCGGTGCTAACGCCTCATCGGGAATTGAGTCGGTGGTGGGCTTCGGTATCGCCGCCTCGATAGCCATGCTGGCTTCGTTTATTATCCTCGGGCTTTTCGTACCGGCGGTGGTAATGCGGTATGAAGCCTGGCGGGGTAAGAAAACGGTCAAATCTGTTGTTAAAGATGCCGGTCCTTCCCGCGGACTCTGGATAGCGAAGATGGTTTCAGCTACCAGCCGAAAGTGGTTTATCACTCTGCCGTTGATACTTATCATCACGGTAGTGACGGCCTGGGGATGGCTTGGTCTTGATACGAAGATGGACCCGAAAGAGGCTTTCGATTCGAATTCGGACCTTATTGTGGGACTGGACAAGCTGGATGAACACGTAGCCCAGAAGGCGGGTGAGCCCGCTTACCTGTATATCCGGGGTGATTTTACCCGTCAGGAAGCCCTCGATGCTATGAAGGCGACAATCGAGGAGATGGACGATAACCAGCATGTCGCCCGGCGTTTGAGTGACGGAAAACCCGACACTTATGCCTATCTTTTCGATTTCTTGGCAGCGGTTATCAATAATGATTACGCCCGCGAACAAATTGAAGCGACTTCAGGTGTAGCTGTTACTGATGAAGATAGCGACCTTATTCCGGATACCCCGGAGCAGCTTCTGGCTGTTTACGATTATATTATACGTGACGGCATACCGCAGGACGAGGATTCGTTGCTTTATTCCTCCCAGCGAATAAGAGAGTCTTTCGTCCATAACGTAGACGGAGAAATCGATGATGCCACGCTGATTATTATCGGTGTGCCCGGGACCCGGGAGCAGGCTGTAGCCAGGGAATCGGCCGAAGAGCTCCAGCATGACATGGACACGGCGATGCAGGATGTATCGAGCATCTCTTTTTACGGACTTACCGGTGAGGCCTACGTGCGTGATGCCCAGTTCAATGCCATCACCGACTCCCTGAACCGTTCTCTGATAATCGCCGTAGTTGCCTGCCTGGTATTGCTGGTGATTATCTTCCGCTCCTTCAGGTACGCCATTATCACCCTGATACCGGTGTTGCTGGTAGCCTGCTGGCTTTACGGTTTTATGTACGTTATCGGTTACAACCTGAACATGATGACGGCAACCATAGCCGCAATATCTATCGGGGTAGGTATTGACTTCTCCATTCACTTCACGGTGAGATTTCGCCAGGAACTGGAAAAGAGCGTCGATAAGAGAACAGCCCTGTTCAACACCAGCCGCAACACCGGCATGGCTCTTTTCGGGACGGCTGTGTCCACGGCGCTGGGGTTCGCCGTTATCATTTTCGCCCCGATGCCGATGTTCTCGGCTTTCGGTTTATTAACGGCGGTGATGATAGTGCTTTCTTTCTTGATGGCGCTGTTCGCTCTGCCCGGTCTGCTGATGCTGTTTACTCCGTCCAGCTTGCCCCGAAAGCGCCGATAGGAAATACGTTGTACGGATAATGTTCCAGTTCCGTAAAAATACCGTCTTTATAGATATACAGGCTCTGCTTGATACTCATGGGATCAAGCTGCCCTTTATCCGTCGCGGTATCCGAACCGACCTGTCTGACGCATAATATACCCCGGCTCTTCCACTCCGGGAGCATACTGGCATACCGTGTATCGATGATTTCTTCCTGCCCGGTTTCAACATCGACGATTATCAGTTCATAAACCCCGAACGGCACGTTTTTCCTGCCGGTCTTCAATCTTGAAAACACGATTTTCCGGTTATCCGGGCTTAAATCGGGGTCGGCATCAAGGCCGATGGGGAAAGCTCCCAGATTTTCTTCGTTATCCGGATTTGCACCGCCATTGGTGATTTTAACCGCATTGGCGCCGTCTGAATCGATAATCCATATCTGGGAGGGGATAGTCCAGGGAAATTCCTGTTCCGGCAATCTGTTGAACACGACCCTGGTGGCATCCTCTGACCAGGCGCAGTCGAAATCCATATATATTTCATCATTAGTCAACTGTACCAGGTTTTTCCCGGCGTCAATGGTGAATATTTTATTACTTCCCCAGCCTTCCAGCGCTCCGCTGAATACGGTCTTTTCAGCAACGGGCGAGTAGTCGGGATTGTTGATATCACTGAAGTCGTAAGCCCCGGTAAGACAGTCCATATCACCACTGGGTAAATCAAGATAATACAGCTCCTTTGCGTCACTATCGCCGATAGTGCCATCACCGTCGGTATCCGAGCAGGCGGCGCTTACCATTATCGTGGTCGGGTCCACCACCTGTCCGCTGGTGAAGAAGAAGTCGAGGTTGGTTAGCTGCACGATTTCTCCCGTCTCGATATCCATCGTGAAAAGCTGCCTTGGCGCAGCCAGCCCGGTGCCTGCCGCATTGTAAATAAGCCTATTACAGTCGGCATCGGTGATGTAGTTATCCTTAACCTCGTAATCATCATCCAGGCAGTCAATATTATCTAAAACATATCTTATCGACGTGAAGATAATGTCGGCGTTCTCCGGCACTCTGTCGACGAGAACTCCCTTCGGAAGCTTGGTAGGGGGAGTTTTCTCCGTCGTAGTGGTAGTCACCGTATTATTACAGCTTCCGAAAACAATAATGGTAGTGAGTAACACAGATAATATCATTTTTATCATAACTACCTCATAGTATGAACACTCGCCTATTTCTTATATATTACGTATATGTCCGCTTCCAGCATCACGCCGTCTTTATAAAAATGATGGGTAAAATAGATATTCCCCTCGTTATCCACCGACGATTCTCCGGCGAATTGTGACACGATTAATTCCGGTTGCTGCCAATCACCATCTACCAGTTTATGTTCATAAATGCCGGTCACCCCGTCATCAAGCTGTTCCGATAAAGGAGCGTTGGGATCCGGTGTGAACCAGACGTAGAAGGTATTACCGTCCGGCATGATAAACCCGGAATCTTCAGCGCCAGCGGTGTTGATGGGGTAGGGCATCGGCACCGGCTCGGAGTAATCATCCGAGTGCAGAATCGGTGGTAACAGGTCTGTTTCCGGTGTTATTTTCATTTGTTCCGGGGGAATTTTACTCTCCCGGTCGATTGCTTCTATTGGCGGTGATGTTTCTTCCGTAGTTGGCTCGGGGCTGGTAGTCTGCTCGGTGCAGCCGCCGAGTAACATTATAGCTACAAGTAGAAATATCAGGATTTTCATCAATCATACTCCTCGGGAAGGTTGTCATTTCTGAACACGTAGGTCTGTTTACATATATTGTAAAGTGAAGGAGCCTGTTTGTACAGGATATAAAGAGGAGAAGGCTCCCGGTTTTCCCGAGAGCCTTCTCCCCCGACGTTTGCTTACAGGCTTTTATTATTATTTACGTCTGTAGCGGATTATCATTATGGCGGTAATGGCGCCGATGATGATGACCGCGGCAATGATTCCTCCGATAAGCCACCAGTTAACGGCTCCACCCGTCGTCGTCGGCGTGGTCGTCGTCGGCGTGGTCGTCGTCGGCGTGGTCGTCGGCGGTGTAGTCGTCGGCGGTGTAGTCGTCGGCGGTGTAGTCGTCGGCGGTGTAGTCGTCGGCGGTGTAGTCGTCGGCGGTGTAGTCGTCGGCGGTGTAGTCGTCGGCGGTGTCGGGACAGCGGCATGAAGAACGGTAAATAGGGTGAAGTGTCCTATCTCGACTGTAATAGTTCCATTTTCCATGTCGACAACGGCACCGGGAATTTCAACCCATGCACCCTGGCCGTCGTTGGCGTTCCGATCCCAATAGTGTATGGACGGGACTTCGCCTTCGGGTACATCATCAGGATTAAAGTGGAAGGTAAGGGTTATCGGCGGTTCAAAGGTAGCGCCATCCGGGTCGATTCTGTAAATCTGGCCGAGGACGTTAATGGTACTGGCTCCTGTTGGAGCGCTCGCCGGTTGTATGGATATCCATGATAACGGTGCTCCTTGTGAGTTTTTAGCAATAGTCCCTTTACTGATTGTTACAGTAACCTGTTTATCCGTGGATTGAGCAACGACATCCTTGACTAATTCGCCTGAAGGACTAATACTATCAGAAATGTAGGTCACCCCTGTTGGCAAACCGCCGCCGCCACCACCGCCGGTGTAGAGTGTAAAGGTGTTGCTGCTCTTGGTAAATGTCTTGGTAAGTAAGGGACCGCTGGCGGTAATCTTGGCATCTATCTGATAATTACCGTCAGGCCAGCTTGCTGGCGATGTCCATTGAACGTTGTAGGTTATTGACGTTAAACCGCCGCCGTAGCCGTAGCCGTAGCCGGTCCCGAATGAGTAACCCTGGTTAATCCAGTAGGCGTAGCCGCTACCATAACTGTAGCCGCTTGTCCAGCCACTGGTGACAATGGCAGAAACCATCGCCGAACCACTCGATGCTCCTTCTGTAATCGCATGTGACTGTAGAGTACTGTTGGCAAGGGGTAAATTCGCCAGTGTTGCTTTTTTGGTAGGGTCGCTTACATTATATATTTCCAGATTAATGCTTTGTATCGGTACAAGGTCGTATTGATTTATGGTGACAGTTGTGGTGAAAGTATAGGTACTACCTAGAGTTCCGCTGGCGGGTGTATTAAAGTCTATCTCCAGAGCCTGGGTGGGTGAAGCGTACCAGAGGGAGGCGGCGATTGCTATCACCAGGAGGGCCGGTAATACCACACGGTATAAAGGTTTGAAAGATAATGCCATTACCGGGACCCGGATGTTGGGTAAGGCTATCCCGGGCAGCGAAAAACGCGGCTTTTCTGCCTTCCAGGTTGAATTCTTATTAATTCTGGAACGCAGCCTCTTAAGGAATTTAGGATCTTTGAGTTTTTCGATAATATCAGGAGGCAGGATGCCGGCCAGCAAGAGTAACTCTTCTCTGTCGGCGTTCAGAACTTCGGCAAGCCGTATTACTACCTTTTCACTCGGAGGAGGCAGAATACCGGTTTCGATCTTACTGAGGTAGGTATAATTAACGTCAACCCTGGCGTCCAGTTCTTTCAGGGTCATACCGAGTTGCTGGCGCAATTCTCTCAATCTTTGTCCGAAGGATTGAGTTCTCTGTCCCCCGGTTTTCTTGAAATGGCCCGAGCGTAAAAGCTGAAGAGCCTCACGGCTCTTTAACATCTCGGTTATGTCGGTGGGAATTTTCCCCGCCAGAACGAGCAGTTCTTCCTTGTTGGCGTTCAGGGCTTCGGCGAGTTGCAGGATGACCTTTTCGCTGGGAGGAGGTAAAACACCGATTTCGATCTTGCTGAGGTAGGTAAAATCGATATTACACCTGTCGGCCAGCTTTGATAGCGTCAATCCGGCCTCAGTGCGTAACTCTCTTAACCTGGCGCCAAACTTTTTTCTATCTTCCATATTAATATTTCCCTGTTATCTGTAGAGAGAATTCATGCACACACATTATAGGCCAAATTGAGTCAAAAGTCAAGCCTTTTTAGCCAAAATATGGACAATATGGCATATTATTGAAAATATCTATTTCTTGGAAAGTATAATTTGATGTTCTTGGCAAATCATAAAAATGCCGTTATATTACACGTATTATAGTTAAAAATGTAGAAAATCCTACGTTAGGTGATTGACTAAATTAGGGAAAAGATATATTATATATAATAATGTACAAGACGAAAAAATGGTAATATAAGCACAAAAGGATATATTTATTTTCATATGAATTTGAGCCGCATTCGCCGGGTACTAAAATATGAATATATATTGCTTTTACTCGTAATGGCACTGGCTTTTTACATGGCCTTCATTCCCCACCAGCATTACCCTTACCCAGTGCATCTTGATGAGTGGATGCACCTGGCATTCTCAAATGAGATAATAGAGGAGGCAAGCGCAGTGGGGCTTGCCGACCCCTTTTCCGGGGGAACACCCATAGCCAATCAGACCTTAGAGGTTGGCTTTCACCTGTTCTTGGCCGTTTTCCACCAGATTAGTGGTCTCCCCTGGCTTGACATCTTCAGATTCTTCCCCGGCATCGTGTTTATGATGACCGTCCTATCAGTTTATGTCCTGGCTCAGAGGCAGGGATTTGGCTGGGAGGCTGCCCTCCTTACCTGTCTGATACCGACAACGGTAGGAATCCTGGGCCCCGGCTTCCTCGTTCCAGTGGCTATGGGAATGCTCTTTATCCCTCTAGCCCTCTTCATAGCCTTTAATTTCAGAAGCTGGTGGTCTTATGTTGTGCTACTTATCTTTATCCTTTTTTTAGCCTGCATGCATTCAGCAACAGCAGTAGGATTAATCATTATCCTCATTCCCTACATCCTCCTCAATTTGAGAAGCGATTTTAGGCACAGTGTTGGGATAACACTAGCGTTGGCTATCCCGGTTCTTGCTGCCCTTCCCTGGCTAAACACGTTGGTGCTGTCAGCAGCCAAGGCAATGTTCAACCCAGAACCTATATCGGGAATTGTTGATATACCACGGGTTATCCCCAGCTATGGTTATCTCCCAATCCTGCTTTGTCTCCTGGGCATTTTCCTGCTGGCGATGAGGAGGGGTAAGAAGAACTATGGTTTGGTATTTGGCTCATTGATTTTGTTTGTGCTGCTGGCTATCTTTTTTACATTCCACTACGGAATCGGCATGATGTATTACCGGGGTCTGATGTATATGATGTTGATGATGAGCATCGTTGCCGGGGCCGGGCTGATGGCGGTAAAGAATCTTAAGCTGCCGGAAGGGTTTACGGCTCGGTTAAAGGTACCGCTTGTTATGCGCAATGTGGGGTATATACTATGCTTGATTCTTATCGGTCTAACACTATATATAGCTATCCCAGCCCGCCAGAATATCCCGTACTATCACATGATTGATAGAGAAGATTACGAGGCGTTCATCTGGATTAAGGAGAATGTGGGCAGTGGTTACAACAAGGCAATCCTTGACCCGTGGAAGGGAAGCGCCTTTACTGCTATCAGTAGCAAAAATGTTTATACCTGGATAGGCGCGTATCCTACAGCTAGCGACATGGAAGCCTACGATTTTCTCGGGGGTGGCTCTATTGACACACCTTTTTTAAGGGAAAACGGCATCTCCATAGTATATACCAGGAGTGAATGTAACAACGCTGACCTTACCGAGGTAAGGAAGTATGTCTACCTGCTCAAAGAAGCTGAGATTCAACAGAGATGGCTGGGACCGGACGAAATCCAAATGCTGTCTATACAGTTAAGTAGATTACGCTCAGAGGTGGGGCAAGATAAGCAGGCATTCCGTTTATCTGAGTAAGCAGTAAGGGGCATGTTTCATTGAGGACTAAAATGGGAAACGACCTTATACTTCTGAACTTGTTGATTATTGTGCTAATTGTGGCTATTATCCCTTCCCCTTCAAATGTTGTGCGTATTATCCTGGGATTTCCATTTGTGCTTTTCTTTCCCGGTTATGTGCTGATGGCAGCTCTTTTTCCTAGGAAGGAGGGGATCGGTGGCATCGAGAGGGTGGCACTCAGCTTTGGTTTGAGCATTGCTGTGGTGGCACTTCTGGGGCTTATTCTAAACTATACCTCGTGGGGGATGAGGCTAGAGTCTATTCTTTATTCTATGGCTTCCTTTATTTTCATTATTTCAGTTATTACTTGGTTCCGGCGAAGGAGGCTGCCGCAGGAGGAACGATTTGGCATAAAATTTCAGATAGCACTACCGAGTTGGGGAACGAGTGTCTTTGACAAGGTGCTGTCTGTTATTCTGGTACTCGCCATACTGGGTGCGTTGGGCATAATTGGGTATGTTATAGCTACGCCTAAAGCTGGGCAGCAGTTTACCGAGTTCTATTTCTTGGGACAGGAAGGTAGGGAAGGAAGTTACCCTAGAGAGCTAATCGTGGGGGAGGAAGGTAGGGTGGTGGTCGGTATTGCTAACAATGAGTACAAGATAATGAACTATTGGGTAGAGCTTAGGATAAACGGCGTTAAGAATAATGAGGTCGAGGGAATTTCACTTACGCACGGGGAAAGGTGGGAGAATGGGGTTAGCTTCACGCCGAAGGTGGCTGGCATGAAACAGAAGATCGAATTTTTACTATATGAGAAGGGGGAGGCTACGCCTCTTTTTGAGCCACTTCGTTTGTGGGTCGATATAGTGGAGTAGCGTTAGAGCAGTCATAATCCACTTGTCAGATAATTGATGTGGCTAAAGCGGGTAAGACCTTATGAACATTATACAAGTGTCTGGGGCAGAAGCAAAGATACCAGTAGATAAAGGTGGGGGTATAGAATCCTTTATCTTTGCCATATCAAAGCAATTGGTAAAAATGGGACATAATGTAACTATTCTGGATAGAAAATACGCTAAGACGGACCCGACTACTGAAGATATTGACGGCATTAAGATCGTCCGATTGAGTGCCCCGAGGTTTAACTTTATTGTCTTTAAGAGTATACCTAAACTTACTAGCTTCCTTTCGATAGCTAGCCATGTTCTAAATCAGTTTACCTTTGCCGTCCAGCTTGGAAAGTATCTCAGGAGAGCCAAAGATAGCGATGTCGTACACATGCATGTCTCCCCGAGTAGCTTTATTTTAGCTCTGATAAGCCGGGATATGAGGAAAAAGTTATTCTTTACTTCACATTCAAACCGCGTGCTGAATGAATCGTGGAAACTTCGGGATAGAATTTCATTTATGTCGCAAAGTTGGCTTGCCAAATGGGCAAGAAGGGTGACCGCATCTAGTGAACTGATGAGGGCAAAGTTCATTGAGAAAGCTAATGTCAGCCCGGAAAAGGTGGTGGTGATACCCTATGATGTAGATACCAGCACCTTTACTCCCGACCTTGATGTAAGCGAGGTTAAGCAGAGGTATCAGCTTGAGGGGAAAAGGGATATCCTCTGCGTAGCCAGGATTTCTCCTGAAAAGGGGTTAGAATACTTGGTAAGAGCCGCCAACATCACTGTCAATGAATTTGGCTATAAAGATGCCCATTTTTTATTAGTCGGACCACTGGGATTCACTGTAGGGGAAGATCAGGCGCACGCCTCGTATTACGCCGAAATACTAAGCTTAATAGAAAGTTTAGGATTACAGAAAAGCATAAAACTGACCGGTGCTGTGCCCTTCGATGATTTGAGGAAACTATATGCGGCATGCAATATATTCGTGTTACCGAGTTTGGCTGAGGCTTTACCTAAGGCGGTGCTAGAGGCTATGGCATGTGGCAAACCAGTAATTGGAACCAGGGTGGGTGGAATACCAGTTGAAGTGGAGGATGGGCGAAGCGGATTTCTAATTGACCCTGCCGATGAAAGGCAGATTGCTAAGAAAATAAAGTATCTAATAGATGCCCCGGTGGAGGCAAAGATGATGGGAGCCTACGGTAGAAGGATTGTCGAAGAGAAATTTGACTCAGGTAAAATAGCAGAAAGATTCCTCCAAGTTTATCAAAGCCAACAGGCAAGGCAGAACAAGCAGGCTGAAATCAACCTGTCTGAAAGAGAACTCATTGAAGGCACCTGGGAGGACTCTGACCTACAGCGTGAAGATAGGAGAAAACAACTTGAACTATTACAGCCTATCCTGTCCCAAAGTCAGCTAATCCTTGATGCCGGATGTGGACCGGGGACGTATGGGTTAATCCTGGCTCAACAGGGAAACAAGGTGGTAGGTATTGATATATCCCCTAAAACTGTAGGTGTAGCCAAGAACAGAGCAGACGAGGCAAGTGTATCCTTCCTGCCTATAGCTGGTGATTTAGAAAGATTGCCTTTTAAGGATAGTAGCTTTGATATGTGCTTTTGCGGTTATACTTTGCATCACTTCCCTGATATTGGCATCACTGTTACCGAGTTGGCTCGAGCTCTCAAACCCGGAGGTAGGATAGTGGTAGCTGAGCCCAACGGCTCCAGCCCGGCGGTAAGATTAAGCAACGCTTTAGAAAATCTGCTACAAGGATGGTTGGTCAGGTTGGGAGTTGATACCCCAAATGAGGCCCTCCATAACCATAGGGTTTATGTCAAAGCCTTGGAGCAATCAGGAATCACCGATATAAAGGTGGACTCCTGTTATTTTGGTGGGCTGCCACCTTTGCCCAAGAAATCTAAAAAAGCGAGTTCCTTGAGTCTGTCACTTATCCATATTCTTGCCCGTTTGCGCCGCTTTTTCTTTATAATCGCAGCCAGGGTGCTACCCCGCCCCCTGAATGGTTCGGATTTACTGATTACAGGCACAAAGGGCGAAAGGCAAATTCGATAGTTCTTATTGTGTAAGGAAAAAGGTGATGAAGTATGGTTTCGAATAGATGGGGTGAACTGTTAGGAAAGGTACGCCCTTACGTTCCTTTTACCACGTGGAATACCGCCTGGCGAAGTTTGGATAAGCGAGGAAAGAGTATTCTGGATTTAGGCTGCGGGAAGGGTATCCCGATGAAGTTCTTTAACCGGCATAAGCAATTCCACTCCGTAGGTGCGGATATCTTCAGACTAGATGTGGTTAGAGCCAAGACGCAAGGGACTCACGATGACTACTTGCTGTGCGATATCCAAAAGCTACCAATAAAGACAAAGTCCTTTGATATTGTCTTGTGCTTGGAAACACTGGAGCATCTGGAAAAGGAAGAAGGGGAAAGGCTTCTCAAGGAAATGGAGAAAATCGCCCGAAAGCAAATAATAATAAGCACTCCAGTGGGGAAATTTGAACGTCCTCCCACTGACGGCAATACATGGCAAGAGCACAAATCAACCTACGGCCCCACCGAATTAAGGGCTCATGATTATCAAGTCAAGGGGTACGGGTTACCTATCCCTGGCGGTGACAGAGGGTTAATAGCTCGTTTGCCTGAGCCTTTTGGCTCACTCAGGAGGTTTATCTGGGTTTTAGCCAGCGTAATCACATAATTTGCCCCCGAATTAGCCGGTTGGATGGTATGTGTTAAAAGGCTCAGGCCGGAAGATAATGAGGAAGGATAAGCAATCAATACACAGGTACAGACAAAATGCCCAAGATAAATATACCTGAGCTCAGGGAAGGTCATAGGCTTGGTCTCTGGATTTTACTGATACTACTGACAGCCATAATTCTGCTCTTCCCTGTTCGCCTCAACTATGAATATCACGCTATAGAGTCTATCTATGCTTTTGGAGATAAGCTGCCACTTTTTACAATTCTGTTTTATATCTGGATTGCCATCCTTCTGTTACTGCTTTTCGCTAGAGGCAAAAGTAGTGAATGGCAAAAGCTTGGATTAGTCTGCATATTTGCTCTTGGCATTTTTGGCTTGTGGATAATTAATGCACCCTACGGAGGACATCCCGATGAAATTTGGCAGATGGGTCATATTAAATATCTTCAGGAGGCGGGGAAGATAGACCTTGCCCATCCCGTTTTTAATTATTTTCAGTTCCCGGCCTTTCACCTTGTCAATACATCTCTCTCCCAGATTAGCGGATCGGGGGTTTTTGAAACCAGAATCTGGTTCATGCTGTTTAGCGGCGTTACATTTGCGGAGTTAGCATATCTTCTATTTCAGAAATTCTTGAAAGACTCCCGCCTTGCCTCTCTAGGTGTGCTGCTACTGCTCTTAGTGTGCGTGAAGGTCTACTCTGCCGAAACGGCATTCTGGCCGGGTAACTTGGCTAACATTTTCCTCGTCGCTTTACTTTTACTGTTAAGCTGGCGCCAGGATAGAGCGATGGGAGCGGCACTACCACTAATCACAATTATTTTATTGGTGGCGTTCACCATGAGCTATCTACCCACACCAACCTGCTTTATCTTCATTTTGGCAGCGATATATCTGCTGCAAAAAGTAAGTATTAAAAATGTGGTGTCTTTAACCGCTGTTACCCTGTTTTTTGTCATATTTATGGGGTGGGAAATGTACTACTCTGCCCGTATGTTTGATAGTATGTTTGCAGGGCTAGCCCCGGCTTTTATAGGTGGT
>Ga0315537_1000198_pt1 | contig 43688 bp, 39 predicted proteins | sample SalMarSW160270MG_FD_203091 | JGI IMG/M metagenome (GOLD analysis project Ga0315537, IMG submission 203091) | Salt marsh sediment microbial communities from the Plum Island Ecosystem LTER, Massachusetts, United States - Salt Marsh Sediment SW1602-70 ... | reverse complement strand
GGGCTACGCCGGACAAGCGTTGTTTGTGGTTCGTGGATAAAATTGGGTTTGTTTGGGTTTGTTTTGGCTTTGTTTTTACTTGCGTAGTTCATAGTTCGTTGTTCGTAGTTCATTGTAAAATAAGTACTTACGTTCACTTTGGCGTTTTAGAAATTGGGTTTGTTTTGCATAAAAGAGTTCATATTTTAACCGCGGATTACGCGGATTTACACAGATTTTAGCCACCGAGCTCACAGTCCTTGGGACTCCATAGGAGAGAACACAGAGATTGAGCCAGCAAAGCGTCTTCGGCCTAAACTTTTTACTGATGCAAGCATCGACATAAGTTTTGTCCTCAACCGCCAAGCAGTTTGGTACTGCTTACTTGTGCCAAGTCTGCCGGCTCTTTTCATATAGCCCCTGAGGGGTAAATTCATTGTTTGTTGTTCATAGTTTATGGTTCATGGTTCGTAGTTCATAGTTCATAGTTCATAGTTCATAGCTCATAGCTCGCTAATCCTTTGTATAAATTGACTTACGATTATATTTGACTTGGAACTGCCCTTCGACAAGCTCAGGGCAAGCTGTTTATTGGTTATTCTTGAACTGCTGTTCCGTAGGATTTGTTCCTCCGGGGACTATCCCGCCTTTGGCGAGGCCATGCGTGTGCTGCCTGAGCACATTCGGTATTATAACAAAGAAGGCCAGTTTTTCAAGCAGAAAACGGCATTTTTTGAGAAAAAAAGCAGGTATTTCCGCAACTCGTTATAGGCTAATCATTAGCGGATAAGAAAAAAATTTGATTTGTTTTTGTTGAGAATTGGGAGGATAATTGGTTTATGTGTAAGAACCATGGAACAAATCACAAATCCTATTTAGAGTCAACAATTGACCAATTCTTATCTTTTTTTGAGGGTAAAGTTAATCATATCAAAAGCATTAAAGCTGAGGAATCAATCATACTATTTCAGAAAATCCTTTATATTGGTATTATTGACGCATTATCAAAAACAGTAGCTTCCCCCAAGAAAGGACCCAGAGAAAGGGTAGTTTCATTGATTAGAAATTTTGCTAAATGGGATAATTGTGACCGAATCAGCCTTCCTCATCTTGTGCGAATGTTACAAAAAGTTCCTGATCCGGAATTCTCAGAGCTACGAGAATATGCATTCAACATTTTTGAAGCTTGGCGCCCTGGTACTCTCTTTTATTTGGACAAAGATCCAGCTTACAATGATATAAACAAACTCTGGCCTTCAAATCTTTCAAAACCATTAGAGAATATTAACCTTGAATCTTTTCAACATGTCAATCTGTTTTATACTAACCGAAATAGTCTTGTACACGAATTAAGGCCGTTAGGTTATGGAATGGAGGTTAATAAATCAGACGAACCTTTCTATCATTCCATGCAAACTGTGCGTGAGATGGAATTAGGATCTGATCGTTGTACATGGGAGTTGGTATATCCAGCCAATTTTTATAATAAGATTTGTACAACTGCTATTTCAGAACTACGTAGATATTACTTAAAGAATCGTATCGATCCTTACTCCTCTTTTACATTTGGATCGTATTGGATAGAACTTTTAAATATGTAATATTTTGTTTAAAATTAGTATGCTCATGCGGGTTATGAAATAAGAATTGGAGGGATATTGCTCTTAAATTGCGATTCGGAGTTCGTGGAGGAAATAGATATGAGAAGTAAGCTTCCAGATGAATGGAGGAGTGACTCAATAACAAGATTTATAGATGATGCCTTTAACAACTGTGTAGCAACAATGACGAATTTCAGAAGCTTACCTATAGTTCAAATTCTTATCAGAATGAACGATCTGTTCGTTGAAGCAAATAGAATTAAGTGTCATCCTACACAAGAGACTTTATTACCACTTTTTCTTGGGAGAGCCCATAGTGCTTATCTTGGAGCGACCCGACTTTCCATAAGTGGGCAGGTTGTTGAAACATATATGGTAGCAAGGGGTTGTTTAGAGAATGCACTTTACTCCTTATTTATCCAAGATGATCCGACCAAAAATAACGAAATACCCAATCGAGTAAAGGTCTGGTTGGATCGGGCGGAAAGTGAGGCTGCTGGTAGAGAATGTCGTAAAATGTTTACAAGTGGAAATGTTCTTAAGAATCTTGCAAATCATGATAAGGAATTAGGGCGAAAAACATTGAGGTTATACCGAATCGCTATCGACAGAGGAGCACATCCAAATTTTGCAGGACATCTTGTCACAAGTAAATTATCTCTCGACGGGGGTTATGTAGATTTTCTTATACCTGGAGACAAACTAGTTTGCCAAGCATGTATCCAATTTACCGTACAAGTCGGAATATGTACTTTGAAAATCTTTGAGATAACTTACGGAGAGAAGTTTAAGTCCGAAGGAATAAGTGAGAAACTTGAAGGTGATGGGTGGATACTAAAAGAACTTTAGTTGGTAATCACGCCCAAAGGACGAGGTTAAACAAAGCGTTCCTCGCGTGGGTTTTTGACCCACTAAACGACACGGCCAAGATGGCCGTGCTACGATCCTACCCACAGGTGACGGGGCTAAACGATAAGGAGAAATCCGTCAAAAGAAATGCCGGATGACAAGGTCAGATTTAAGATTTCAGATTTGAGAGTTGAGATTAAAAATCATTCTTCCTCATCAGGGTAATCCTGCGGTCTTGCCTTTCGTATAGTTTCTTCGAGCTGTCTTTCAAATGCTTCCCTGCTTTTATTGCCCTGGTAAACAATGCGGACCTGGTCGTTTAAATGCCGCTGGCCCCTGATGTCACTGTTCTGCAAATCATTCGCCCAGCCGCGTATTTGACGTGAGCAGGATTCCGCAAGGGATTTGAGATTTGAAATTTCAGATTTGAGATGAGCGGCTTTGGGAAACCTTTCCGTAAAAATCAGCATAGAGCGTGTTTCGCCACAGGAGCCGCGAGCGGCAATAAGAATACCCCCCGTCGCAAGCAACGGGGCTAAACGATAAGGAAATCCCTTGCAGTGCAAGGGGCTAAAAACCCGCCGTGAAACGGCGGGCTAAATATTAGATTGCTTCGCTTCGCTCGCAATGACCCCTGCGAGCGGCAATAAGAATACCCTCGTCGCAAGCAACGGGGCTAAACAACCCCTGCCGCAAGCGGCAGGGATAAACGAATCCATAGATGGCAGAAGCACAGAAAAAAAATAAGTAATCATAGATAAATTGCCGAATAATGATTGACAGATGGTTTGCAGCTTTGTATAATTTCAATGTATTTGTATGAAAACATACAAATACGACCCTGAGACGCCCGCTTGTTGCGGGGGTTACGGGATTATGGCAGGGTCGAAATCTTTGAGCTGATTGGCCGTTTTTTCAGCAGAAAAGCGGCTTGCCTCTCGAAGCTGACCTGAAGAGCCATAGTTGGCCCCCCTTCTTGCTTTCGCAAGAAAGCAGGGGGGTTCCGGAATAACGAATTTGCACGGCCAAGATGGCCGTGCTACGATGTTTATCAGGAAAGGTGTAAAAATGAAGTCAAAGTCTCGTCCTTCGGCCAAACCGGCTGACCAATCCGCCTTCGCTAAAGCTACGGCGGACAAGTCCACAATCAAGGCAGGTGCTCACCCCGTTAGAAATTCTACAATGCCCAATCCTAATACATCGGGACAAAAAGGGAAGATTTCTAATGGCGCTCAAATAATTGTCGATATGCTGATTGAACAGGGTGTCGATACGATGTTCGGCTACACCGGCGGTGTGGTCCTGCCTTTGTTCGACCGGCTGTATGATGCGCCGATTCGCTTCATCGTTCCGCGGCACGAGCAAGGCGGCTGCCATATGGCTGATGCCTACGCACGTGCAAGCGGTAAAGTTGGCGTCATTTTGGCAACCAGCGGTCCCGGCGCCTGTAATCTGGTAACCGGCCTTGCTACTGCGATGATGGACTCGGTCCCGATGGTCGCATTGACAGGACAGGTTCGCACAGAGCTTATCGGTAATGACGCATTTCAGGAAGCGGATACTACCGGTATCACGCGCCCGGTTACGAAATACAACTGCATTGTCAAGGACGTAAAAGACCTTGCCCGAACTATTAAAGAGGCGTTTTACATTGCATCGACCGGCCGGCCCGGACCGGTGCTGGTTGACATCCCTGTTGATATCGCTGTCAGCAAGTGCAATCTTGACGGCCCGGTGGAGATGGAGCTGCCCGGCTATCGCTCGCAACCAAAAGGAAACGCCAGACAGATATCGAAAGCTGCGGAGGCGATAAATAAATCTGCCCAGCCGGTCCTTTATGTCGGCGGTGGGATTATCAGCTCAAACGCCTCAGAAGAATTGAGACAATTAGCCAAAAAAGCGCACCTGCCTGTTACGATGACGCTTTTGGGGCTGGGCAGCTTTGACCAGAGATTGCCTGAATCGCTGGATATGCTCGGTATGCATGGCACTGCCTATGCCAATTATGCCGTCCAGCAGTGCGATTTGCTGATAGCGGTCGGCGCCCGGTTCGATGACAGGGTTACCGGTAAACTGGCAACTTTTGCTCCGAATGCGAAGATTATCCATATTGATATTGACCCAGCGAGTATCTCGAAGAACGTCCACGTTGATATCCCCATTGTGGGCGACGCAAAAGAGATACTCGTTGAGCTTATAAAAGAAGTCGAATTCAAAGAGAGAAAAAAGTGGTTCGCTAAAGTTGCTGAATGGAAGAAAAAATTTGAGCTGCGTTACGACCAGCAGGCATCGTCAATCAAACCTCAGTATGTTATTGACGAGATTTGTCGGCAGACCAAAAACGAAGCGATTATTACGACCGGCGTCGGACAAAATCAGATGTGGGCGGCCCAATTTTATAAATTCATCAGGCCCAGACAGTTTATAAGCTCCGGCGGACTTGGGACGATGGGCTTCGGCCTGCCGGCCGCCATAGGCGCTCAGATAGCCAGGCCGGACGCGACCGTTATTGATATCGACGGCGACCACAGCTTTAATATGACGATGACGGAACTTGCAACGGCAGTCGAGCATAATCTGCCGATAAAGGTCTGCATTTTGAATAACGGGTATATGGGAATGGTTCGGCAGTGGCAGGAGCTTTTCTATAATAAGCGTTACTCGAAAAGCTACCTGGCCAATCCCGACTATGCAGCCGTTGCAAAAGCGATGGGTGCGGTCGGAGAAACAGTTGATAAAAAGGCCGACGTCCCAAAGGTTATCAGGTCAATGCTTGCGGAAAAGAAGCCCTGCGTCGTTGATTTTAGGGTCGAAAAAGAAGAAAATGTCTGGCCGATGGTTCCAGCCGGTAAGAGTATAGACGAAATGAACGGGCTTGACATACTGGAAAGTATGGCGTAGAAAATTTAGAATTGAGAATTTAGAACTGAGAACTATAAATGAAACATATAATAAGTGCATTGGTTGAAAATAAACCCGGCGTTCTGGCTCATGTTGCAGGGATGTTTGCAGCAAGGGCTTTCAATATTGATTCACTCGCTGTCGGCCGAACGGAAGACCCGAAGCTAAGCCGAATGACCATAGTCGTCATCGGAGATGACAAAGTCGTAGAGCAGGTCCGTAAACAATTAGCCAGGATTGTTCCCGTCGTTAAGGTTCAGGATTTTGTCGGCCAGCCGATTGTAGCACGCGATTTGATGCTGATAACCATATCAGCGCCGCCGGAGAAAAGGCCGGAAATAATACCTTTGATAGAGATGTTCAGGGGTAAAGTTGTGGATATCGCCCAGAAGTCGCTTACGGTGGAAATCAGCGGCCCCGAGGCAAAGATAGAGGCCTTTATCAATGTCTGCAAGCCTTATGGCATAAAAAACGTAGCCAGAACCGGAACTATAGCTATGCCCCGACAGGCGAAAATTGAGCCGTGAACGAGTATATCAGCATCAGCGTGTTCACATCTACCTGATTATTTATTCAAAATGCTTAGTTCTTTGCATTACAGGGAACTTTTTATATAATGCAAGTCTTGCGTTTTTGGCTGAGAAAAGCAGAAACCAAAATCAGCATGTCGTGTCTAAAGATAGTATAGTAGTCAGTCGCATGTGATTTAAGGCCTTGTCATTCCGCACTTGATGCGGAATCCAGAGCAATAGCGTCTTTGGATTCCTGCTTTCGCAGGAATGGCAACCATCATTAACTGAGACAGACTAATAGAAAGGAGTAAATAGCTATGGCGGCTAAAATTTTCTATGAAAAGGACGCACCAATTGATGCGTTAAAAGGCAAAAAAGTGGCGGTTATCGGCTATGGCAGCCAGGGTCACGCCCACAGTTTAAATTTGCGTGATAGCGGAATTACAGTGGCAGTATCTGATCTTCAGGACACTGATAACTATACGCTCGCCCAAAAACATGGTTTTAAGCCAACCGATATCAAGGCGGCTATAAATGGCGCAACATTGATTATCGTAACGGTTCCCGATGAAATCCAGGCAAAGGTATATTCCGAGCAGATTGGGCCTAATCTTGTTGCTGGCCAGACGCTCGGTTTTTGTCACGGCTTTAATATTCACTTCAAATATATTGTGCCGCCGAAGGATGTTAACGTCGTGATGATAGCTCCAAAAGGCCCCGGACATCTGGTTCGCAGCGAGTTTGAAAAAGGCGGCGGCGTGCCCTGTCTCGTAGCCGTCCATCAGGATGCGACCGGCGATGCCCAGGCAATTGCCCTTGCCTGGGCAAATGGTGTCGGCGGAGCCCGGGCAGGTGTTATCGAAACCACATACAAAGAGGAAACAGAAACTGATTTGTTCGGCGAGCAGTGCGTTCTCTGTGGCGGCCTTACCTCGCTGATTAAAGCCGGCTTTGAAACTTTGGTGGAAGCAGGATATCAGCCGGAGATTGCATATTTCGAATGTATGCACGAGGTAAAACTGATAGTTGACCTTTTGTATCAGGGCGGGATGAGCTATATGAGATACAGCATATCCAACACAGCCGAATACGGCGACCTGACCCGCGGGCGGAGAATTATACCCGAAAAAACCAAGCATGAAATGAAAAAAATACTATCGGAGATTACGTCCGGCGAATTTGCCAAAGAATGGGTAAACGAATACCAGACAGGACTTAAGAATTTCAAGCAGCTTTACGAAAAAGACTACAACTGCCAGCTTGAGGAAGTCGGCCGAAAATTACGTAAGATGATGAAGTGGATAGACACAAAGGAAGTTTAAAATGAAAAGAGGTAAATGCAAGACCAGAAAAAGTAAAATTTCGAACTTTAAATTATGGTTTTTCGTTTTTAGTTTTCAAATTCTGATTATTGTGGGCTTTTGCGGCTGTTCCACAGTCGCATCGCCGTATTTCGTATCTAAACAGAAGGAGCCCACCTATGACCCAAATCTTTCCGACACTTACAATAAGATAATACTAACACAAAGCGGCGCTCTAAATGTAATACCCGTCATTCACAAGTTCGAATCGGAGCTGCTCAGCCAGAGCAGAAGTGTTGTAGCTTCTTCCGGACAGGGCAAAGAAGGCTATAAGACGTGGTTTAATATGGTCGCCTTCGACGAACAAAAACTGACTGCAAAACGAAAGTATTTCTTTTTAGTGGATGAAAAAGTCAGGCGCGTGCCCGGCAAAAGGTTTCTTGGTGAGCCAAAACAGGGCCTTATGTTTGACAGCCAAATGGTACTGGAGACAGAACCGCTTAATAAGGTCTATGAATCCGATAATTCAAGGCAAATCGCAATACTAAAACAGGTGTTAAAAAACCTCCGCAGGGACATAGATGAGCTTGGTGAGGGCATAAACGAACTCGCATCGGATAACAAAAACCTTGCTATTTCGGGACTGCTTGTCAACCAGGTATTTGGAACTGTTTTTTACACGTTGGATAATTCGCCGGCACAGGCAACAATGCTCAGCGAGGGAAATGGAGTTGAGTTCAGCCACTCCAGCTTCGGTTCAGGCAAAATACAGATGCTCGCGGAAAAAGACACTGTTGCGGTCAAAATAAGGTTAGGCGCATTTATAAATATGCCCTAAAGGCAACAACTGTGATTGACTGCCGAAGAAGCAAAAAGCGACTGTGGTAAATAATCAATAAAAAAGAGCGGGTCTGTAAGCCGAGTTCTGTATCCCGCCACGAATGGCAGTTGGCGGCCATTTATCTTGACCAACTGTTACCAGTTGGCTCATGCGGCCTACCTGCCGGCTGAATCTGCCTTAAGCAAATCCAAACTCGGGCCAAGTCATGCCGGCTGCTTGGCCTTGCAGGCGGTGGGGTTTACCCTGCCAGCGCCGTCACCGGCACCGCGGTGCGCTCTTACCACACCATTTCACCTTTGCCTGTGTCCCGACGAATCGGAACCATCGGCTGTGTATTTTCTGCGGCACTTTCCCGCGGGTTGCCCCGGGTGGCCGTTAGCCACCACCGTTGCCCTGTCCTGCTCGGACTTTCCTCCCCCACTGCTTCGCCCTTGCGAAGTAAAACTGCGGGGGCGACCGCCCGACCCACTCTTTTTTACCGATTATCTACTATTTACTATTGATAATTGTTCCGGTAGTCATTCGTTATTATAACAGAAATACACTCTATTTTCCATCCCGGCCCCGGATTTCCGCATATAACCACCCTCCGGTGGAATTGCAGCGCAAATTACCAAATTTTCTCACAATTCCTTTGAAATCTCGGTGTGTTTTTTGAAGTTCTTATCATCGGTATCGGGAAAATCCCTTCTAAAATGCACGCCTCGACTCTCCCGGCGCATTTGCGCGGATTTAGCAACAAGCAGACAAACGGCGAGCATATTCTGGCACTGCCAGCCCTGGGGCGAATCAAATGTTTTATCCATTACGTAGCTCTGCCAGAATTTGATAATCTCCTGGCATTCTGCGAGCGGCTGGGCGCTTCTGGTGATACCAACATTTCGCCACATAAGGGCCCTAAGCGAGTTTCTGACATCGGCAGTATCCAAAATAGTGCGGTCAGAACTCGGAAACTGATGTCTTATCCGGGGATGCTTGATGTGCGACACCGCCTTTTTTCTCCCTTGCGAAACCGACCGCCCGGCTATTTTGCCGAAGACCAGCCCTTCAAGCAGGGAGTTGCTGCCGAGCCGATTTGCGCCGTGCAGACCGGTGGATGCAACTTCGCCGCAGGCATAAAGATTACCAACACTTGATGCAGCTCTTGAATCGGTTTTCACTCCGCCAACTAAATAATGTGCGCTGGGACGGACCGGAATCAAATCCCTGCTGACGTCTATATCGAAACTTTCACACAACTGGTTGATGCGGGGGAATCTTTCGGCAAAGTGCTTTTTATCAAAGTGCCGAACGTCCAGATAAACGTGCGTTGATTCAGTTTTGCGCATCTGCTCGGTAATGGCCCGGCTGACTATATCTCGCGGTGCAAGCTCAGCGGCTTCGTGATAGTCCTTCATAAAACGTCTTCCTTTATTATCCAGCAGGACGGCCCCTTCGCCGCGGAGCGTCTCGGTAATCAGTGTCCGGGAAGCACCTGCAATATAAAGAGTAGTCGGGTGAAACTGCATAAACTCCAAATCCTGCAATATGGCGCCGGCCCTGTAAGCCATCGCCAGCCCGTCGCCGGTGGCAACTTCCGGATTCGTGGTTTCGCGGTAAAGCTGGCCGATTCCCCCGGTTGCCAGGATTGTGTTTACCGCCCAGATTATCTGAGGCCCTCTTTGTTTGTCGAAGCCGATTATACCAATACACCGGCTGTCTTCGTTGGTAAGTAAGTCTATGGTAAAAAAGTTTTCAATTACTTTAATATTTTGATTTTGTTTGACCTCTTTTATCAGCGTCTCGGCAATTATTCTGCCGGTTTCATCGCCGTGAGCGTGGGCGATGCGAGGGCAGGAGTGTCCACCTTCGAGGGTAGCTGCAATATGTCCGTTGACCAGGTCAAATTCAGCACCCCAGTCAAGCAACTGCTCTACGAGCTGCGGACCCTGGCGAACAACCATCTCAACTACACCCTCATCACATATCCCACAGCCGGTGCTGAGCGTATCAGCTATGTGTGAATCGAAGGTATCCGATTTATTAAGCACCGAGGCGATACCGCCCTGAGCGTTGTAGGTATTGCTGTCTTCAAGGGCTTGTTTACAAACAACGATGACATTCTGTTGCTCGGCTGCTTCGATGGCAGCACGAAGGCCTGCGACCCCGGCCCCAATAACCAGGCAATCCGTAAAAAGCTGGTGCGTGGAGATAGAATCAATATTGACCAGATAACGTCTAAATTCCGGCTGAGCAGCCATATAAAAGCCACCTCTACTTATTACTTTTCCGAAGGTTTGTCCGGCTCGGCATCACCCGGTTCAATGTAAACCTTTTTTCGAACCAGATTGACTTCGTTGGGAAATAACCTTTTATCGTCAGCATACTTGAGGACAAATGCCTGAAGCTCCCCGGTCGGAGCCGTTAATACAGGTTGTTCTTCAATTGTCGCAAATTCCACCGCACTGGGATTTTCCTCAAGCAACTCCTTAAAATCCTCATCATCGGTAAGTTGTAAATTCATCCGGGGTTCAATGCCGTTTATTTTTATAAATGTATGGACGGGCACGAGAAATAAAGTGTTGAATACCCAATTCACCTTGTTCGGGTCATCCTCATCCCACGGCGGTTCACTTGGGAAAACATCCAGCAGGAAAAATCTGTCGCCCAGCTTCATCAAATGTGCATCGAATAAGCCCCGCTTGCCCTCATTATCAGCAAAAATAAGTCTGTATTTATTTTCTTTTTCGTCCGGCCGCTTAAACTCCCAAGTAGTATTAGGGCTGTTGATGTCGTCCACCCAGGTTCCGAGCAGCTTTTCTTCAAAAACCACCTCCTTCTCGGTGTAAAGAGGATGCAGGGACATAACAGGCACACAGCCGCCTAAAAGAGCAGTCAACAGATAAAAGATAATTTTTCTGGTTTCCATTTTTGTCTCCTTAAAATGCTGATTATGGTTAATCGGTTCTTGCTTTTTTAATTATCGTGTATCGCCATTCAATTGTCAATTGCCAAGAGAAGGCAAAAGCGATAGAGTTAAGCTGTGAGATTCGCAAGATAATCTGATGAAAAATCTATGAGGATGGAAGATGTCTGATTTGGACCTGTTTGGCTGGTTCGTTGTCGCATTATGTGCGTTTATGGTGGGGATGACAAAGACCGGAATACCCGGGCTTGGGATTATGGTTGTGCCTCTGATGGCCGGTGTTCTGCCTGCGCGCAGCTCGGTAGGAGCGCTGCTCGGTATTTTGATACTTGCGGACTTATTTGCCGCCAGCTATCACCGGCACAATGCACAGTGGCGACATCTGTTTCACCTGATTCCCGTTGCCCTTGCAGGTATCGTTACAGGCTACTTCGGCTTAAAATATATTAACGACGAACAGCTTAAGCCGATTATCGGCGGGATAGTCCTGGCGATGCTGGCAATCAACTACTGGCGGACGAGAACAAAGGGCGGGGATACGCCGATTCCAACACAATGGTGGTTCGCAGCCGGTCTGGGTTTCATAGCGGGAGTAACTACGATGATGGCCAATGCAGCCGGGCCGGTGATGATTATTTATCTTTTGGCTATGCGGCTGCCTAAAATTAACTTCGTGGGCACCAGTGCGTGGTTTTTCTTCGTTATTAACTGGCTTAAGGTTCCGTTCAGCACGAACCTGCAGCTAATGACAGCCGAGTCCGTCAAGCTTGATTTAATGATGCTGCCTTTCATCGCCGCCGGAGCTGTGGCAGGAATATTCGCCCTGAAGCGAATCCCACAAAAAGCATTTAATATCGTAGTGCAGATTTTAGCGGCGGCGGCAGCTATTCGGCTCTTGTTTTAGCAGAGATACAGGTTGCAAAATCACGATTAAAAAGCGATACTTTTCTCTATGTGCAACCGGCAGAGCAAAGACCCGTTTTCAAACGCCAAAGAGCGAATGCTCAAATGGCATTTAAAAGGCAGAGATATCGTTGACCCTGACGTATTGGCCGTTATGGCCGAGATTCCGAGGGAAGAATTTGTGTCTGGGCCCAACCAGCTGCAGGCATATTCAGACAGACCGCTGCCTATCGGCCTGGGGCAGACCATTTCTCAGCCATACATTGTCGCCCTGATGACGCAGGAGCTGCGGGTCAACAAAGCCAGCGAGGTCCTGGAAATCGGAACAGGCAGCGGATATCAAACTGCCATCCTCAGCAAGCTGGCACAAAAAGTCTATACGATAGAAAGATTCAGCGAGCTGTCAGAGTCGGCACAAGCAGTGATAGACAGGTTGGGCATCAAAAATGTCGAATTCTATGTCGGTGACGGCAGCTGCGGCTGGCCAGAGTCTCGAATGCCGACATCGGGGTTCTTTGACAGGATTATGATTACCGCAGGTGTTCCGAAGATACCACAGCCGTTAGTGAAACAGCTCGCCGATGGCGGCCTTATAGTCGCTCCTGTCGGTTTCGGAGGTGTGCAGGAGCTGGTGGCCGGCGAAAAAAAGGGTGATAAACTCATCGAAAAAAAAATCTGCGACGTTAGATTCGTTCAATTGGTCGGCAAATACGGCTTTGAGGAATAGAAGGATTTGAAAATCGAAAATCAAAAATCGAAAACCGAAATTACTTTATCGATGCCGGTGCAGTACCTCAAGGGCGTCGGGCCATCAAGGGCTAATGCCTTTGCGCAATTGTCGGTGCATACCGTCGGTGATTTATTAGACTATTTTCCCCGCGACTGGGTCTTTGCACCGAAAGCCGTAAAGATAAATCAGATGCAGCCGGACCAGCAGGCCACCATCATCGGCCTAGTAGAATCAACGGACTACCAAAACTACCGCAAACCGCCAATATTTGAGGCGATACTCAGCGATGATACAGGCGTGTGCAGAATTGTATGGTTTTATGGAGGATACCTCCACGACAAGTTACAGCCCGGCCAGGTAATAATTGCTTCCGGCAAAGCCGGCTTATACAAGCACCAGCTGCAAATAACAAATCCGAAGTTTCTGATTGTGGCACGGGCTTCCAGCCCGTGGAAACACGGCCAGGATGGCCGTGCTACAGAACACTTCAGTGGGGCGGTATATCCGGCCAGTGCTAATTTAAGCAGCAGGCAAATCAAAAAGATAATCAGCCAGGTGCTTGATAAGTTAGATTCGCTTATAAATGAATTTTACGACGATAAATTTCTAAAAAAAGCGGAAATAATCGGCAGAAAAGACGCCTTTAACTGGATACATTCGCCGCCGGATGAGCAGAAGCTGGCTCAGGCAAAGCGCAGACTAAAATACGATGAGCTTTTTTTGATGCAGCTTGGCCTAGCACTTCGCAGATACAGAACGCAGCATTTCGCTTCGGCGGCTGCGTGTAGTTTCAGTGATGAAATCGACCGCCGAATCAGAAAGCGGTTTCCATTCCTGCTCACCGAAGACCAGGATAACGCAATAGCTGATATTGTCAAAGATATGGGCGACTCCAGACCGATGAACCGGCTGCTGCAGGGTGACGTGGGGTCGGGCAAAACGGTGGTTGCACTGTATGCGGCCTTGCTGGCAGTTGCCAATAAAACACAGGCGGCGATTATGGCGCCAACGGAGATTTTAGCCGGACAGCATTTTATAAGCATTGAAAGATATTTAAAGAAAAGCAAGGTTACGAGAGTTCTGCTGACGCGGGGACTGACCGGCAAAAAAAGAACCCAGCTTCTAAACAAGATAAAACGCGGAGAGATTGATATTGTCGTCGGGACGGTGGCTCTTTTGCAGAAGGACGTAGAATTTAACAAGCTCGGCCTGGTAGTGATTGATGAGCAGCATAAATTCGGGGTTCATCAACGTGCCCAGCTGCAAAAGCAGACTTCGCCACACTGTCTTGTTATGACGGCAACGCCCATACCGCGGACGCTGGCGATGACCGCTTTCGGGGATTTGGACGTCTCTGTTATCAAACATTCACCGCCGGGCAGAGGCGCCGTTGCTACCCGCTGGGTCGATAAACGCTACCGGCAAAAAGCATACGAGTTTATTCGCGAACGGCTCAAGGCAAAAAAACAGGCATATTTTGTCTATCCGCGCATCACTGCTATCGAAGAGGACAAAGACCTCAAGGCGGCAACAGATGGATGGAAGACTCTGTCAGAAGTTTTCCCGGAATTCAAAATCGAGCTTTTGCACGGCCGAATGCCCACGGAGAAAAAACAGAATATTATGTCGGAATTTCGCAGCGGCAAAATCGATGCTCTGGTCGCTACCGTGGTTGTGGAGGTGGGGGTGGATGTTCCGAACGCCACGATAATGGTTATAGAGGGCGCCGACAGGTTCGGCCTGGCGCAATTGCACCAGTTGAGGGGACGAATCGCAAGGGCGCAGGCAAAATCGTATTGTCTTTTGTTTTCGGATACCGACAGTGAAACAGCAAAAAGCCGGCTCGATATTATGACCAGAAGCAACGATGGCTTCGAGATAGCCGAGCAGGACCTGCAGCTGCGCGGGCCGGGGGAGCTGTTCAGCACAAGACAGCACGGCCTGCCGGACTTAAAAATCGCAAACATACTGGATGATTTTGACCTGCTTGCTATGGCAAGGAGAAATGCCTTCGAATTAGTCTCGCAGGATCCGACGCTAACCAGGCCGGAGCACAAAAATATTCGTCAGGCATTGTTGGCAAAGTTTGGTGACTCGTTAGGATTGGCAGATGTCGCATAAATAAGTGTAAGCGTTCGCACAAGAAAATATGGCGTTTTTTGTCATTGCGAGGCCTTCTGGCCGAAGCAATCTCAAACTTTCTGCGATATTAGACTGCTTCGCTTCGCTCGCAGTGACACTAATGCAGCTTTTCCGTGAACGGTTACAAATAATTTACGATTTACTTTTTAAGCCGCTGGGCTTACAATTATCAATTGAAATGCTGTAATCAAAAATTGAATTATGCAGATAAGTTATAAAAACAAGCGATTGGAGAGGGTCTTAATCGGTGTAAACGCCTTGGCCGCGGCAGGGGTCACGGCTTCTTTTGTCTGGTTGTTTGGTTTTGAAAAACCTTTGTTCCCGGAAAAGATTTTATACACTGTTCAGATTGTTTTGCTCGGTGTTTTCATAGCTGAGAAGCTAATTCGGCTGTTCAACAGCTTTTCAATCACCGAATACTTACGGGCAAACTGGTTTGAGATTCCTCTTTTACTTGCGCTCGGAATAGCCGTATTCGGAGCAGGCAGGTGGTTTGGTAAAACAGACCCTGTAGTAGTCCGGCACTTTGCGGTCGGCATTTATCTTGTCCTGCAGGTAGTGTCCAAGCTTTGCAGGACGTGTATTAATTTTGCTGCTTCCGGCAGGAGCCCTACCCGAACACTGATTGCAAGCTTTCTGGTCCTGATAGTATCCGGGGCAGGATTGCTGATGCTGCCGAAGGCATCTGCCGCCGGCAAGGAGAGTCTGAGCTTTGTCGATGCTCTTTTCACCGCGACCAGCGCTACCTGTGTGACCGGCCTCATAGTAAAAGATACAGGCCAGGATTTCAGCATGATGGGGCAGGTAGTAATTTTGTCGCTCATTCAGCTCGGCGGTTTGGGTATCGTAGTTTTCGGCGCGGTATTCGCACTGCTGTTAGGCCAGGCACTCAGTCTGCGAGAGTCCGTGGCTATGCAGGACCTCACAAGCGCCAGAACAGTCAGCCGAATAAGCAATATGATTGTCTTTATCTTCTTTGGCACAATATTTATCGAGGCCGTAGGAACAGTCAGCGTCTTCGGGATGTGGGACAACGTGCCCGACCGAGTCGCCAATATTCAACAGCAATGGTTCTGCAGTATCTTTCATTCCATCAGCGCCTTTTGTAATGCGGGTTTCAGCTTATTCAGCGACAGCTTCGTCAGCTACAACAGGAGCTGGGGCGTATATGTTGTTATCTGCCCGCTGATAGTTTTAGGCGGGCTTGGATTCGGGGTGCTCTACGATTTGGTCAATATCGCAGTTGACAGGACAAAACGATTCTTCAAAAGGCGTTTCTTAAAACGATATCGGCTTTCAATGGAAGCACCAAAAAGGATGCGGCTGCAAACAAAGATTGTTCTCAGTGTAAGCGCAGCTCTTATAATCATTGGAATGCTGGCCATCCTTCTATTCGAGCGTTATGCAAATTCGGGCGGCTCGCAGGCAGGCCCAGGTGTCCTTGGAGCATTGTTTCAATCGATAACAGCCAGGACGGCCGGGTTTAATACGGTTAATATAAAAGACCTCTCGGCCTCAAGCAGGTTCATCCTGATCTTCCTTATGTTCATCGGAGGTTCGCCCGGCTCGACCGCAGGCGGAATCAAGACGGTAACACTGGCTGTCATTATTATGACTGTCGTTGCGGCCTTGAGAAAACGAAACGAAGTTGAGATGTTTAAGCGTTCTGTCAGGGTCGTAGTAGTGGGAAGAGCAGTTACCGTTACCCTGCTTTTTGTCCTTGTCTTGTTCGGAGCCACACTGATTCTGAGTATTTCCGAGAATGCAAACATTGCGGAAAGTGCGGGCCATTTTACTATGTCGGATATTATGTTCGAGGCGGCCTCCGCCCTGGGAACCGTCGGCCTGACAACCGGCTATACGCCACATTTGACAACTGCCGGTAAAGTGATTATCATTTTAGTTATGCTGATTGGAAGACTCGGACCGCTAACGCTGCTGGCGGCACTTACATTTAACCTTAAACCGATTCGGTATAATTATCCGGACGAGGCCGTGATTGTAGGATAAAAAAGCAAAAATAAAAATGCAAAATGCAAAATTAAGGAAGTCGTTGCCGCAAAGCGGCAACTCCATAATTTTAATTTTTGATTTTTGAACTTTGATTCTTCAGGAGTTATTATGAAGCGTTTTGCTGTAATAGGATTGGGACATTTCGGCAAGAAATTAGCTATCGCCCTTGCGATGAGCGGGGCTGAGGTCATCGCGATTGATAAAAACAGAGAGCAGATAGAGCTGATTGGCGACCAGGTCAGCCACGCCGTTCGGCTGGACAGCACCGATGAAGAGGCGCTTAAGTCGCAGGGCGTTGATAAGGTCGATGTCGCTATCGTCAGTATAGGACAAGGCACGGGGCAGGGATTCGAGTCTGCGGTTCTGACGGTGGTGAACTTAAAGCAGATGGGCGTAAAAGAGATTTTTGCCAGGGCCGAGGATTTAATTGCGGGCGAGGTGTTCTCCAAAATAGGCGCTACCGAAGTTATCTACCCCGAAATCGAGTCGGCCCAGCGGTGGGCGTATAAACTTATCGCTCCGCAGATAGGGGAAAAGATAGATTTTGCACCTGGTTACAGCTTAGCCCGCATAAAGGCGCCGGCCAGCTTCGATGAAAAGACGCTGATGGATTTGCAGCTTCGACAGAAATACAGTGTGAACCTGGTTGCAATCAAGCGAGGCGAGGACAGCAAGGCAAAGAAGCAGGAAAAGGGCCAGGTTATCAACGTTCCTATGCCCAATACCATCATCTACGAGGGTGATATTTTAATGGTCGCCGGCTCCGACGCAGACCTTGCAAAACTGCCGCAGGAGTAAAACCAATGAAGGAGCTTTCCACAAAACTACTTGACGAGATGACTAAGCGATTAGCCGAGTCAATACGCCCGGAGAGGATTTATCTTTTTGGCTCATACGCTGCGGGCAGGGCTGACACCGATAGCGATATCGACCTGCTTGCTGTCGTACCCGACACAGACCGGCCAACAAGAGAAATCGCTATTGAGGGCAGATCAAGCCTTAGTGACTTTCTCATCTCTTTTGATTTAATTGTTTGTACTAAATCACAATTTGACAGATATGCTGATGTAAAAAACACGATTATGAACGAGGTTCTTTGTGATGGCAGGCTGGTCTATGGACGCTAAGCTTGAAATGACCAGGCAATGGATTAGCAGGACCACGGGCTGGAAGCCCGTGATACACTTGAAGCCGTAGAAACAGCGAGAAAGATTTTTGAATGCGTATTAAACACACTGCCAGACCTTGCTGAACCATAACAAGAATAAAGGTGATACAGTAGATTCCCGCTTGCGCGGGAATGACAGGGGGGAGGTTACTGTTTTCGATATTTTCGCAGCATATCGAGGAGGTTTTGCATATCTTCGGGAAGAGGGGCTTCGAATTTCACCATCTCCTCTGTCGTGGGGTGTTTGAATTCGAGGGTCGATGCGTGCAGGGCGACTCGATTTATGACAGGGTCTTGTGGGGCAGGTTCGGCATCCTGTAACTGCCAGGGATAAATTAGCTTTCCGCCATACATATCATCGGCGACGATAGGGTGCTTGATGTGAGACAGGTGCACACGTATCTGGTGCGTTCTGCCGGTCTTGGGTGTCAGCTTCAATAGTGAAAAGCCGCGGAAAGATTCGACTACTTCGTAAAAAGTGATTGCTTCTTTTCCGATTTCCGGCCTGATTGCGTATTTTTCTCTTATCTTTGGATGAATACCGAGCGGTGCCTGGACGCGGTCAGCTGTTAGCTCCGGTGTGCCGTGGACGACGGCAAGGTAGGTCTTATTGACCTGGCGGTGCTCGAATTGTTTTGCGACCTTCCACTGCGCAATGTCGTTTTTGGTAACGACCATAACGCCGGTCGTGTTTTTGTCGAGCCGATGCACAATGCCGGGACGAAGCTCGCCGAGTCCGCTTGACAGCTTGTCATAATGGTGAGCCAGGGCATTTACCAAAGTTCCGTGCGTGTTGCCGCGGGCGGGATGAACTATCATATCAGCGGATTTATTCAGTATTATCAAATCGGAATCTTCATAAATAATATTCAAAGGGATATCTTCCGGCGCGATTTCTTTGCTCGGCAGTTCAGGCAGTGTCATCTCGATTTTGTCGCCCGGATTCAGCTTCAAGCTGGGCTTTGCGATCTTGCCGTTGACCTTAACGGCGCCTTGCCTGATTACCTCCTGTAACATCACCCTGCTGAAGTTGCTGAATCGGCCGTGGAGATACTTATCAAGCCGACGCTCTTTGATTGAAGTTCCAACTTGAAACGTCAATGGCTCAGAACCGCTATTCTGCATCAGCTATCTCGCTTCGTTTAATCATTCTTCGAGTAGATTGGCATCGCTGATGTTGTCTGCTTGAGGCGGTTTATTTTGTGAAGGGGTTTCGGAAGATATATCCTGCTCAGGCGAAGTGATATCCGGTTTCGGCAGGGGCACATCGAATTCAGGCGCTTCAAAGCCAAAATCGACATCTATAGGCGGAGTAACATCGGTGGGCAGGACTGTTTCAACAGCAGGTCTTTTTGGTGCCGGCTTAAAAACTATCTTTTGCTTGTAATCAGACATTATCCCGAGGCGCTGCTTTGCCTGGACAGCAGCTACTGTCCCGTCGAAATCAGGATTTTCGCAGACGTCGCGATATGCCTGCTCTGCCGCCTCGAAGTTGCCGAACTCTTCCTCGCATAGTCCGAGGCCGAATTTTGCCATAGCCGCCAACGTGGGGGTGTCCGGGCATTTCTCGAATGCTTCAGTATAGCTGTCTTTTGCCTGATTTATCTGGGTTGCCACTTCCTCTCTGGTTACAGGCCCTGCGCGGTAATGCAGCTCTGTCCGCAGGGCCTCAGCCCGTTTAATAAGTGCAAGAGCAGCCATCTGGTCGTCATCCGCATTTTGAGCGAATACCCTGAGGTCATCTGCCGGCTGCAACAGGATAAATGATATGTCTCCCTCGTTCTGGGCCTTGAGGATTTGCGTTTTGCTTTCTATTACCTGGCCGATAAGATTTGAAAGTTCGAACTGTTTTTGAGCCAATATACTCGCATTATAGAATCTCCAGATGTAAAAGGCTGCAACGCCGATAACCAACACCGCTACGACGATTATCGATATGCTGTTTTCCTTCGCCCATTGCGGCAGGTTGTTCAGCCATTCGGCCAATTCGTTAGTCTTCAGCTCGTGTCGATGGTCGGATTTCATCCTTCGGCTCCTTTCATCCCTCGACTTACGCTCGGGATGACCCTGAGCGAAGTCGAATGGGTCAGTCGCTGCTTCTCTGCCACCAAGACACGAAGAATTTTTTATTTTTTTCCTTTGTGCCTTCGTGTCTTTGTGGCTAATTTCTCCGTTTTTTCATAAAATTCGGCTGCCAGATTCGCCCGCAAAGCGAGGCGAGCTATCCAATCTGATTTACCAAAGTACCACGGCCATCCTGGCCGTGGAAGCACGTATTATAACAGAATTACTTTAGTCTTGCAATTAATCGCTGAACCGATTAAAATTCTGTTTTCTGTATAAGGTTAATCGAAAGGGTATAGATGTCCGAAAATAAGGCCGAAGATAGAACTTTTTACTTTTTATTATTCATTTTTTGCTTTTCCGTATTCCTGTGCCCGATTGAATCAGGGATTTGCATGGCAGACGGCCAGCAGGAACAGCCCAAAATACCAGGAGTATTAACAGACATCTGGGACCCTAATAAATATATCAGCATTGATGAAGTCCGGCCCGGAATGGAGGCATATTGCCTTACCTGCTACAAAGACACTGACATCGAAAAGTTCGGCCTCGAGGTTATAAGTGTAGTTCGCAATATAAGTCCGGGCAGAAATGCGATACTTGTAAAGGGTACTGATGAGCGTTTTATCCAAACCGGCCCCGTAGGCGGATGCAGCGGCTCGCCGGTTTATATAAACGGCCGATTGGCGGGAGCATTGGCCTTCGCATGGTATCTCAGCAAAGACCCGCTTTACGGAGCAACACCGATTGAAGAGATGCTTCAGGTAGGCCGGTTCAACAGCACCGAGCAGGATGCAGCTTCGTCAGGATATGTGTTTGATTTTTCCAGGCCGCTCGACCTTGCGGAAATTGACAGACAAATTACAAGTCCACAATTCTTAAAAGAAAACAGACTGACAGGTATCAACCCTCTGCCCTGCCTATTGATAACGCCCGAGTTATCGGCCGAGTTTAGCGAGCAGCTGGCGACATTCTTCGAACCGCTCGGACTTATGGTCGTTTCCGGTTTTAGCGGTGGGGGTTTACCTTCTTCCGCAAATGAAAGCGAGGGGCAGACAACAAATGCCCAGGATATATGCTTAGAGCCGGGGGCCGTTCTTACAGTTCCATTGGTCAGCGGTGATATTACTATGTTCGTCCTCGGGACGGTTACCGAGGTCGTAAACGGCAGGGTTTACGGCTTCGGGCACAGTTTTCTCGGCCGAGGTCCTGTGAATTTGCCGATGGCCACAGGGCAGGTGCACACCGTGGTATCAAGCTTGTCCCGCTCTTTCAAACTCGGCAGCACGCTTGACATAGTCGGCACTTTGACAACCGACGAGTCGGCTGCCGTTTTCGGACAAATCGGCGAAGAGCCGAAGACGATACCGCTGACAATAACAGTTGACCGTTACAATGATTCACAGAAGCGCGTTTATAACTGCCGGGTTGCCACAGACCTTCAGCTTACGCCGATGGTGATGGCCGCGGCGGTCAACAGCGCCGTATCTTACCTCGGCGCTCTCCCGCTGGACCACACGATTGAGTTTAAAGCGGCAATCAACACGGACAAGACCGAGCCGGTTACATTCGAAAACATCTCAACCGGCGGGGGTATTAATGATATGCTGATGGCAAGCAGAACCTTGCTCGCGATTCTTATGAATAATCCGTTCAGGAAGATTAATATAGAATCGCTCGACTTTGAAATTCGCATCCTGCCGAAAAACATTATTTCACAAATATGGTCGGTTGACCTGTCAGATTCAAAGGTTAAAGCCGGCGAGACAATCGAGATTGCAGTAGTTGTGGAATCGTTCCTGGCGGGAAAAAAACAATACAAGTTCAGCTTAACAATACCAGAAGATCTTCCGCCCGGAGTATATGAATTGACAGTGTGCGGCTCACAGGATTATGCCCAGTTTCTTCAAAAAGCTGCCCCGTATAAATTTCTTGCACTAAATTTACCGAGCTTGATTGAAGCGATAAACAACTCACTTCAAATCAGGCAGGACAGGCTGTATTGTCTTTTGACTTTACCGCCCAGCGGCTTAGCGTTGGAAAGGGCGGAACTTCCCGATTTGCCTGCGACGAAAGCATTGGTTTTGCAGAGCGAGAAAAGGACATTGAGAACACAGCCCTACCGACCCTGGCTTGAAGAAAGCATAGAGACCGGCACAATCATTGTTGATAACAAGGTCGTGCGTTTAATGGTGGAGGAGTAATAATAAATTTGTTTTTAATTTTGGCTTTTAATGCTTTGATTTTTCTATTTGGAGAGTTGTTATGAAAGATAAATTTTACGTTAATTACAGATTAGCAGCTTTGGTGATGACTTTGGTTTGCCTGGTTTTGAATTCAACTTCTCCGGCTGTCAGCAGCAAGGTTACACGTCATTCCAGCAGCTCGGACTTATTAAAAGGCGAAATCAAAGATGTGGTTATCGGCTCTCGCGGGACTATTGAACTTGGGCGTTCAGCCAAGAAGCTGATTGACGGATTTGAGGAGCTTGAAGACGTATGGTCGATAAACAGCATCGTTGTAAGCGGCGGGACAATCTACTTCGGCACAAGTCCCAACGGCGGAATTTACAAATACAGTCTCAATAAAATGAAAAAGGTTTATCCGGTAGAACCTGAAAACCAGACGAACAATAAACAGGCCGAAACACATAATGATAAAGCCAAGCCCGGCGTCAAGACGGTCGAGGCCGAGAAATACCTTTCAAACGAGCACATTTTCGCGATGGCAACCGATGTGTCCGGCCAGCTTTTAGCCGGTATCAGCGGCGAAAATTGCGGACTCTACCGACTCAAAGCGGACAAAATGGAAGTTATTTTTGAACTGAAAGACGCAAAATATATATTCGCAATAGCCACCGACGATTCGGGTAACATCTACCTGGGAACCGGGCCGGAGGGCAAGGTTTATCGGCTCGACCCCTTCGGCAAAGACCCGCAGGTTATTTATGAAGCCAAAGATAAAAACATCCTTTCACTGACAATCGGGCAGGACGGCTTTGTTTATGCGGGAAGCGACGGCCGGGGACTGATATATAAGATAAATCCCCGCACCAAAACAGCGACGGTTTTATACGACAGCGACCAGCCGGAGATTACAGCGCTATTACTTACAAAAGACAGCGAGCTATATGCGGCTGCAACGCTGGCCAAGGTTGTGCAGACACAAACCAAGTTTGCCGCACAGCTGCCCTTTACCGGTCGGCCTGAAGTCGGACCACAGGAAGAAGAAGGGGATGAACAGAGTGGAAATACCGGGGAAAATGACGGTGGGCTTACACTAAAAATCGCAAATACAAAAAAAGGCGTTGATGATAAAACTGCCCGAAAACCGCCGCTGATGAGCAAAGGAACCAAGCCAGCCAAAGCCAGTTCCATATACAAGATAACCAAAGACGGCTTTGTTACGGACATATTCAGTGAAGCCGCAGTCTTTTTCTGCCTGGTCGAGCAAAACACAAAACTGCTTGTCGGAACAGGTAACAGCGCCCAGCTTTTTAGCATCGATGCAGCTACAGAACAGCAGGCGATTATCTATGAGGATGACAAGGCATCACAGATAACAGCGGTAACCGTAGTCGGCGAAGATATATACCTCGGCACGGCGAACCCTGCCAAGCTGATAAAATTGGTGCCCGGCTTCGCTTCCGAGGGCACTTACGCTTCCGACCTTATCGATGCCGACCAGCCGGCGAGGTGGGGTAAGCTGCAAATCGAGGCGGACATTCCAAAAGGGTGCAAAGTTCTTTTGTCTTCGCGCAGTGGAAATGTCAAGGATATAAACGACCCGACCTTTTCAGAATGGACCGAACCGACAACATTAACAGAGCCGACGCAGCTGCGTTGTCCTCTTGGCAGGTTCTGTCAATATAAGCTGATTTTACAAAGCGAAGACGGCCTGAGTACCCCGCTCATAAGAGAGGTCGCCGTTGCCAGCAGCATTCCCAATCTGGCGCCGAAGGTGGAATCCGTCAGCGTTGAGCAGGTCCCCAAAAAGGAAGGAGCACTCAAAATCAGCTATAAGGCCAAAGATGCCAACGACGATAAGCTGATTTACACGATTGACTTCAGGAAACTCGGAAGGACAAACTGGATTAAACTTAAAGACGAGCTTGAAGAGGATAACTTCGAATGGGACAGCAGGACTGTCGAGGACGGTTTGTATGAGGTCAGAGTAACAGCAAGTGATGAGAGGGGCAATACAACTACAACAAAACTGACCGACAGCAGAATAAGTGAGCCGGTAGTGATTGATAATACCGGGCCCGTTATTGAAAAGCACTCTTCTGAGAAGGGCTTAAGAAACGTAACGCTGAAGCTGCAGGTAAAAGATGAATTCAGCGCAATTGGAAAGCTTGATTATACAATCGACAGCAATGAACAGTGGACAGGCACCATACCGGACGACCTTGTTTACGATACAACAGAGGAGAATTTTACGATTGTGCTCGAAAAATTAGAGGCCGGTGAGCATATAATCGCTGTCAGGGTCAGCGATGACATCGGCAATACAACTTACAAAACCTTCGAGGTTAATCCCGGTTATTGAACCGCGATTCGTGAATCGAACCGCGCTACACGAGACTCAAATTGTGCGATACATCGAATTCGAAAAGGTTGCTGATACGGTCGAATCGCTTTGTATAGCAGCCGGCTACGAACTGCCCGACGATGTTTTAGCCGCATTCGAACAGGCCGCACAGAAAGAATCAAATCCTTCAGCCGTCAAAATACTAAACCAGCTCATAGAAAATGCCCGGATAGCAAAGGCCGAATCGATACCGTTATGTCAGGATACGGGCCTTGTGGTAGTCTTCGCCGAGTGCGGCTCGGATGTAGTAATCAGACTCCCTGCAGGAAACGAACGAGCAACTCTCGTTGACGCAATCAACGCTGGCGTTGCCGCCGGCTACCGGAAGGGATATTTGCGAAAAAGCGTCGTCGCTGAGCCGTTAAATAAACGCGAAAACACCGGCTCGAATACGCCAGCTATAATCCATTACACGATTGTTCCGGGGCAGAAACTGAAACTTTCCGTTATGCTCAAAGGCGGCGGCTGCGAAAATAAAAGCCAGTTCAGAATGTTCAGACCAACCGACCAGAGACAGCAGATAATCGAATGGATTGTCGGTGTAGTCGAAAGCGCCGGCGCCGACGCCTGTCCGCCTTTTATTGTCGGCGTGGGGATTGGGGGCGATTTTGAACTAAGCTGCTTGTTGAGTAAAAAGGCGCTTCTAAGGGAACTAAATCAGAGAAACAGCGATAAGTTTTACGCTGAGCTTGAGGCGGATTTGCTTTCTGCCATCAACGCAACTGGTCTTGGTCCGCAGGGTCTCAGCGGTGATACGACCGCTCTTGGCTGTTTGATTGAAACCGCACCGTGTCATATTACATCACTGCCGGTAGCAGTGAATATCGAATGTCACAGCCATCGGCACAAAACCGCGGTTATCTGATTTGGCAGCTTTAGAAACTTTATAAATCGGGCTTCGATAGTGATTACATCCGGCAAAAAGAAGCTACAACAGCGTCATCGCCATCCATAAAAATCCGCTCAGTATCAGGATATTGACTTAATCCCTATCCATCCCCATGCAATCTACCCCAGACGGCCTTTCGCATCTTGTACAAATCCTCGAGACCATCTTCATCTCCTGCTTCAACTTGCAAATTCTGTGGTGGATTTGCCTTATGGCCGGCTTCTATCGACACTCTACCTTTCCATTTCCAGTATTCAACGTGTCCATCTGCATAAGAGACATTAGTTCCGTCACCGTGCCGGCAGTGGGGTGGGTCCCACCATATTGTATTGGTATTGTTATAATGAACAGCATAGCTATCGGGAGTTATGCGGCCCTCATCAACAAAAACAATTCTATATGCCGGACCAGGGACGGTGATTTCCGTTTTCCTTTTTACCCATAACATTGTCCTGCCTGCTTTTACTCCCTTATTATTGCTGTCTATAGTTCCTGTCCTTGCGAGCCCATTCATAGAATCGACTATGGAATAGGTTCGTATTTCTCCGCGAACGCCGGTCGGGCAGTGGTAAGACTTGTAGTTATTGCAATACGAAAACAGGGCCCCGGCTTTAATTGCCTTTATCTGGATGTCCTCGTCTAAATGCTCACCTATAATCCAATTATCATGAACATCGTCACCTGTCCACCAGCGCTCTCCGGCATGTATGCCGGTCTGCCTCACCGGCGCCTCACCATCCCCTGAATTAAACGCTTCCCCATTGACAATCCTGTCACTGTTTTCATCAGCATACATAATCCAGGCAAGTGTCAGCTCTCTCAGGTTGTTAAGACAAACCGCTCGTTTGCCCTGCTCCCTGGCACGATTCAGCGACGGTATCAATATTGCCATCAATAATGCGATGATGGCAATTACGACCAGCAGCTCTATCAGGGTAAATGCGGGAAGAGACTTCTTATCCGCCCTGCATGGCATTTTTTTCTCTAATGGAATAAATACGCTCTGTTCTTTTTTAATCATCTTTTTTTCTTTCAACTTTTATGCCCCGTTGAAAACGAGCCACGAATGCCGGTTTTTCAATATGGGATTCATTTATGTTTAATAGTCCTTGAACTTTTTTATCCATTCCGGCCATTTTGATGGCGTAACACCGCCAGCCAGAGTCATTGGGCCTTTTGTGTTAAAAGTCCTGTGCCATTTCAGAGTCCACAGCTCCTTAACGCCGACCTTCCTCGCAGAAAAATCCAAAAAGGAGCTGTTGACAAATCCCCTGTGCCGATTGATACAGCACCGCGCCATATGGTTTGCCTCGTCTTTCTCCCAGTCATCGAACTCGGCAAAGGGGTTGTCACCTGGCTCCGGCCATAAGTCAAACCGTAGCGCATCTACAAATAAAGGGACCCGGTATGCTCCGGCTACATTGGGTGTTCTCCAACCGGAACTGGTGGGCACCGTGCTTTGAGAAAATGTAGCATTAGACGATACGGTAAGGACATAACTATTAAGCCCATAGCTTCCGTTGATGCCGTTTTTGCCGGAATAATACGTTACACCAGTAACACTATCGGTTTCGTTTTGGCTGTTGTTATAACCAAAGATACCCCAGGAGTGGAATATACTAAGACTTCGCTGCTCAACGCCGTGCTTGTCGTATCTAGATTTTGTGCCCGGGGCCGTCGGACAAAACCAGATTTTATTTTTCTTCCAGTCTTTCAGGTCATCGCCAAGCTGCCAAGGCCACCACCACCCGTTATCTCCTAAGCCGGACCAGAATTTGCCGTCGTTCTCTCCCGTATATGTAGCACAGATAATATTCCATTGCCTAATATTCGACAAACACCTTATCATCCTGGCCTGTTCTCTTGCCCGTGCCAAGGCCGGTATCAATATCGCCATCAAAAGCGCTATGATAGCAATCACCACCAAAAGCTCTATCAACGTGAATCCTCTTTTTTTACACATAGTAATTCCTCTAAATTCTGCTTCACATAAAGTTATTTTCTTATCAAGATGCGCAAAATATCACTACTGTTCTCTTTTTTATCATTTCTGCCCCATTTTGAATATATTATCGCCACAACAAAACCCATTATACCCTAAATCCAGCGTTTCCGCAACTCAAAAATGAATTTTTCAAGATTTATTACCCAATGGCCGGCACAGATTCGCAATTGCGATGTAATCCTCCGGCGATAAGTTTTCAGGGCGTTTTCGAGGGTCGAGCGAGGCACGATTAAAAATATCCTGCCAGTTTTCAACTCTCTCTAAGTCGCCCCTGACCAATTTGCTACAGGCCGCAAGTGTTTTACGGCGATGGCACATAAAAAACCCCACTATTTCGCTGAAAAGCCCGATATCTTTGATTCGGCTGCGTTTTCCCTTACTTTTTACAAACTCAACGATTGCAGAATCGACCTTCGGCTCAGGCCAGAAGACCGTCGGCTTCAGCGCCCTTATCACTTTTACATCACCGGCAGCAGCCAATAAGATGCTTAAAATGCCGTAATCTTTGCTTCCGGCAGCGGCTGTCATCCGCTCTGCGACCTGCTTTTGGACCGTAACATACATACCATCGGCCACCAATGGTTCGACAGACTCACCACCCTGAGCGAAGTCGAAGGGCGGCCCGGTTACCAGATTCAGCAGGACAGGTGAGGCAACATTATATGGCAAATTCGCCACCAACAAAAACCGGCCGGTGTACTTCCTGCGGGCAAGAGATAATTTATCCGAAACTATCCGGCTTATAGTATGCTTGTTTTCAAGGATATCAGCATTGATAACCTCGACATTTTTTGTTCCTGCAAGCTGCGCCCGGGCAATATCCGCCAGTATCCTGTCATACTCGACTGCAAGGCAGTAACCGGCGTGTTCTGCCAGGCCCTCGGTCAAAGAGCCTGTTCCGCAGCCGACCTCGAGCACAACATCATTCCGGCTGATATTCGCAGAGTTAATGAGCAGCCGCATTAGATTAAGGTCTATTAGAAAGTGCTGGCCGAGACGCTTATTGACTGACGCCCCGGCGGAAGTAAGAAGCTGCTGGATTTGCTGCTTGGTCTGCATTCCTGAAAATTCAGAATTTAGAATTTAAAATGTAGAATTATCAGCCGGAACGTGATTTCTTAACAATTGTTGTGAGAATAGCAACCAATTCGTTCGATTCATTCAATAACGGTTTTAATCTGTCAGCCGGAACAATCCTGGTTTTCATCAATAGACGAAGCCAGTAGTATGTCTCCCTCGCCTCTTTAAGCGCTATGATACATTTCGAAATAAAATCTGCTTTACTGTGTCCCGCTGACGCTTCCTCCAAATTCGCCCCTATGGACGTTCCTGACCGTAAGACCTGTCTGCCTAAGACTTCGCCTCCGTCTTTTTTCCTGGACAGAAATTGATAAAGTTTCACTATTCTACAGGCAAACGAAAAACCACGCTCTTTGATATCCTTTCTGCCGGAACCTGTTCGAGTATTTTTTTTGCTCATGGACCTCTCCTTTGAAATTAAGAAAGTTTAATTCTAAATTCTAAACTCTCAATTCTAAATTCTTCTTCGCTGCTGCCATTCGTATTGCAGTAGTTATAGCCGATTTCATACCGGTCGCATCGGCTAAGTTTGCTCCTGCAATATCGAAAGCCGTTCCATGAGCAGGAGATGTTCTTATAATCGGTATGCCGATGGTGATATTAACCGCCCTTTTGAAATCGAGCAGTTTTACGGGTATCATACCCTGGTCGTGATACATTGCGACGACGGCGTCGAATTCACCCTCAACAGCCCTCAAAAAAAGCGTGTCGGCGGGGAATGGGCCGTGACAATTTATCCCCTGTTCCTGTGCCAATAAAATCGCAGGAGAAATAATCCTCTGTTCCTCATCACCGAATTGCCCATCCTCTCCCGCGTGGGGATTCAGAGCCGCAACGCCGATTTTCGGATTCGGGATATTAAAATACTCTTTCAATGCATCGTTTAGCAGGTCTATCGGCTCGAAAACACAGCCGATAGTGAACTTGTGCCTGACTTCAAAAAGCGCTTCGTGAATGGTTGCAAGAGCCAGTTTCAAAGGCCCTGCAACGAACATCATCACCTTTCGTTTGGATTTGCAGCGCGCAGCCAACATTTCGGTGTGTCCTGGCCAGGTTGCGCCGGCCAATTTCCAGCTTGTTTTGCTGATTGGTGCGGTAACCACCGCGTCAATTATTCCGTCCTTAGCAGCATCAATGGCATCGAGACAGAATCTAATGGAGGCCTCGCCGGCTGCCTTGCTTGGACCTTTTATCCACGCCGGCACTATGTAATCATCGTAATCGGCTACCATAACCTTATGCGGATAATCCCTGCTAATTTTTTCGTGCTGATGCCGGCCCCAGAACGGTTCGATCTCGGCTTTATCAGCGGCATAGCAAAGCTGCTCATTCATACCGAAGACGATATATTTCGCAGCCAGTCGGATTTCCGGGTCAGCCAGAGCTTTTACGACAACCTCCGGCCCGATGCCGGCAGGGTCGCCCATCGTGATACCAATCACCGGCTGCTCAGATATCGAATTATTGTTGATTTTGTCCATAATATCGCAATGGGTAATACCCATAACCGTCATTCCTGTGAAAACAGGAATCCAGAAAAACGATGATTGATGGATTCCCGCTTGCGCGGGAATGACATACACTACATATATAAAACGCCAAATTAAAAGCCCAGTTGTTTTAATTTCTCCACGGTCAGCTTTTCCTTTTGAGGCAAAATCTTATCAAGTTGCTTTCTTATCGTCTTTACGATTATATCAGTTTCTATATTTACTACGTCACCGACTTTCGCCCGGCCTAAAGTAGTCTTTTTCAGCGTCTCGGGAATCAGGGCGACGGTGAAGCTGTTATTATCGATACTCGCTATCGTCAGGGAAACTCCGTCAACGGCGACCGAACCCTTTGCCACCATCTGCTCAAGCAGCTCAGGGCCGGCTGAAAACCTTATATCGGCAAAATCACCGTGCCTGTCAACCTGTTTTATGATGGCTGTCCCGTCAATATGGCCCAGGACAAAGTGACCTCCGAACCTATCAGAAGCCCTCACCGCACGTTCGATATTGACCTGCGATATGGGACCTAATCCGCCCAGGGCCGATTTTGAAAGCGTTTCTGCGCTGACGTCAAAAGTTGCACCACTGCCATCAACTTTGGCAATGGTCAGGCAGACGCCATTTACAGCGATGCTGTCGCCGACTTGTAGTGAGCGTGTCGAACCTATTTTGCAGTCCTCGGCCAGCTTGCCCAAATCAATGGTCAGCACCATCACCCCAGCACCTCGGCTGACCGATTTAACCGTGCAAATCGCCTCTATTAGCCCTGTAAACATTTGAGATTGACTATTTTTTATTTATTATTTACAATTGACAAGAGAACACGAAGCTCTTAAATCAATTATAAACAAATAATTAGCAATAATCAATGTTTATTGAGTAAGGAGGATGGAGTGCTGGTATGAATACTTTTTGGTTAAAAATTGCAGGTATTGCGGTTTTAGTGCTCGTTGTGATAATAGCAATAGGGATTTTCAGCGGAGGCAAGCCGGAGCCGAAACAGCCAACAAAGACTATTTACGACCAGTGGGATGAGGACGAAAAAAGATTAAACGCCGAACCACAGTATAAAGAGACAGCAGCACCACAGGAACCAATCCCGCAACCAACCGAACAAAACACAACTGTTCAGCCGACCGAACCGGTCGAGCCGCCCAAGCCGCAGTTCAAAAAATTATTACCGGAAGATGATATCGAGGCGCAGCGGCAGTGGCAGTGGGTCTTGAACCAGCGTAAGATGGGCCGGCTGCCGGTGATGGGTTATGGTCAAATGGTAAAAACCTGCCGGGATATTATCCAGCGCTGGCCGGGTAGCGAATATGCCTTCTACGCAAAAAGAGCACTGGCTGATTTGTCAGAGCGTTACAAAAAAATGTACAATATCACCGACGAAGAAACCGACCTCGGAGATTTCAAATAATATTCGAGATAAATGCAGGGATGAGATAGAAACATGGATGTTAATACAAACCTAATACTCGGGGATTGTAGAGAGAAGCTAAAGGAGTTGAAAAGCAACTCTGTGGACCTAATATTTACATCTCCGCCTTATTCCGACAACCGGAAAACAACTTACGGTGGTATTCCTCCAAGTAAGTATGTTTCCTGGTTTTTGCCTATTACCAAAGAACTTTTGAGGATATTAAAGCCAAGCGGAACTTTCATCCTTAACATAAAAGAAAGAGTCGTGAATGGCGAACGGCATACATATGTACTTAATCTTATAATGGAAATGAGGAAACAAGGTTGGCTATGGACTGAAGAATTCATCTGGCATAAAAAAAACTGTTATCCGGGAAAATGGCCTAACAGATTTAGAGATGCGTGGGAAAGACTCCTTCAGTTTAACAAAAGTAAGAAATTTAATATGTACCAGGAAGCTGTGATGGTGCCGGTTGGTGATTGGGCAGAGACACGATTGAGAAATCTAAGCCAGACCGACAAAATAAGAGACAACGCCAAAAATGGAAGTGGTTTTGGTAAAAATGTTTCTCATTGGCTCGATAGAAATATGGTTTATCCGACAAACGTTTTGCACTTGGCAACCGAATGCAACAATAAAGAACATAGTGCTGTTTTTCCAGAAGTCTTGCCTGAGTGGTTCATAAAACTTTTTACAAAAGTAGGTGATGTGGTGCTTGACCCCTTCATGGGTTCGGGGACAACATTATTTGTAGCCCAGAAATTGACGAGACACTCCATCGGAATCGAAATTTTACCTGAGTATCATGAAATGGCAAAAGCAAATATCAGGCAAGGAACGCAAGGAAAATATCTATTTGATAGTAAAGTAATTTATGAAACCATTAATCATTAACGGTGTTGAAAGGTATGTTGCAAATAATATAGGTGCTTTTCACGCCAGAAGACTCGAAAGCCTAAATAGTCTCGTCTTACCAACGATTCTTAAACGGAAAAATCCATATCTATTTCGGGCAAAGAACGTTCTTACCGCCCAAGACGTCGTGAAAGGACTTCTGGACGCGCATTTATCTTCGCAAGAAGAAACTATTTTTGGAGAGTTTTTGGAGCAGCTTGCAATATTTATCTGCAGTAAGGTTTATAGTGGTAAAAAATCGTCAGCAGAGGGTATAGACCTGGAATTTGAAAAGGATGGAACGCGATATGTCATTACCGTCAAGTCAGGCCCGAACTGGGGTAATAGCGGGCAAATCGCAAATATGAAAAAGAATTTTGTTAAAGCCAAAAAAATTCTGCGGAGCAACGCTCCTAATAAACGAATTGTAGCGATAAACGGGTGCTGTTACGGAAGAGATAACAAACCTGACAAGGGAGAGTACTACAAGTTTTGTGGTCAAAGATTCTGGGAGTTTATTTCCGGCGATAAGAATCTTTATACCAAAATTATCAAACCGCTTGGGTATAAGGCGAAAGAAAAGAACGAAGATTTTACTCAAGAATATGCTCGTGTGATTAACAAATTCACAATGGAATTTGCCAAAGATTTTTGCGATGATGGCAAGATAAATTGGGAAAAGTTGGTCAAGTTCAACTCTTCAATAAAACCACCAACAAAGGTCAAGAGGAGAAAAGTAGGTCAATAATTCATTAAAGAAACCCAAGCAATCCAGAGAGATCATGAATAATCAATCTACCAAAGAAAACAAGAGAAATACTGCTGGTTCGATGATAAATATCCCTGTTATATCGATAACTGCCGGTTGTCTGCCGGAGGCGTGGGAGAAAGCAGTTCTGGCGGTCTGGGACAAGGGCCTTGAGGTCAAAACCCAGTATGACAAACCCGGAGACCCGCCCAGCAAAGACGCAACCGTTATCATTACCGTAACAGAACCCTTCAGCGAGCCGAGGATACACAAGAACTTTCCCGGCGGCCCTGAGGAGCTTGAGGCATACCGGCAGGAAGTGGTCAACGGCATCCACGACCACTGGATTGACCCCGCTGCAGGCAAATGGACATATACATATCACGAACGTTTGTTCTCATACTGTCCGGTGGAAAATATCCGTCGGGCCGATTCACCAAGGCCTTTCAAAAAAATCAATCAGATTCAGTATATTATCGATTTTCTATCCAAGGTTAACCACACACGGCGGGCACAGGCGATAACCTGGATGCCGACCGCAGACCCGGCCACGGATGACCCACCCTGCCTTCAAAGAATCTGGTGTCGGCTGATGGCAAATGAAACGGGCGAGCTTGCACTCAATATGAATACACACTGGCGAAGCAGAGACTTGTATAAGGCGTGGTTTATGAATGTCTATGTGCTGACCGACCTTCAGAAAACAATTGCAGAGAAAATTTCCGAAAAAATAAATCGGCCTGTAGCGGTAGGCAGATACGTTGATATAAGCGACTCGCTGCACATCTACGGCAGCTATTTTGATGACGTCGTTGTAGAAGTGGAAAAGATGCGGCAAAGCCCCTTTTCTACGCGGGCATGGGAAAGCACTCATCCTGCTTTCGAGATGATGACGACCGAGGCCAGGGAAAAGCTCGCCAAAGACCCCGACTGGTATGCGAAAGCGAAAGGTTAGAAGGGCAGCGCAACACATATTTCAACACATCTTTAATTGCCAAAGACAACAAACCAGAGGACAACACAAGGCATGAGGCGGTATTATCAGGCGTAAAAAAAATCTGCTGTCTTAATTTGCCTTTTGGGATTTCTATATTAAACTTTAATATGAGTGAGGCAAATAAAGCAGGCAGGGTCAGCCCTTTATAATACAAGCGGCCGTGACCACCTAAATACAATAAATTGTTTTGCCAAGCTTTCTAATTCTGCGGTGGGAAGACTTCGTTGAGAAATATTGGGGGGGCTATATAAGTTTCTTTCCGAGTTGGCCTCTGCGCATCCTGCGCAGAGGCTTTTTTTTGTTAAAAAAGTCTTCAATGAAAATTTGTGAGTTTTTTAAAACTTTTTCCCTTACTTCTTGCCAGACCACAAATTAAGAACGTTCTACAGAAAAACTAACAAGCCCGGCTCAATCTTTTAACAGTTTTTTTGTAAGTTTGTTTTGACATACCACATATTGATTTTAGAATATCGATACCAGCCAGATGTGGTGTTTTTGTGAAGAGCTGCGAGGAATGTATCTCGTATGCCGTGCGATGCGGGATACAGAGTATGAGTTACGAAATGAGATGCCCCTTTTGCAAGGAAGACCGTGACAAAGTCATTGATTCGCGTTCGAGCGATGCCGGCAGAGTAATCAGACGCCGGCGTCAGTGTCTTATGTGCAAAAGACGATTCACGACCTATGAAAAGGTGGGCGAGAGTTTTAAGCTTTACGTCGTGAAAAAGGACAATTCACGAGTTCCATACGACAGAGACAAAATCATTGCCGGCGTGCAGAAGGCCTGCTACAAGAGACCTATCTCAGCGGAGCAGGTTCAGCAGATAGCCGACAAGGTGGAGGAAAACATATTTCAGAATTATGACAAGGAGGTTTTATCTGCGTTCATCGGCGAAAGCATAATGAAGCAGCTTCGCAAGGTTGACAAGGTCGCATATATCCGTTTTGCAAGTATATACCGGGATTTTGAAGATGCAGGCGATTTGATTGAAGAAGTAAGTCACGCTATTGCCGAAACCGAGCCGACGGGCCAGCCGACCCTCTTCGACACGTAGGAAGTAACAGACATATGACCGTGAGACATCGGAGCGAAAATAGAAACTGGCAGCGATTGGGATCCCCTTGATTTTTGCAAGGAGGCAAAAATGGCAGGGACGAAAGTTCAGCTTAAAGTCATAAAAGCAGACGGCAGTGCAGAAGAATACCTGCACACGAAAGTCATAGGAGCCATCAGCAACGCACTGGCTCAGACCGGTCAGCCGGACATGTATATGGCGGAACAGCTTGCCGATGTGGTAACATATTTTCTCTATCACAAACAAAACCGCCGTAATGTCACCAGCAGTGAGATATTCTCCATAATAAAAGCGGTCCTTACAACAACAATGTATGAAGACGCCGCGGCTGCACTAAGCAAACACCAGTTCGAGCGCAAGCTAAAACGCTCACGAGTCGAGGTCGTTTCAATGGACCTTCAGGAGCTGGCCGACGCCGAGCAGCTCTACGAAACCGAGCAGCATAACAGATGCCGGTGGGACAAATCCAGAATAGTCGAGGACCTCGTAAAAAAACACGACCTCTCCAGGCATACCGCAAGGGCAATCGCTACAATGGTCGAGGAAAAAATCTTCAATATGGGAATCACCCTGGTTCCTGCCAGTTTAATAAAACAGCTTGTCCTCGGCGATGCCGGCTCCATCCTGCGGGCCCAGCAACAACTGCAAGCTGTCTGAACAGAATGTATATATCCCCCGATTTTAAGCATTTTTCAATCTAAACAAAAATAGAAACCGGAATTTGAGGGATAGTCCTTAAAAAAGTCCTATAAAAAATCACCCTAAAGAAGTTTTTTTGTTGCTTTTCTGCACAGTTTCGTTAAAAATATATTGATACCTCTGTCGGAGGAGTGCCTAAATTCGCTCATACCGGCTGCATTGGAGGTTTTTACAGGAGGAACGGAGATGTTGAGAAGCGATGAAAACAAAGGATATACGAGGGTGATAGGGGGCATCATCGGATGTTTGTTTTTCGCAGGTGCTGCCTGTGCCGAAATCTCCTGGCAACAACAGGCCAATCTGTTCGCCTCCGACCGTGCAGAAAACAATTACTTTGGCTACTGTGTTTCCATATCCGGCGATTACGCGATTACCGGGGCCTTGCATGGCGCCGGCAATGAAGCCGATACCGGTTCGGCTTATATATTCAGACACAACGGCACACAGTGGCTACAACAGGCCAGGCTGATTGCAGCCGACGGAGCCGCCAACGATAATTTCGGCCATTCGGTATCAATCAGCGGCGACTACGCTATTGTGGGGGCGCCTTACAACAACTACCCTGAATACAGCTGCGGCTCGGCATACATATTCAAGCGGTCCGGTGCGAACTGGCTGCAACAAACCAAGCCGACCGCTTCCGACGCCGCAGTGGACGACCTGTTCGGCTACTCAGTTTCTATCAGCGGCGACTATGCCGTCGTAGGCGCTCGATATGGCGACGGCACTGAAGTCGATTCCGGCTCAGCATATATCTTCAAACGCAACGGCGAAAACTGGATACAGCAGGACAAATTGACCGCTGACGATGGCGCCACAGGGGACAACTTCGGCTCATCCGTTTCGATAAGCGGTAGCCAGGTAATCGTTGGTGCGTTCTGGAACAATGGCAGTGAAAGCAACTCCGGCTCGGCTTATATATTCATACGTGATGGCGAAAACTGGACACAGCAGGCCAAATTGACCGCCTCAGACGGCCGCTCACAGGACAGCTTCGGAAACTGCGTCTCCATCAGCGGCGACCGGGCAATAGTGGGGGCGGAAATGGATGATTGTTATGGACTACAAAACTGCGGCTCGGCCTATATCTTCGATAAGCCCGTCGGCGGCTGGGTGGACAGCACAGAGACGGCCAAGCTGAAGGCGCCTGATGGTGAAATTGATGACCGGTTCGGCGAATCCGCTTCCATCAGCGGCGATTATGCTATCGTAGCAGCAGGTTATGATGACGACAACGGCAGCCAGTCCGGCTCGGCCTATATTTTCAGATACTACGAAACGGGCTGGTTTATGCAGGATAAGCTTACTGCTTCGGACGGCGAAATATACGACCACTTCGGTTTTTCCGCCTCCCTCAGCGATAAGTGGGCGACTGTCGGGGCGGCATTGAAAGACTACAACGAAATAAAAAACTGCGGCTCGGCGTATATATTTAAAAGAGCTTGCCTCGAAGGCGACCTGAGCGGCGATTGCTGCGTTGATTTCGTGGACTTTGCAATATTTGCGCTCCAATGGCTCCAGACCGGCTGCGACCAGACCGATTGGTGCAGCGGAGCCGACCTCGACAGCAGCAGCGATGTCGATTGCGGAGATTTTGCCGTCTTCGCTCAACACTGGGGCAAAACCGGCTGTGCCGACCCGGATTGGTGCGGCGGAGCCGACCTCGACTACAGCAGCCAGGTTGACTGGGCGGACCTGGCCATATTCGCAGGACAATGGCTGCAGGGCGGCTGTGCTGATTTAACTTTCTGCGACGGTGCAGACCTTAACCACAGCGGCGAGGTTGACTGGTCTGATTTAGACAGCTTAACCAACCAATGGCTGCAATGTAACTAATAATCATCTCTATAAATTAGATTCTGAAATTAGTGCTTTTGCGCGGTCGAGGATTTTTTCAGGTGGCTCTTCGGGTTCGATGTCGAGCCAGTGGACGTTCGGGAAGGTCTTGAACCAGGTCCGCTGGCTCTTGGCAAATCGGCGGGTGTTCTTCTTTATAAGCTCAATCGCTTCTTCAATGTCACACCTGCCGTTAAGATAATCGATTACTTCTGCGTAGCCGATTGCACATCCGGCCTGAGGGCTTAACGGCTTTTCTTCGGCAAGCAACGATTTGACCTCATCGACAAGGCCCCGCTCGAACATCCTTTTTACTCTTGCGTTGATTCTTTTATTCTCTTCTGTCTTTTCTCTTCGCAAACCGATTATCGTCCATTCGTGCCTTTTCCGTCTTCTGTCCTCCGTCATCTGTCGTCCGTCCTGCTCCCATTGTTTTTGAAAGCTCGATATGGGCTGGCCGGTGATTCTATAGACCTCCAGAGCGCGGATAATCCGTTTGGCATCGTTGGAGCTGATACGCTGAGCCGCAACAGGGTCAATCCCTGCCAGCCGGTCATACAGGTTTCGCAGTCCCTCGGTTTTCGCCTGCGCCTTCAGCTCGGCTCGTATCTGCTCATCGGTTCCCGGGCCTTTGAAAAGGCCGGACAGCAGGGCCTTTATATACAAAGCCGTCCCGCCGACTGCGATGACCGGCTTATCGCGACTTTTTATCTGCTCAATTGCCTTGTCGGCCAATTCGAGAAAGGCAGCTACGCTAAACGATTCACTCGGTTCAACTATGTCGATTAAATGATGTTTGATGCTCTGCCGGGCCTGCTTTGGCGGCTTGGCGGTGCCGATATCCATCCGCCTATAGACCTTCATCGAGTCGATGCTGATTATTTCAGGACGTTTGGCTGAACTCAGTCGAAGCCCGCCGACACTTTCGGCCAAATCGAAGGCCAATCGGCCTTTGCCGGATGCGGTTACGCCAAGAATTAGAATCATTTTCTACTTACCCCGTTAGAAAATCTATAGTGAGGTTATAATACAATAAAAAAGAAAAAATTTCTAACGGGGTTTACTATTTCCGACTTTCTATTTATTATTGGATTACTCTTAACGTATTTTACAACATTTAAATAGTAAAAAGTAAAATAAATAGTCAATGAGCTTCGAAACACAATTACGCCGGAAAGCCCAATTCGTCAACCATACAATTCAGCGTATTCTGGAATCCGTGCAAATAAGCGGTGACCTGAAAGATGTGCTCAAATATACCCTCGGCGCACCGGGCAAGCGGATTCGGTCAACACTGGTGTTGTGGTGTTGCGAGCTTATTAGCGGGCAGATAAACCGCGATAGCGAGATTGCTGCGGCGGCGATTGAGATGGTGCATACGTATTCACTGATTCACGATGATTTGCCGGCGATGGACAATGACGATGTTCGTCGCGGTCAGCCCACCTGTCATAAGAAATTCGATGAGGCGACGGCCATACTGGCAGGCGATGCACTGCTGACAATTGCGTTTGAGGTGTTGGCCAAAGAAATCGACGAGCCGACCATTGCTGTCCGACTGATTGGCGAATTGGCCGATGCCGCCGGGCCGAACGGTATGATTGCAGGACAAATGGCGGACTTGAAAGCGGAAAATATCGAAGGCAGCAAAGAGCTTCTGGAATATATCCACCTGAACAAAACCGCCAAGATGTTCCGATGCGCTGCCGCGATGGGAGCCGTCTGTGGCAGAGCTAATGAAAAACAATACAATTGTCTTTGTGAATACGGCTTGAAAATTGGGCTTGGTTTTCAGATAGCCGATGACATTCTCGATGTATCAGCTTCGAGCGAGCAATTAGGCAAGACCGCCGGCAAGGATACCAGGGCTGGCAAGACAACTTATCCTTCGGTCGTCGGCCTGGAAGAATCCAGCCAGCTTGCAAAACATATCGCCGACGAGGCAATAGCGGTTTTAGATCCTTTCGGCCCAAAGGCCGATACTCTTCGACAGCTAACTGTTGTCCTGCTCGAAAGAACAAAATAGCAGGCACAAACCTTCTGCCTTGTATTTTTTTAAAGATTTTTCCCGCCGATGAGCCGAACGCATCTACTCTTAACAACCCTAATATCAGTATCAAAAATCCTGATTTGAATAATACCAAGATTATCACACCAGTCATAAATATCCCATTTTAAATTGTTTATCCAGTTCCAAAAGGGCGTTTCCAATCCGAAAATTAAACCGATTATCAAAATTATTTAGTTAAGAAAAAAAATGGATTTGAGTCGATAAAACTAATAAATAGTAAGGGGGTTTAGGTTATGGACGAAACAATTGTAGCCCCTATCGGGTTGGTGATGGGTATCATCACTTCGTATGCCGTAAGGATTAAAGCCGAGTGGGAATTTGGTTTTAATCAACAATTGATAAGACAAGAATGCTTGCATAAGAAAATTCATTCGCCTATTCAGGAGCGGTCGCCTCCGCTGTCTGACTGTTAGCACCTCACAATTGTTAAACATTATTATTACGAAACTCCAGGCCATATGCAATTTCGATTTGCTGTGGCCTTTTTTATGTGCCGCTGTTAAACTGATGCAAATTTCCCGCAGTCAAAATATCTTGCGCGGAATTATTGTGACGATTGAGTTTGGTCAGCCAACCATTTAGAATGTCTGCAACTAATAGACGGTGCGAAGAAAATGAAGCTTTCAAAGAAAGACCTGACCAGCATACCGGTTATTGTTCTTGTAGCAGCGAATACCCTGCCATTGTATGGCGTCTGCTTTCTCGGGTGGGATGCCTTTCATATTGTTCTGCTGTACTGGGCTGAGAACCTTGCCATTGGATTTTATAACATCCTGAAAATCGCCGCTGCCAGGGTAGAGCATCCTGTCCTGCACCTAATTAAATTGTTTTTCATTCCTTTTTTCATCGTTCACTACGGCGGCTTTATGGCGGTGCACGGTTTTTTCGTGCTGGCACTTGCAAAACAAGCCGAGGGGCAGTCTTCTGCCGGGCCTTCTTTAGGAAAAGAAAGCTGGCCCTGCTTTTTAGTTTTTATTCAGATGCTGATTAATGTCATAAGGTATATGTTTTCAATAATTCCGCCGCAAATGAAGCTCGCAATCCTCGCTTTGTTTATCAGTCACGGCTTTTCGTTTGTTTACAATTACCTGCTCAAAGGTGAATACGCAATGGCCAGGCCGAGCGAGCTTATGGGCAAGCCATATTCGCGGGTGTTCGTGCTGCACATTGCGATTATAGCAGGAGGATTTTTCGTAATGGCTCTCGGCTCGCCGGTGCCTTTGCTCATCGTGATTGTAATCGGCAAAATAATGCTGGATATCAAAATGCACCTACGCGAGCACAGAAAAGCAAAGGACGTCGTTCAACCAGCAGCTGCAGCCAAAGTAGATGGAAATTAGGTTCAGGATTGCAACTGACCACCAACCATAACTAAGAATTCAAAACTACGCTCGCCTTTGGATTGAACGGATTGGTCCTGACGGCAAGAGAAAATAGATATGGGTAATTTCCCTTTAGATGCTCCATATAAGACAGCCACTCACGCACCAGCAAACTATAAGCCCTCTTTATACCGCCGGCTAAATGCTAATAGTCGGTATCCGGCAGTCTGCGAGGGTTTTTGGGCTTTAATGGCTTTGGTTGCCGCCCCCTGAAAAATCTCTTTACAAAAGCCCCTCTTTGCGTTAAGCTGTTGTGCTAAAAGAGCTAAAAATTCCGTGTAAAATCGGAATTTTACAAGCCAAGTATCCGCATAATTGATTGCATTTACTGGTATTTGTTAATTGAGAGAATCTTCAATGGGTGAATTATTAAAGCAGATAAACAGCCCTGCCGATTTGAAAAAGCTATCGGTCAAGCAGTTCAAAGAACTGGCGGAGGAAATACGCCAGCTTATCCTCGATACGGTCAGCATAACCGGCGGACATCTGGCCAGCAATCTCGGCGCTGTTGAGCTGACCCTGGCGCTGCACTATGTCTTCGATTTCAAGACGGACAAGCTGCTTTGGGATGTCGGCCATCAATGCTACACACATAAAATCATCACCGGAAGGAGAGATAAGTTCGCCCGACTACGACAGGCAGACGGCATAAGCGGTTTTCCCAACCCTGCTGAAAGCGAGTATGACCGGTTCACGGTCGGCCATGCAGGGACATCGATAGCAACAGCAATTGGAGCAGCACTCGGAGAACAATTGATTGCCGATTCAAAATTGAAAAGCAAAAATCTCCACAGGACGCCTCACGGCGGAAAGTCAAAAATTGTGGCTGTGGTCGGAGATGCCAGTATTGTTAACGGCACCAATTTCGAGGCCCTGAACAATCTCGGACTGGTCAAGAGGCAACTGCTGATAGTTCTCAACGACAACTCAATGGCGATAGATGCTACAGTGGGGGCGGTGGCAAAGTATTTCTCCCGTGTTCGGCTGAGCCAGACCTACGAGGACTTGCGCAAGACCACCAGAAACATTTTAGAGCATACACCCGTTATTGGTAAAAGCGTTGAAGAAGCCATCGAGAGGATTAAAAAGGGTATCCGAATGGTTTTACCTGCCAGCCAGATATTCGAGAGTTTGAACATCCCATACTTTGGCCCTGTTGACGGCCACGATGTAGATGCTCTCGTGCAACTTTTCAAGACGCTGGGGCAGTTGGAACATCCGGCGATTCTGCACGTTTATACAAACAAGGGCAGGGGCTTTACACCGGCGGATACAAAGCCAAGTAAATTTCATTCCACAGGCCCGTTTAAGATGAACGGCGACCAGGTGGAAACAAAAGTCGATACATCCAGGCCGAGTTTTACAAATGCTTTCGGCGAGCACCTGACAAAATTAGCGGAAAAAGATGACCAAATCGTGGCCATAACCTCGGCGATGTGCGATGGCACCGGGCTGATGGAATTCAGCAAAAGATTCAGTAACAGGTTCTATGATGTAGGTATTGCCGAAGGAGCGGCGGTGGATATCGCAGCAGGGCTTGCACGCACCGGTTTGAAGCCGGTCGTCTGCATTTATTCGACCTTCCTGCAGCGAAGTTTCGACCAGATATTCCAGGAAGTCGCTTTGCAGAATCTCCCTGTTGTTTTCTGCCTCGACCGGGCCGGTCTTGTCGGTGCGGACGGCCCGACACACCACGGCCTGATGGATATCGGCTATATGAGGATGATGCCGAATATGGTGCTGACGGCCCCGGCGAATGAGGTCGAGATGAAACTGGCATTGGAATTTGCATTAGGCGCCAACTCACCGGTCGTTATAAGATATCCGAAAGACCTCGTTCCGCCGAAGAAGTTCGTCAAAACGGCCTGTGCCAGGCCGTTCAAGCTGGGTAAAAGCGTAACTGTTAAAAGGTCAAAAAACTCATCTATTGCAATCGCCAGTTACGGCGGCGTTTTGGCTGAGGCCCTGACGGCGGCAGAACTACTGGAAAAAGACGGGATTGAAGCTGATGTAATTAACGCCCGCTTCGCCGCTCCTATTGATAGGAAAATTCCGGCTTTGCTGGATGAGGGCAAATTTATAATCACGGTAGAGGACCACAATGTCGCCTGCGGGTTCGGCTCAGCCGTCCTCGAATTGGCTGCAAAAAAAATAACCGACAATAAAAAATTATCTGCTATTCGAGTGCTCGGTGCGCCAAGGAGTTTAATTGCTCATGATTCCCGCAAGGCCCAGCTTGCCCAGGCCGGTATAAGCGCAGAAAAAATAGCGGAAGCTGCAAGAGAAATTGCCGGCTCCTAATAGCAGCTAGCGACAAATTCCAACACCGTTTCCCACAAACACAGCACGTTAAAAATTGTAAAACTGCAATGAGTTAATTAAAAAGGGGCCTGTGCCGAACTAATCGGCACAGGCCCCGAGTATCATATAACAATCGCCGGCTATCGCAAGCGACTGATTCCTTCTACGGCCACAATAGCGGCTCTTCGAGCCAGCTATCAGCCGCCATAACGGCAAAGTCCTTGAAGTCAATCTTCCGAGAACCCTGCGTCTCGCCGTCATACAGCTCGGCGGGTGACGTAATCGGGTGGTAATT